>Ga0208879_1000140_pt1 | contig 76787 bp, 69 predicted proteins | sample Knorr_S15_td_Bot_FD_185605 | JGI IMG/M metagenome (GOLD analysis project Ga0208879, IMG submission 185605) | Marine microbial communities from Southern Atlantic Ocean transect - Knorr_S15_td_Bottom_ad_5009_LV_A (SPAdes) (version 2) | ecosystem: Environmental > Aquatic > Marine > Oceanic | place... | reverse complement strand
AGGTTACCGCCAATAGACGTAAAGTTGAATGGTGATACGGCGAATACAAATCCTTCCAATGGGCGATGCTCAAGACGATTCCACATGCCATCAGGGGAATAGGTGGGTTGCTGACTATATAAATTTTGGGCATACCAGCTGTTGAAATTCAAAAAATCAATCATTTCGCAGGATGCATCTATCTCCGCCTGATAGGCATTTTTACTCTGGCAAAGGATGGTGGATGCATTGATGGTTTGTTCTCCATGACGCTGAAGGATTGAAGCCATTTTATTAAAGATTGCCACCCGGGATTCCCAGGGCATTTTTGACCAAGTTTCCCAGGCATCCATGGCAGCTTCTATGGCCATTTTTACTTCTTTTTCACCTGCTTTATGAAATCGCCCCAGAAGATGATTGTGATCGTGGGGTATGCGCATTTCTCCCATATCCCCCGTTTTGATTTCTTGGCCCCCAATAATAATTGGAACTTCAATTTCCTGAGATTTTAATTCTTTTATCCTGGATTTTAGAGCTGCCCGCTCTGGGGTACCAGGGGCATAAGATAATACCGGTTCATTGATGGGCTTTGGAACCATGGCTTTTGCATTTTGCATATTGGACTCCTTTAATTAAAATTTTAAGATCAAAAAAAGCTTGTGAATTTATTGGGGAAAAAGGGAGGATTCAAGGATTGGAAAAGGAATGTTTGGCCCGCCTCCGTTGGGTATGGAAAATGGGTGATGAGAAATGGATGATGAAAAAGTGATTGAGAATATGAAATCATTACGAAAGTTAATAAATGCTTATTAATTAATCGTTTCCAAAATATCAACCATTTCATCCTTATCAGAAGCAGTGACCAATGCTTTCCGAATGGCACCTGCACATTCAAATCCACGAATATACCATCCAAAATGTTTGCGCATGAGATTGATGCCAATCCTTTCGCCATGAAACTTTACCATTAGATCTAAATGTCTTAAACATTTAGCTGCCCTATCGTTTATGGTTGGAGGAATAGGCATTGGCTCTCCTTTATATAGGGCAATCGCCTCTTTGAAAAACCAGGGGTTTCCCAAAGCACTCCGACCGATCATCACACCATCACATCCCGTTTTTTCAAACATACGTATCATATCTTGTGGTGATTTAATATCTCCATTCCCGATGACTGGGATAGATACTGCATCTTTTAATTCTTTAATTCGTGTCCAATCGGCGGTACCCTTATATTTTTCTTTCGTGGTTCGCGGGTGGATGGTAATGGCTTTAACACCAATTTTTTCTAACCTTGGCCCTACTTCAGGAACAACAATTGATTTTGCATCCCAACCTGCACGCATTTTTACCGTAACTGGAACGCTTGGGATAGACTCAACCACTGCGGATGTAATATCATCCATGAGACAAAGGTCCCGTAGGGCTGCAGAGCCTGCACCCCGTTTGGTGATTTTGGGTACGGGACATCCATAATTTATATCCAGAATATCTGGAGAAAATTTATCCACCACCATCCGGGCCGCTTTGCCCATGACTTCCGGGGAGTCGCCAAATATTTGAATTCCAATGGGTCGTTCGAAATCGGTGAATTCAATCATCTGCCAGGTTTTGGCATTTTCTCTAATAATTCCGTGGGCGGAAACAAATTCGGAGTACACAACACCGGCGCCTTGTTCTTTGCATAAAACCCGAAAAGGATAATCGGTTACGCCCGCCATGGGGGCAAGGAGGATGGGTATATCTATTTTTATACTTCCGATTTGCATGGTTAAATTTAATTCAATATTGAAAAGAATGAGTCATTGCAGATTGAACAAACAAATATTTCCACTTTTTCCACTTTTTAATTATTTTTATCAGTAAGTTTGTGATTCTGTCATTGCCATAGAATGCTATGGTGTTTCTTCTGAACAACATTCAAAGTTTGAGCCAAAAAGGAGATTTCAAAATAAAACACAAGATTATTACGCGGCTTTTTACATTTTTCTTTTTTATTTCATGTTTTGTTTTGTCACAAGAAAAGCATTATTACCAAACTGATTTTTCGAAGGAAACATTTAACACGAGACGGGCAAAGGTATTTAAAGAAATTGGAAATAAGGCCATTGCCCTTGTTCAGGGGGCGAGCGGCGTTGATGGATTTGATGTTTTCCGCCAATCGAATAGTTTTTATTATCTCTGTGGACTTGAAACGCCTCATGCCTATCTACTCCTTGACGGCCGTAATAAAAAAACTACCCTTTATTTGCCTCATCGAGATGCAGGCCGGGAACGGGGTGAGGGTAAAATACTTTCGGCAGAGGATGCTGATCTCATCATAAAATTGACTGGAGTGGATCAAGTGCGTGGTGTTGAATCATTGTCTGTCAATTTAGTGGGCGGACTCATTCGTCCACCGGCACCTATTCTATATACACCATTCAGTCCCGCAGAGACCGGCGCTGATAGTCGGGATGAATTGCTTCGGGGCCAGGCCCGTGTATCCGGCGACCCATGGGATGGTGCCCCTTCCCGCGAGGCAAGATTTATGAAATTGATTAAAGACCGGATGCCTCAATTTGCAATGCGTGACCTGTCTCCAATTTTAGATGAAATGAGAATGGTGAAAGATCCAAAAGAAATAGACCTCATTCATAAGGCGACTCAAATTGCCGGATTGGCTATTATGGAGGCCATGCGTTCAACAAAACCGGGTGTTTATGAATATCAATTGGACGCAGCCGCAAAATATATATTCCATTTGAATGGTGCGCAAGGGGAAGGCTATTCTTCTATTATTGGTGGTGGTACGAATGCATGGATGGGCCATTATTTTCGAAAAACGGACAAACTTGTAAGTGGAGATCTTGTTCTGATGGATTATGCGCCGGATTATCATTATTATACCAGTGATGTGACGAGAATGTGGCCGGTAAATGGGAAATTCACCGATGCGCAGCAAAAGTTATGCAACTACATTATTGCCTATAGAGATGCATTATTTCGGTACATTCGTCCGGGGATTACCTCTAACGAGGTACTCGATTTGGCTGCAAAAGATATGGAAAAGTACCTTGTGGACAAAACTTTTGCAAACCCCGCCCACTTGAAGGCAGTGAAAGCTGGGATAAAATTTCGGGGCCATTTCCAGCATCCCGTAGGTATGGCCGTTCATGATGTGGGTCGTGCCCGTGGCGTTATCTTAAAGCCGGGTATGATTTTCACCATCGACCCCATGATTTGGATACCGGAGGAAAAACTCTATTATCGAATCGAAGATATGGCGCTGGTCACAAAGAATGGCGTGGAAAATATGAGTGCATTTGTACCCACTCAACTGAAAGATATCGAACGTGCAATGAAGAAGAAAGGGCTGATTCAATTTCGCCCGGCAAAGTCGTTGCCCCTTAATAAATGAATTCAATGAAGGCTAACAATATGAAATTTATTCTTATCATAATCATCGGCAATTTTTCTGCCGGGATTTCCGCCCCCATAGACAATTATCCAAAAAATCCCAAGATTGATGCCATAAACTATATTTTCAACATTGAATTATCCGACGAAACCGATGAGATTATTTGTGAATCCAAGGTGGATGTTCGTTACTTGGAAAAAGGAATTAAGGAACTTCGCCTTGATCTGATAAATGTACAGAAGGGTAAAGGGATGAAAGTCAGCCGGGTAACATCCAATGGTGATGCATTGACTTTTAAACATAAAAATGATGAATTGTATATTAAACTGCCGGTGCCATCATCGGTGAATCAGCGCAGTCAGTACACAATTTCTTACAGAGGAGTTCCTGCGGGTGGATTTAAAATTGCCGATAATAAATATGGTGATCGTACATTTTTTAGTGACAACTGGCCCAATAAAGCCCGGCATTGGTTGCCGCTCATTGACCATCCCTATGATAAAGCCATGTGCGAATTTGTGGTCACGGCTCCGGACCATTATCAGGTCATCTCCAACGGATTATTAATAGAAGAAACGGATGGTCCCAATGGTAAACGGCTGACCCATTGGAAACAATCTGTACCCATCGCACCATGGCTTTTTGTCCTTGGCGTCGCTCATTTTGCGGTTCAATATGTGGATACCTTTGATGGTAAATCAATTCAGACCTGGGTGTATGAACAGGATCGGGATGCAGGATTTTATGACTTTGCTGAGCCGACGAAACAGGTATTAGAATTTTATACAGATTATGTAGGTCCATTTGCCTATGAAAAGCTCGCCAATATTCAGTCCAATAGTGTGGGCGGCGGCATGGAATCTGCAACAGCAATATTTTACGGTGATAAATCCGTTACGGGAAAAAGGTCCGTGCGGTGGCGAAACGTTATCATTCATGAAATTGCCCATCAGTGGTTTGGCAATGCAGTAACGGAATATGATTGGGATGATATTTGGCTGAGTGAAGGTTTTGCCACCTATTTCACCTTGCTTTTTATCGAACACCAATATGGCCGGGACGCTTTTGTTGAGGGCTTGAAATCAAGCCAAAAACGCGTAAACGCATTTTATAAAAAGAACCCCGACTACACGATAGTTCATGACAATTTAAAGGACATGGCCGACGTTACCACGGGTCAGATTTATCAGAAAGGAAGTTGGATTTTGCATATGCTGCGTGGCATTATGGGTACTGAAAATTTTTGGAAAGGGATACAATCCTATTATGCCAAGTATCAAAATCTCAATGCCACCACGGATGATTTTCGCCGAGAAATGGAAGAGGCCTCCGGCATGGATTTATCTGGATTTTTCAAACAATGGCTCAATGGTGGCGGTACCTTAAAATATGCAGGAACTTGGGAATACAAAAATGGTACGGTAAAAATCACATTGGACCAGGTACAGAATGATGGTTATTTATTCAAGATGCCATTACAGATTGGTATTTATAAACCGGGGGAGACGACGCCTGTAATTGAAACGATTCAGGTGAATAAGAAAAGGAATTCCTTCACGATTAAAGTGGATACTGAGCCAAAAAAGATTATCTTGGATCCAAATTTATGGGTGCTGATGGAAGCGGCGTTTGAGAAAAAGAAATAAAGGGGAAACCCTCTTGATTGTCCTAATTGTAAATCGTAGTGATATCTACCTATAATAGTACAAAATATCCCCAATTATAATATTTGATGTCTCTCAAATATTGAATTATATTTGCAGGCTTTATTAGACAATAAAAACAGGTTTTTAGGAAATTATGAGTAGACAATGTGATGTAACAGGAAGAAAACCCATGTTCGGGAACAATGTGAGCCATGCTCACAATAAAACCCGACGTCGGTTTGATATTAATCTTCAGAAAAAAAGATTTTGGCTGGCGGATGAAAATCGTTGGATTACCCTCAATGTATCGATACAGGGCTTACGGCTGATTGATAAAATCGGTATTCGTAAAGTGTTGAATCGAATGAGAGCTGACGGGAAAAAAGTCTAAAAAACTTTTTATACGATCGAAAGATCCTCCTTTGTTATAGCCCTTCATCGAAAGATGAGGGGCTTTTTTTTATCATGATTTTATTTACTGTATTATAAGAACTAACCCTAAGTTATGCTCCTAATTTAAGCAGGAGTGTTTATGCGTAAAGCGTCAATCAATATTTTCTTCATTTTTTCTATTCTGTTTGCAGGTGATCTCAAATCACCCGGGGAATTTCTGGGTTATAACCTGGGAGATCAATTTACCTATCACCATCGAGTGGTATCTTATGTCGAACATGTGGCGGCATCCCGTTCGAATGTAACCCTTCAACATTACGGAAAAACATACGAGCAGCGTCCCCTGTTGGTGGCGATTGTTTCCAGTCCGGAAAATATGGCGAATCTGGACCAGATTCGCAGGGATAACCTAAAACGGGCTGGTATGCTGAAAGGAAAGCCTTCGGGAAAAAAGGTTGGTATTGTCTGGCTCAGCTATAATGTGCACGGAAATGAAGCCAATTCCACGGAAGCAGCCATGAAAACACTTCACGCTTTGGCAGACCCAACCAATCGAGAGACGCAAAAGTGGTTGGAAAATACCGTGGTAATCCTTGATCCATGTATTAATCCTGATGGACGGGACAGATATACCCATTGGTTTCGCATGACCGGAAACCGCTGGCCCGATGCAGATCCAGTATCCAGGGAACATATGGAACCTTGGCCGGGAGGACGAACCAATCATTATTATTTTGATCTGAACCGGGATTGGGCATGGCAGACGCAAACGGAATCAGATTCGCGGATCAAATTGTATAACCAGTGGCTGCCCCATATCCATGTGGACTTTCACGAACAAGGAATAAACAGCCCCTATTATTTTGCACCGGCGGCAGAACCATTCCATGAATATATCACGGATTGGCAGCGGGAACTCCAAACCATGATTGGAAAAAATCACGCCAAGTATTTTGACAAGAACAATTGGCTCTATTTCACAAAAGAGGTTTTTGATCTTCTTTACCCCAGTTATGGTGATACTTATCCCACATATAACGGTGCCATTGGGATGACTTACGAACAGGCAGGCCACAGCCGCGGCGGCCTTGCGATTGAAACGGAAGATGGAGATACCCTGACGCTTTTGGATCGGATTACCCATCATTATACAACAGGATTGTCCACCGTTGAGGTAGCGTCTCAAAATGTCAATCGTATTGTAGACGAATTTGTGAAGTTTTTCTCGGAAGGGAAGAATAATCCAAAGGCTGAATACAATACGTATATTATTTCAAAATCCAATCATATAGATAAACTGAATGATCTCCAGGGTTGGTTGGATAAAAATGGAATCCAGTATGGTACAGCCAGTGCCAGTCGATCCTATAAAGGATTTAATTATAAAACGGGGAAAACCGGTTCTGTGAAAATAAATGTGGGCGATTTGGTTATTTCTGCCAACCAATCGAAGTCCGTGCTCGTTCAGGTTTTGTTTGAGCCCAAAACAACCTTAAGGGACACATTGACTTATGATCTCACCGCATGGGCCATACCCTATGTTTACGGCTTGGATGCGGTTGCAGTTAAAAGTAATGTCAAAATGTCCACAGCGAAACAATTTGTCTCAAAAACTGAAAAACCTTCAGGTGTTCCCTATGCCTATATCCTTCCCTGGAAGGGAATTTGGGATGTTAAATTTTTATCGGTTCTATTTAAAAATGATGTAGTTGTTCGGGTAACAGAAGAACCTTTCGAATTAAACGGTAAAACTTTTGATAGTGGTACGTTGGTCATTACGCGAAAAGGGAATGAAAAACTGGGAAAGAATTTTGATCATATTATCCAGAAAACGGCTCTGGAAAATCATCGGAATTTGACAGTGGCAAGTACAGGGTTTGTGACAAAAGGAAAAGATTTTGGCTCGTCATCTATGCGGGTGGTGAAAGCGCCGAAAATCGGATTGGTTTCCGGGGAGGGTGTAAGCAGTTACCGTTATGGCGAAGTGTGGCATTTCTTTGAGCGGCAAATTGAGTTCCCTATTACCGTCATTGATAGTGACTATTTTAATCGTATTCCCAAACATGATTTTGATGTCATTATCCTTCCCTCAGGCAGTCATGGTTATATAAATAAGGAGTCAGTGAATGAACTGCGCGGCTGGGTGAAAAAAGGCGGGCGATTAATTCTGATGGATTCGGCCATGGACCAATTTGTGGATAAGGATGGATTCGGATTAAAAAGATTCGCCACAGAAGATGAAAAGAAAGCATCTGAGGAAAAAAATAAAAAGCGGAAATTGGCTGAACGGTTAAAATCCTATAAAGATAGACGGCGGGACCGTCTTAGTGATAATGCCTACGGTTCCATCGTTAAAATTGAAATGGACCCGTCCCATCCACTGGCGTTTGGATATGGAGAGGATTATTTTTCCTTAAGAATTCGAAATCATCATTATGCATTTTTACCCGATGGTTGGAATGTGGGAGTCACCCACGATTCCACTGCATTGGTCAGCGGATTTGTGGGGATTAAGGCTCAGGAGAATTTTCGGGAATCCATGGTGTTTGGCGTAGAAAGTATGGGCCGGGGCAACGTGGTGTATTTAGCCGACAACCCTTTGTTCAGAGCATTCTGGCTTAATGGAAAATTATTGTTTGGGAATGCTGTTTTTATCGTTGGAAATTAATTCATGTACAGGCACGATTAATCGCGTCTGTACTGGGAAAAAATGAAAAAAATATTACCCTTATTATTTATCGCTTTTTTGGGGTGCAGTCAATCGGATTTCCAACTGGAAACAGTTGATGCGGCGGCGCTGCATCAACAGATCGCCACCCATAAAGGAAAGGAAGCTGTCTTAGTCAATTTTTGGGCCACCACTTGTGCCCCATGTTTGAAAGAATTTCCAATGATTGTCGAACTGTCGAATAAATATAAAGATAACGGAATAAAAATTTATTTTGTCACAACCGATTGGATGGACTATAAAGATAGAGCCATTGCCTTTCTTGAAAAACAAGGTGTGAAAGGGGTAACCTTTATCAAAGAGGAAGGGAACGATAATAATTTCATCCGCGCCATAAATGATGATTGGTCAGGGGCACTTCCGTTCACGATTGTTTTTGATAAAAATGGCAATATAACAGATCATTGGGAAATGGAAAAGGATAAGACCCGTTTTGAATCAGCCATAAAGAAAGCAATTGAATCATGAAATTTGAACCATTCCAGTTAGAGCGTCAGCAATCCATTTGGGAGAACAAGGTAGATTATAATTTATCTGAGAGTGGCATTCATCCCGGGACATTAAAATCACTATTTTCAAGCAATTTCATCGAAAAGATCGAGAATACAGAACTTACCTATGGATTTACAGAAGGATCCCCAGAATTGAGGCAGTCTATCGCTTCTATTTATACCGGTGCTACCCCCGACAATGTCCAGGCCTTCAATGGTTCTGCTGAAGCCAATATGGTCGCCATTTTGTCCTTGTTAGAAAAAGGCGATGAAATGGTCTATATGGTACCTAATTATCTCCAGATTTACGGCTTCGCCAGAGGATTGGGAGTCAATGTGAAAACTTTCTCCCTCCACGAATCCTTGAACTGGCAGCCTGATTTGGATGAATTAAAAAACCTTGTATCTGAAAAAACCAAAATGATTTGTATTTGCAATCCCAATAATCCCACTGGTGCTGTGCTGCCGAAAGAAACGGTGCATCAAATTGGTGAAATTGCCCAGGGTGTAGGTGCATGGATATTATTGGATGAAGTCTATCGCGGGGCGGAGCTAAATCGTGAGGAATGCACGTCTTTCTGGGATTTGGGATATGACAAAACAATTGTGAATTGTGGACTTTCCAAAGCGTACGGACTCCCAGGATTACGAATTGGTTGGTCTGTTGCCAATTCGGATTACATCCAACAATGCTGGGCAACTCATGATTATACGTCTATTGCTATAGGGCGAATGAGCGATATCATTGCGGCCCATGTACTGCATCCCACTCGCCGGATGGAAACATTAAACTGGACTCGGGATGCCTTAACTGCGAATTTAGGTCTATTCCAAAATTGGATATCCGAATTCGATAGTAAAATGCGGTTTATTCCACCGGAAGCAGGGGCCATGGCATTTGTGGGGTATGATTGGGATATCAATTCAACCAAACTGATCGAAAAGGTGCGGCAAGAAGCCAGTGTCATGCTGGTGGCGGGGGATTGGTATGGCATGGATCATTATCTCCGGTTTGGTTATGGTGCCAAACAAAGTGATCTTGAGGCAGCATTGGAGCGCATTACACCTATATTTAAATCTCTATGATCGATTTTCCAACAGAAGTGATCAAAGCCTATAATCGGTCAAAATCATCTATCCGAAAAACACCTTTGGAGCATTCCCCCTATTTGAGCAACCTCATCGATGGGAATGTTTATCTAAAACTGGATAATATTCAGAAAACCGGTTCATTCAAATTTCGTGGTGCTGTTAGTAAAATGACCTCTATAAGTGCAACAGAAAAGGAAAAAGGTGTGGTAACCGCCTCCACAGGAAATCATGGTGCTGCATGTTCACTGGCAATGTCTTTACTTGGGATTGATGGTAAAATTGTGGTACCCACAATCGTCCATAAAAATAAGGTGAATAATATTTTGAATTTCGGTGGCAAAGTAGAATACCATGGGGATGATTGCCTCATTGCAGAAGAACGGGCTCAGGAAATTTCCAAAACAACTGGCGCAACCTATATTTCTCCCTATAATGATCCAGCCATCATTTGCGGTCAGGGTACCATGGGTTATGAAATAGATCAAGATTTAAAAAACATCGATTCTGTATTTGTGTCCGTGGGCGGCGGCGGGTTGATTTCTGGGGTTGGAGGATACTTGAAATCCGTTCAGAAAAATGTAAAAATGGTTGCCGTTTCGCCGAAAAACTCCTGTGTCATGTATGAATCTATAAAAGCGGGGAAACAGCTGGATTTACCTTCAGACCCGACCCTTTCCGATGGTACAGCTGGCGGCGTTGAAATGGGTTCTATTACATTTGAATTATGCCAAAGAATCATTGATGAATTTATATTGGTGACGGAGGACGAAATCGCCGATGGTATTCGCATCGGTGTGGAAAAACATCACCAGCTAATCGAAGGGGCGGCAGGGGCTGCCATCGCTGGATTTATGAAACAAAAAGATAAACTCAATGGCCAGACGGTCGTAATCGTCATATGCGGTGGGAATATCAGTTCTGAAGTATTAAAGAGCATACTATAATGCGAATTATCAACTTGGTTGAAATTAAATCTGTTCTCCCAAACGTTGATCTCATGAAAGAGATTGAAGCGGGATTTGTGGCCTATACCCGTGGTGACGTTGTGGTGCCGCCTGTGGGAGAATTGCAATTCGAGTCGCCGCCGGGAGATGTACATATCAAATATGGATATATCAAAAATGATGATGTATATGTAATCAAAATTGCGTCTGGTTTTCCACAGAATTCAGATAGGGGACTACCAAACGGGAATGGCATGATGCTGGTATTTAACCAGAAAACCGGCGAACCCATGGCCATCCTGAAAGATGAAGCACACCTCACCGATGTGAGGACTGCAGTGGCTGGTGCCATTTGTGCGAAATATTTATCGCCGAAAATAGTGAAGAGTATTGGAATTGTAGGCACGGGTCTCCAGGCGAAAATGCAATTGGAATATCTCAACAGTATCATTAATTGCAATAATGTGATAGTGTGGGGAAGGCGTGAAACATCCCTGCTGAAATATCAATCGGAAATGAAAAACGCCGGGTTTGAGATTACCACTACTACTGATATAAATGATGTGATGGACAACTGCCAATTGATTGTAACGTGCACGTCAAGTGAAACCCCCTTATTAAGCCGGGTAAATCCCGGGACGCATATAACCGCCATGGGTTCCGATACCTTAACGAAACAGGAACTGGTACCATCCATTTTAACGGAGGCGGATTTGGTGGTCGCGGATAGTAAATCCCAATGTGAAGTTCGGGGTGAAATTCATCAAGCATTGAAATCGAATGATTTTTCCATGGATGATGTGGTGGAACTTGGAGACATTATATCTGGAAAAACAACAGGGAGAACGTCTGATTCTCAGATTACGATTGCAGATTTAACCGGCGTGGCTGTTCAGGATATACAAATTTCAAAAGCGGTTCTGAAGTATTTACTTTAAATGCCTCCCTTTTTTTGTGAAGTCGTAAAATATACCGTAATATCACCCACATTAAAATGGGAGTTTCATCATGATTAAGTACCTTAAACAAACAACAATTTTAGCGTTTTTACTGACCTTTACTTTTGCCGGTGAACTGGATCTTGGTGCATCCATGCCAATGGGTGATGTTAAAATGACCGATATTTCAGGAAAGACGGTGACCTTAAACGATGTCAAAATGGAAAACGGCTTACTGGTGAATTTTTCATGTAATAAATGTCCATGGGTTATAGCCTGGCAGGATCGTTACAATTCCCTGTCCGAAGTGAGCAATAAGAATAAGATTGGCTTTATTACGATCAATCCCAATACAAAAAATAGAGCTAAGATTGGTGAAGGACTGGATGATATGCGTGATTTTTCCAAAAAATACGGCCACAATTTTCTTTACACAGTTGACAAGGGGGCCGAATTAGCCACCGCATTTGGCGCCACCAAAACACCCCATATTTATTTATTTGACGGAAAAGGTAAACTCGTTTACCGCGGTGCCATTGATGATAATGCCCGCAAACCTAAAAAAGTAAAAAATACATATTTGATGGATGCAATCCAGGCTGTGGGGAACGGCAATGCTGTCTTGGTGTCAGAAACCCGTGCCTTGGGCTGCGCTATTAAATTCGCTGAAAAGTAATAGCGTAATACCGACAGGAAAACTATGGTATACAAAAATATTTTAGTTAGTCTCTGCGGTAAAGGTGACGAATCAATTGTTATTAATGAAGCAATTAACATTGCTGATGGTGGACAATTATCATTCGTCCATGTGAATGACTTGCATGCTGGCGAAATGTCAATGATGATGGACGCACCGGATAAAAAATATGAGGAAGCTGATATTAAAGAATGGGTGGAATCTGTTAATAAAAATATTGCAGAAAAATCAAATTATATTGTTTTAACCTCCGAGTCCGTTTCTAAAGCCATTGGAGATGCGACGTCAGATATGGACCTTTTGATTCTCGGACATCGAAAACAAAGTTTTTTTAAACATCATTTCTTTGATTCAGTAGATGAAGGAATTGTCAATACATCTAAATGCCCAGTGTTGGTCGTCCCTAAGTAAACTCAATTCACTTTAAGTATAGATAAATTGAGGTAGTTTCCCTCCTCTTATTTACTATGGAGTATTTCATGATCCGCCGTTATTTTTTTCAAATTCTTTTCTTTACATATCCCATCTTATTGGGAAATGAATCCGCGATTGACTTAAAAACATTTCCCCGGCCAACCATGAATGCAGTTGAATCACCCGGTGGAATTCTCATTGACGGTCATGTGAATGAATCGGCATGGATGGCAGCGGATTCTATTACAGAATTTTACCAGTCCCAACCCAATCCAGGGTATCTTCCTACAGAAAGAACAGTGGTTCGCGTTTTATATGATAAGGACTTTCTGTATGTGTCCGCCATTCTTTACGATTCTGAACCGGATAAAATAATAATCGAAAGCCTGGAGCAGGATTTCGATTCACAGAGCTCGGATGTTTTTGCCATCATGCTGGATACATTTAATGATGATAAAAGCGGTTATGTATTTTTATTTAATCCTGCTGGCGCCATCAAGGACATGTATATTAATAATGACGGTACAAGCCTGAACCGTGCATGGGAAGGTATTGTTTATCCCAAGACGTCAATACATGACTATGGATGGGAACTTGAATTGGCTTTTCCCCTGACCAGTTTACGGTTTAACCCCAGTGATGGGGAGCAGGATTGGGGCATCAATTTTCTGAGACGTATCCGGCGGAAAAGAGAAGATTTGTACTGGAGTCCCATTGAACCATTTGAAAAGTTGATTTCTGTATCCAAAGGGGGGACGCTAAAAGGACTTAGGGATATTCAGCCCGGTCGGAACCTCCAGGTGAAGCCATTTGGTATTGGCAATCGTATTTCAGCCGAAGAGAAGACCAACAATACTGACGTTGGATTAGATATAAAATATAGTATAACACCGAGTCTCACTCTGGATGCAACCTACAACACCGATTTTTCTCAAGTTGATGCGGATGAAGAGCGGGTAAACCTTACACGATTCCCTTTATTCTTTCCGGAAAAACGGGATTTTTTCATGGAGAATGCTAGTCTATTTGAATTTGGAGATATATCTAACTATTTATACCGAATGGGCCCCAGTAGATACAGTCGATCCTTTACCATGTTTCACAGCAGACGAATTGGTTTGGAAAATGGACAGCAGATTCCAATAACCGGTGGTGCGCGACTCAGTGGAAAGGTTGGGAATTTTGATGTAGGATATCTCAACATGACGGCAGAGGGTACGGAAAATGTGCCTCGCACCCAATACAATGTGTCCCGGATCCGAGGTAATTTTCTGAAGAAATCTAATGTTGGTGCCATTCTAGTTAATCGAAATTCCAATGGAAAAGATAGAGATCATCGATCCATGGGTGTGGATTTGAATTTCAATATTAATAAGCTTCTCATTTATTCTTATATCGCCCAAACCGAGAACCCGGATGCGGATGGTGATAATTTGGCCGGCCGTGTGGTGATGGCATGGCGGGATAACAAATGGGATCTTGCAGCCTATTATAAAAAAGTGGGGGCGAACTTTACACCATCTGTTGGATTTATTCAGAGGACAAATGTGGGAGAATCCTTTGTAACTGCCGGGATGCATAAACGGTATTCCTCCGGTCCGCTTCTGAGTGTGAACCCTTATGTATTTATCAATCAATTTGATAATCTGGATGGATATTTGGAAAGCCGTGCAGTAAAGGCAGGATTGGATGTTCAGTTTATGAGTGGTGCCATGCTTTTTTCCAGCGTAACTCGGACGGAAGAAATAATCAAAACACCTTTTACTTTATATGGGGCAGAAGTGCCGGCGGATCATTATTCTTTTAATAATGTGAGTCTATATTATCGTGGTGATCGAACGAAATTTATCACCATCAACGGAAATGCAAACTTCGGGAGTTATTTTCATGGGACGCGGAATTCAGTTGGGATTTCTGCGTCGATTAAAAGGGGATATCGATTTAGTGTCGATTTTGGTTTAAATAAAAATGTCGTAAAGTTTCCCGATGCCACCGTAAATGCGGATATTTATACATTGAAAATAAAATATAATCATTCGGTAAAGTTGTTGAATAAACTTTATTTTCAGTACAATGCTGCCGATGAAAAATTGGTAAGTAATTTCCGGATGAATATAATCCATGCCCCCTTGAGCGATCTCTTTTTAGTCTATTCCAATATTTCAGATTTAAAAGGGGATGAAAAGGATAATGGCATGATTGCCCTGAAATTCACCAAGTTGTTTACGCTCTAACTTTTAACTTAATCCACCATTTTAATTATTAACAACTTATCTTTCTATTTTCCAAATCCTCAGAACAGGACGTGACGTCCTATTCAAGATGAGGTGATTAATTTTGAGAATAACGGGTCACCCCAAATATTCCATCTGGCTTTTGCCATCAAAAAATGATCATAAGCTAATATATAATAAGATAGAAGAATTATCTAAAGTATGTAATTCGCAATCCTTTCAGCCCCATTGTACGCTTTTCAGTCCTGTATTTGATCTGGAATTAGCCAAAGATATTATTCAAGAAATTGATATAAATCCTTTCCAGGTAAAAACTATCAAACTCAATCAATCCAGCAACATTTGGAAAACGGTATTCATTGAATTAGAAAAGAATGAACTATTAAATCAGCTACACCAATTATTTCAGAATGCATTTCCGACCAAAGAAGCATTCAAGCCCCATGTCAGTTTGATATATAAAATAATGCCCAAAAAAGAGAGGATGGACATTATTGCCAGTTTAGATATTCAAAAAACCTATGAGATTGGAGGCATTGCTATCGTGAATACTTCTGGCCGTATTGAGGAGTGGAAAACCGTTTATGAAGTATTTTGGAACTAATAGGATGAAAAGGGGTAAATTCAGGCATGCTTAAACGCATTACATCCATCGGATTAGTTTTGATTATGGCTTTTGCCATGGCAGCGCCTATAATGCATATTGATTGCGATATGCCTTGTTGCGAGGTGAAAGTAAAATCTTGTTGTGAGAAAGCCAAGACAGGAGAAGCCTCAAATAAAAGCGCTATACGGAAACAAAAATGTGATCATAATCAATTTGTTCCTATCGTTTCCGGGCCCAAAACAGAACGTAAATCCGCCCAAGTTGACATGGATAAACCAATCTGCGCCATGAAAACAGATGCACCCAAATGTCAACTTTCCGAGAAAACGGCTTTTCAAAGCCAACCGTCTGATTCCCAGGCGAAATTTTCCGTTCCGCTCCGCTTATAATATTATCTTGACCTAGGACGATTGCGTCCATTTTTAGGGATCCGTACATCTCGGATCTGTTGATTCCATTCAACAATCAGGATAATTATGAAACTTTTCACTCATTACATTTTTAATAAAAAACACACAGTATTGGCATCCATGTTATTGATAGGTTGTTCCACTGTCCCGCGGTTGGGCGTTTGGAACGATTTTAAAGATGAGCTTGCACTCAAGACTCAATATTTGGTGGAAAAAGATGCTGACAAAAATCAGGCCCTGCAGGATACAATTAATTTCTTATTAGCTGAACCGCTCACCGTTGATGCAGCCATACAAATTGCGGTGCTGAATAATCCAGGTCTACAGGCTGTTTTTGAGGAATTGGGTATTGCCCAGGCAGACTGGCTTCAGGCCGGATTACTCACAAACCCGAAGTTAAAAGCCCAAGTCCTTTCCGGTGGAGGGGAGGTAAAAACAGAATTGGGTATAGAACAGGATTTCATGGGATTTTTCCTCCGCCCGCTGCGCGTCAAACTTGGAGAGGCCCAGTATCAGGCGGTCAAGCATCGTGTCGAGCATGAAGTTTTCTCACTAATTGCCGATGTTCGGGAATCCTATTATACGCTCCAAGGTGATAAACAACTGCTTACACTGCTACAGTCTGTCGTGGAAGCGTCTGAAGCGGCAAAAGAATTGGCACAAAGACAATACAATGCCGGTAATATCAGCGTGCTGGATTTGTCCCGGCATCAGGCAAACTATCATGAGGTCAAACTCGCGCTGATTCAGAATGAAATTCAGGTTGAAATTGAACAGGATGTATTAAACCAAAAAATGGGATTGACTTCCGCACAATCCTGGAAGATCAAAGGGATCCTTCCTCAATTCTCCGAAGATGAACCCGTTCTGTTGGAATTGGTCTCACGTGCAACTGAGAATCGAATGGATCTCCAGGCATTGAAAGTCGAAATCAAGGCCCTGGAAGAAGTGCTGCCCTGGGCGCGATTCAATCAGATCGCAGAAGGAGAATTAGGATTTGGGCAGGAGAAAGAACAGGTACTGTCGTCAGGTCCGGAACTGAAAATAGCCGTGCCCATTTTCGATTTGGGACAGGCAGAGGCAGCCAAAAAAAAAGCGGAACTGCGTCAAAAACAAAAGCAATTGAAAGCCCTCGGGCAGGAAATCCATACGGAGGTGGTAATCCTGTACAAAGATATGATGGTCAACAGAAAAACAGTCGATTATTTTCAAAAAACAATCATTCCGGTCAATCAGCTGATTGTTGAATCTGCGCAAAAACACTACAATTACATGCTACAGGGCGTGTATACGCTTTTGGAATCCAAACAGGATGAAATCAATGCCAACCGGGATTGCATAGAGGCGCTAAAGACCTATTGGATAACAAGATCTAGACTGGATTTTGCAATAGGTGGGGGATTGGAATTTCCCCTTTCTGGAGAGGAATATGATTTGCAAGAAAGCATGAAGAATTAAAATAGGTCGAATATTAAATATGATTAAAATGGAGAAAATTATGAACAATCAATCAGCAGGACTTCAAATCAACAGGGTCGCAGGAATGGTGCTTACAGTCGTTCTATCGGTGATAAACACCCAGTTATTTGGCGGTTCCCTGCCAAAAGATGCGTCTTATACACCGGTCATTACTCCCAATGGTTCTACCCTGCCTTGGAAGATGGTGGATGGGGTCAAGGAATTTCGCTTGGTTGTGGAAGAAATTGAATGGGAAATGGCTCCGGGTATGGTCATAAAGGCGTGGGGGTATAATGGTCAAACACCCGGCCCGACCATTGAAGCAGTAGAGGGAGACAGAGTACGAATTTACGTCACCAATAAGCTCCCGGAATCTACGGCAGTCCACTGGCACGGTGTTATCCTTCCCAGCGGTATGGATGGTGTTTCCGGTCTGACCCAACCGGGCATTCAACCGGGGGAAACATTCATCTACGAATTTGACCTGAAGCAGCATGGTACTCAAATGTATCATTCCCATGGGGATGAAATGACCCAGATTGGATTGGGATCCATGGGCTTTTTTATCATCCACCCGCGAAAACGGGAAAATCATATTGATCGTGATTATGCTATTTTTCTGAATGAGTGGTTTGTGGATCCGGGAACAAGTACGCCTGACGCAAATGTGATGACCGATTTCAATATTTTTACTTTCAACGGCCGCGTTTTTCCGGGAACAGCGCCATTGGTGGGTAAAACAGGTGAGCGCATTCGAATTCGAATCGCCAATGTTGCCCAAGAATCCCATCCTATCCACCTGCATGGACATTCTTTCAAAGTTGTGGCCACGGATGGCGGGGATATACCTGAGTTAGCACAATGGCCGGAGACGACTGTTTTGGTTGCGCCAGGCCAAACGAGAGACTTTGAGTTTATAGCCAATCCTGGAGACTGGGCCCTCCATTGCCATCGGCGTCATCATCCAATGAATGCCATGGGGCATGATATTCCCAACGTTTTGGGTGTGAATCAGGATGGTGTGGAAGAAAAAATAAGAAAATTATTGCCGAATTATATGGCCATGGGCGAAAAAGGAATGCATGAAATGGCTGAAATGAATATGGAAGGACCACCCAATACACTGCCGATGATGGGCGGTGAGGGACCCTTTGGAACCGTGGCTATGGGCGGCATGTTTACCATCCTGAAAATTCGCGACAACCTGGCTGACGGTGAAGATCCGGGGTGGTACCCAAACCCGAAGGGGACGGTTGCTTCAACGGTTATGCCAAAATTGCCGGTTAAAAAGGAATCCCAATCACTATTCGTTTGTCCCATGCATCCTGAAGTATCCCTGTCCTATAGGGGACGGTGTTCAAAATGTGGAATGAATTTGGTTGAGGAAAATAAAAAATGAAGGAGTTTGGAATGAATAAACTTGTTTTGATTTTTGTATTAACCCTGTTTGGATGTGAAAATAAAGTTGCTGATCACAATGCAGCATTGATTGAGAACATCATTGAAGATATCCGCCTCGGTTGGGAGAATGGAGATGGAAACGCTTTCCGTAAACATTTTCTGGATTGGGATGGTGCCCGGTATTTTGAAGGGGGCGGTCAAAATGTGGGTTTAGAGGATTTAATCGTCCATCATGTTGAGCCGGAAGCAGCACTTGGATTGGATTTAGTTTTTGACAATATTCAAACCCACTTTGAAGACAATTTTGCCTGGGCCCTTGTGGATACAGAAATCAAATTGACCACATCCAGCGGTCGGAAAATCCATAATAAGGGGCATGGGACTTATTTACTGAGATGGGTTGATAGTGCTTGGAAAGTTGTCCATACACAATCAGCCAGTAAGCCGGTGAAATGAATTAATAACTGAATCGAAGATAAAAACATATGCAAAAGTTTAAGTTGAGTACTATATCGCAATTCCTATTTAGAATTCTCAATATTCGGGCAATCCTTGTGTTGGGAATTATGCTCCTGCTCCAGCCACCGCTTTGGGGCCAATGACCCCTCTGAACGAACCCCAGCCTCCCGGTCGGGACGGCCAATTCAGGTGTCGGTTTAGATAAGGGAAAACTTATTGTTGGCGCGAATATGATGGTTCAGAATATTGAATGGTGGCATAGCGAACTGAAAGCATACGGTGGCGACCATGAAGGAAATCTGAATTCGAGTTTGGCAGATATTAATGCAACCTACGGGATTTCTGATAAATGGAACCTGAGCGTGGATGTCATGGCAGGAAACAGATCCATGGATTTTTATCGTGACGCGAATATTCATCACCGCGATGAAAACAAAATAGGGATCGGCGATACACGATTTACTCTCAGATATTTGATGGAGAATACAACTTTCGGTCCCGGTCAGCGGGTTTTTATCGGGGGCGGGTTGGTTATTCCCTCAAACAATTCTCTGACAGAGAATCCATTTAAACTTGGTAAAGCAGGGGAACCACACACGCATTTCAATTTGAGCGAAGGCGTGTTCAAAGGTCATGGGGAATTTCAGTATTTCAGAAGGACTGACGGTTCCATATTCCCAGGCGGCGTGTTGAAAGTGGATGTACCATTGGAAACGAATCAATATGGATTCAAGCCGGGAGTACAATTCTCTGGAGCGGCTCTGTTATATTTCCAGACCAAATCATTTTGGGGCGGGATTCCATTTTTTCAAATGCTGGGACAATATCGAAACCCAGCTATTTGGGATGGAGAAGAGGCACCCAATTCTGGCGGAAGTGTGTTGCAGCTTGGGGGCGGACTAACCTTCGCAACAAACGGATATTTGTTGACTGTTTCGGCGCGGACTCCGGTATATTTCAATGCAAGTGTAACGAGCCAGGAAGAAATAGAAGTAACGAGTAAAACCGATGTGTGGGGACTTTCCTTGAGTATTCGCAAATCATTTTCTCTTTTTAAATTAAAATTGGATGAAAAGAGCGAGGAGATAGAACATGACGAATCTCAACATTAAATCACCCATTAAATCATTTATGCCAGTTTTTAAATGATTTTTGACTAAGGATTAATTGTGTTTTTACCTTCCCATTTAGCATCCGGATATTTGCTAAGCAAAGCAATTAAACCATCGATATGGACGGTATTCCCGTTCATGCCTGTTTTGATAATTGCTGCCATCTTTCCCGATGCGGATGGGATATTTTCAGAAACGGTGGCAGGGCATCATTCCATGCTTCATACTCCAATTTTATGGATCACATTATTTGGTGTCATGATCTTTGTGGATAGAATGACAAATAGTGAGAAAATAAAACCTATAGCATTGGGTGTTTTGTTTGGCTCTCTCTCGCATTTATTCACCGATTGGCTTACGGCACGAACTGTAGGGATACAATGGTTTTATCCCTTGAGTCAAAAAGATTATTTCTTGTTTCAGATTCATCCGGAAAATGGGCAAGGATCAGTTTGGGAAATGATATCCGAGCCTTATTTTTCATTTTATATGGAAAATGGATTTTTATTCTGGATAGAAATAGGGATAGTTATTTTTTCGGTCTTTTTATTGTCTAAAAATCGACTTTCAAAATTTAATAAATGAATAATAAGTTTAACAAAATTGGGATTAATATCCGTAATAATAATTGTGCAAAATTAATCTCTATAAACAGAAAAAGAGGATACAATGAAATCAATCATTAGTATAATAGCGATGAGCTTTTTAATCAGCTGCAGCAGCGATACCAAAACGGCTGAATTGAAACTGGACTCCATGCAGTGCATGATGTGTTCAATGAGCGTGGAAGAAGCTGTTGCTGACCTTGAAGGCGTAAGTAAAGTTGAAATCGACTTGAAAGGCAAATCTGGAAAGGTGACCTACAAGGCATCGCTTATTGATTTCCCAGCGATCGAAAAAGCCATTATATCTATAGGGTATAGTGTCAATGATAAAAAGGCAGATCCCGATGCATATGCCAATTTGGAACTCTGCTGTAAAATGCCGGAAGGTCAATAATTAAACATGCAGGGGATGCCTGAACGTCCCCAATGATAAAATAAATATGTAGAGACGCATAGTGATGCGTCTCTACGAAAACATTGAAAAAAAAATGAAAAAATATATTTTTCTATCCCTATTCCTTTTTGGGTGTTCAACCCCTGATTTCTCTCTTCCGTCCACAATGGATGGCAGTCGGTATCCTCGTGTTTCTGCTACAGAAAATGGTGGACTCCTCATGTCCTGGTTTGAGAAGGTTGATTCGGTACAATGGGCATTACAATGGTCTGAATTTTCAAAAGGAAACTGGACAGAAGGCCAAACCATTACAGCCGGGGATCCTTACTTTGTGAACTGGGCCGACTTTCCATCTATTTATGAAGTGGGCGGGGATCAATTGGTGTCTCATTGGCTTCAAAAAAGCGGAAATGGTCCTTACGATTATAATGTTCAAATATCCCATTCCAAAGATCGGGGTAAATCATGGTCTGAATCGGTGATTCCTCATGGCGATATTGATCCAAAAGGGGAGCATGGATTTTTGTCATTTTTTCAACAGCAGGATGCGTCCCTTGGATTTGTCTGGCTGGATGGCCGCCACATGGGCGCCTATGATCCTGTGAATCATTCTATGGGAGATATGGCCTTATATCGTTCCACCATGGTGGATGGTCAATTGGGTACAGAAATAATGCTGGACAACCGGGTGTGTGAATGTTGTCCCACCAGTTCTATTCAAACGGGAAATAGTTTAATCATTGCCTATCGTGACCGATCTGAAAAAGAAATCCGTGATATTAATATTATTCGTTATGCGGATGGTGAATGGTTTGAACCCTATACCGTTCATGAGGACAATTGGTTAATTGGCGGCTGCCCCGTCAATGGCCCCATGCTGGCTGCCAATGGGAATGATTTGGCCATTGCCTGGTATACTTCACCCAATGAAACGCCCACAGTTAATGTGGCATTTTCACATAATGACGGCGCCACATTTGATGCACCTATTCGCGTCGATTTATCTAAACCCATTGGCCGTGTAGATTTAACCTGGGTTAGCAAATTAGAAGTGATGGTCAGTTGGATTGAAACCGCAGAAGAAACAACAGATATCGTTACCTCAATAGTATCTAAATCTGGAAATGTTCAAACACCGAGAATCGTTTCTGAAATTCAACCGGGGCGTGTTTCCGGTTATCCCCAGATGGAAATGGTGGATGATCAACTCTTCTTTGCCTGGACTGAAGGGGGCGAAAACGGTCGCGTCATGACAAAATGGGTTTCCCTTTCAGCTTTTCGCTAAAATAGACCCTTCATAACCATTCGGCTGTTGTAAATTCGTTTCCGTATCATGCGATCGATTTATATTTGGACCACCCGATTTATCCTGGCCATTGTTTTGGTCGGGATTCTGCCTGTCCCCAATAATACCTCTATTGTACTGGCACAATCAAAAAAAGCCAAAGCATCCCAAGCGTCCAAATATGCAAAACGGGGCAATGCCAAAGCGAAGAAAAAGGACTATCGAGGCGCCCTTTCTGATTATAAAAAAGCATACAAACTCAGTCCGTCCAAAAATTATAAGAAGAAAGTCCAGCAGCTCACTTCTTTAGCGAAAAAACAGGGTGGAAAAAAATCTTCAAGCAAAAAGGCTGCCCAGGCAACCGCTTATGCAAAAAGAGGGAATTCCAAGGCGAAGAAAAAAGATTATGCCGGTGCGTTAAAGGATTATCAAAAAGCTTACAAACTGAACCTTTCTTCTTCCAATAAGAAAAAAGTACAACAGCTTGAGTCGATCCTGAAAAAACGGGGAAACCAAGTTGCCAGTGGTGTCGCTACCAAAGCCAAAGTACCTCGGCTTTCAGATATTCCAACCATTAGTCCTGTAAAATATGCCAACGACATTTATAATATTGCTGAAGCATTTGACCTAAGTTCCCGTAATCTCGCCCGGGCCACCCATTATCTCGATGAAACGGATAAGAAGAAAGTGAGACGCATTGAAACAAGGAGAGCCCCTTCAACCAACGATCTTGAAAATGCTGCCCGCACCGAACCGAATGATATCCGTAAACAAGTGGATTTGGCACGGAATTATGAAGGAAACGGCCGATTTGAAGATGCGAAAGAAATCTACTTAAAGTTGGCGGCCCGGAATCCTTTTAATGCGGATGTCCATTTTCACTTAGGTTCGTTTTTTTCTCGTTTTGGGCAAATGACAAAAGCACGCCATTCTTTTGATGAAGCCATGGATGTACAACCCAACCATCGGGCAACAATCGAAGCCATGGCTACTTTGTTTGGTACGAAAGAAAAAAGAAATTTATCCGATGTTATTTTAGCCAAGTCAGCCGAACGGGATCCCAGCGGACCGGCCCAAAGAATGCAAACCATTCGAAAAAACTTAGATGATCGCAATTTTGAATATGCGGCCAAACTGGCGCAGGGTGGCCAGGAATTATTTCCCAGACAAAGTGGATTTATTTATTTAAAGGGAAGAGCATTTGAAGGGTTGGGAGACCCAGCTAAAGCAAAAGCCAGTTATCAAGAAGGCATTAAAAAAGATCCAACACACCATGAATCTTATGTGGCTTTGGGAAACTTATATTCCGGACAGGGAAAACATATATATGCAGCCCTGACTTATGGCGATGCGATAAGACTGGATCCTGCAGATACGGCATCACGGTTTAAACAGGGACACAGTTATTTTAAAGGGAGTGAATGGGGCAGAGCCGCCTCTTCATGGGAAGATTTACTCCATTATGATCCCCATAATCAAGAGGTCCGATCTCTTTTGCCTCAAGCCTATTATATATTAGCAGTAGAATATAATCGTATCGGTGAATCGGGTCTGGGTCAAACTGCCTTTCGCAAAGCCTTAAGTGTCAATAAAAATTCAGGGCAATGGCTTCCCGGTTCCATGCGAACGTTAGGTGGTTTTTATCGTGATAAAGGTATGTTTCGAGAATCGCTGGCCGCTTTTCAGGAAGCCATCGAACTCAAACCATCCGATGCAGATAATTATTTAGGTTTGGGAATTACCTATTGGAAAATGAAAGAATCAGTATTGGCCAAAGCAGCATGGACACGATCCATGGACTTAGACCCCAACAGCAATGATGCACGAGGATGGTTGCTCTTAGCTGGGAAAATATCGGGGTAGCAAATTATTTACTAATCCTTAAAGGATTGGTAAATCTCCCCCTTACATTTATTTGACCCACATCACTTGTCCGTATATTTAAAAGTCGATAAACGCTAGGAACTACAAAGCAGGATCATCTACATGAAATACTTTAAAACCATATCTATATTATTTTGTTCATTGTCTTTATTTCTCATCCCAGCCTGCGAAGATAAAGGGGATGAACCCAATCGCCCGGAAGAATTGGTGGGGTTGTGGGGTATGACCGATGCGGATGGTGAAATAATCATCGGTTCAAATGTTTCCCAAAAAGGGGCCAATATGTTTGCCAAAGGACAATCATCCATTAATTTATATGGTACGCCCAATGCTGAATTATCTTACATGATTGTCAACCTTGGCGAGGAAGGTGAAGAAGATGAACCAGAAGTGGTCTTGTCAAATAGGTCCATTTGGGAAATGGATGATGAAAATCCAACATATCCTGTGTTTACTGGATTTGTCGATGAAAATGACTTGACCGGTGAAAAGACACTTGGGCTTATGGTAGTGTTAAGTGAGTCTGAGGGTGGAATATATGTGGGTACTTCCGATTACGTTCTGGATTTGCTGAACTTCAGCTTAACCATTTCATCCGATACGGCCTATGCCATAAATATGGTTACCGGTGTATTGGATTCTTCAACTTACTACATTGTCGATGGCACATTCCAGGCAGCCACTTTTAGTGTAAATGCATCCGATTCGGTAACAGTAGATTTTCCTTTGATTGTTCAGGGAATGAAAGAAGAACAAATACAGATGGATTTGAGAGCGAATGGTGATGCCACCCATTATTTTACCGATGAAGAAGGGCAGGGTGAAGACCATGGTGAATGGTATACCACTGATGAGAATGTATTGGTCATGATAATGGATGTGGAGGGGGAAATTGATACACTTGCTTTTCCTTATGTGTTCAATGGGACAGACTTGACATTAATAATGAATCAAGATGCTTGTGATTTCTTTGAGGATTTCTTTATTGATGATGAGCCGGGAATGTCAGCAAAATTTATGAATCCGCCGGATTGTTTTGACCCCATTGAAATGATGTTCTTGCTCCAGGAAAATTCTGTCACCAGCGCCCGGATGAAAGCCAATATGTACTTCGTCAAAGCGGTGGCGAATTAATATAATATTGTCATTCATGGTTTTCCATTTTGTAGGGGACACCGATCGGCGTCCCCTACAATAATATTTGAAATAATTTTTAACATATGAAACCATCGGTGGTTTGGAATAAATTATCCTAATTTATAGACCTATGAAACGCATTCCAATTTTCATTTTTACTCTATCCATTTTATTGGGTCAGCATCCCGGCGACAAGGCCGTCCGCGCCGGCGTAGATGCGTTTTATAATTATGAATTCGATAAGAGTATCCAAATACTTACTCAAGCACGAAAAGATTTCCCCAATCACCCGGGCGTTCACGTCACCTGGGCGGCGGCTCACTGGCGCCGGAATGAAGCGCACCTGCCGCAAAATGAGATTTATGCTAACCTGAATGCAAACTTGAGTGAAATTGAATCGATTTATGATTCTTTATTGGTCGCCCACCCAGACCATCCGGAATATCTACTGTATAGCGGCACGGCCCGGGGATTGAAAGCACGGATTCTTTTGGGACAAAAAAAGTGGATTCCCACACTCATTTCTGCTTACAGTGGATTTCGTGTTATCCAGAAAGCACTTGAAAAAGATCCTTATCTCACGGATGCCTACTTGCCTATTGGGATTTTAGAATATTATGCAGGCTTGAGCAATATCCTTGTGAAAGCGGGGGCAGAAATGTTTGGTTTGGATGCATCGAGAGAAGAAGGCATTACCAAGATAGAAGTGGCAGCAACGCAAAGTCAGTGGGCAGATACGGAAGCCATGAGTGTTTTATCATTTATTTACCAATTTTCCGATATTAATAATGCGCGCGGGTTGGAAGTGAGCCGAACGTTGGCAGAGAAATATCCCGGCAATTTTGATTTTCAGGTTCATTATACCGAAAGTCTCTTGCGGAATGGTCAATTAAAATTGGCTAAAAAAGAATTGAACCGTCTCAATCAGCAATTACCCAAACTCACTCGACGGCATCAACAGTGGTTTACATCCTATTTGAACTATGTTTGGGGCCATTATTATTTTCTAAATGGTGATGATGATAAAGCATTGGGCTTTATCAATAAATGCATTGATTTATATGATGCTGAATTGGATGCCATCCTGGCGAATGCCTATTTATTAAAAGGACAAATCCATGATAAAAAACATGAGCGGATGGAAGCAGTCATGGCTTATCAAAAATGCATTAAAAGGGATAACCATGCCCATGCCATTATTTTGGCAAAACAATATTTGGATGAACCATATCAAGGATAGTCCGTTGTAATTTTCGGCCCTTCAAATCATGATGAAACGCAGAAAAACACGAGAAGTTAAAATTGGTGACCTCATCGTTGGTGGCGAACACGCCATATCGGTTCAGTCCATGACCACCACCAAAACCCACGATATTACAGCAACACTAAAAGAAGTAGAACGGCTGGAAGAAGCAGGATGCCAAATTATCCGTATTACAGTACCGGATCAACCTGCCGCAGATGCACTTTATGAAATTAAAAAACGGATGAATGTGCCCTTGGTGGCGGATATCCATTTTAACTATCGCATGGCTTTAGAAGCGGTGGATGCTGGGGCGGATAAAATTCGTATCAATCCTGGGAATATCGGTGGGAAAAAACGGGTGAAAGAAGTGTTGAAAAAAGTGAAGGGAGCCAACCTTCCCATCCGGATCGGCGTGAATGCAGGCAGCCTCGAAAAAGATTTGATTGAAAAATATGGCTATCCCACCGCCGAAGCCATGGTCGAAAGTGCCAAACGCCATATTGATATTTGTAAGGAACATGATTTTGATGATATTATCGTCTCACTGAAAGCGTCGGATGTGAATCTCATGATGGCGTCTTACGAACTCTTTTCCGAACAATATGATTATCCGCTACACTTAGGTGTGACGGAAGCGGGACCGACGAAATCCGGATCTATCAAATCATCCGTGGGTATTGGCACATTATTGGCAAAAGGAATCGGCGATACAATTCGCGTCAGTTTAACGGATGATCCCGTTGAAGAAGTCCGCGTTGGGTTTGAAATCTTGAAATCGTTGGGATTGGCCAGCAAAGGTGTGACGATTGTGGCCTGCCCTACCTGCGGCCGGTTAGAGGTGGACTTATTTAAAATCGCTGGAGAAATGGAAGAAAAACTCCAGAATGTGAAAACACCTATGACTGTCGCCCTCATGGGATGCGCCGTAAATGGACCGGGAGAAGCGATGCACACAGATCTCGGAATCGCCTTTGGTAAAGGGGCTGGACATTTGTATTATCAGGGTAAAAATCGCGGTAAAGTTTCGGAAAAAGAAGCCATCGGAAAATTAGAAGAACTCATTACCGAATTTGAAACAGACCATCAGGAAGATTAATATGAAATTCATATTCACACTACTTTGTACGATGATGCTCATTGGCGCTCAGGAAAAGAAAACAGATCCTGCACCTAACGCCATTGCAGTCTATTGGAAGACCTTGGAGTCCCAGGAAAAAGAATTATTTTTATTCTCATATCTCACCCAGGTATATGATACCCACCAGAAAATGATAAAAGATTTAGGGTATGGTGAAGTCACCACCTGGTATTATGATAACAGGGCTGAAATGATTTATGGTATTTTTGACCAGGTGAATCAAACAGGAATGAAAGAATTTATCGGCTGGATTGATGAATATTACAGTCATAAAGAATTCACAGGGAATTCATTTGATGATGCCCTGTCTTTTGCTTTTCGGTTTCAGCAGGCGGCCGGTGAGACGATTTGGGAGAAATACGAAAACTTAAAATTTGGAAAAATAAAACCGGAAAATTAATGTCATTTTACCGTCCAAACTTTATCAATGAGTGGCGGGATATCAGAAGAGAAGGGGGCTATAAACTCTTGATGAAAAAGAAGGGCTGGCAAGTGGTTTTTGCATTTTTCTTTTTTTACCTCATCCGCGATTCAATCCTCTATTTAATTATCCCCTATTTTGGATATACGTCCCTGAAAGGGTGTTTCTAAAACCAATTCTTTTTTGCAGGGATTTTCCTGCAATTCCCATCCATTTTAATTCCTTGCCCTGTGATGCCTTGGGGTATCAAATTCTGATAGCTATGAATTAACTTCCCGACTGGAAACACCTTACACCGAATGACTAGGACCGACTATAAATCACTTCCCCAGGCCCAATCGCTATTGGACCATTTAAAATCCATGAACCAGGGATTTGATATTGAAATCATCCAGCCTAAAAAGCGTTGGCCGGATATAGAAACACGTAAATCACCTAAAGTGATGGAAATCATTCGCCAACACCATACGGTGTCCAAAAATGGTTTAGGGAATAATATTGGTTTGGATGCATTCATCCACCGCAATCGGGATGCGGATCTTTGGATTCACATCCTGGATGAAAATAAAAATATCATTGGTTTCTCTATCAATGAAGGGTATGAGGTTGAGCATAAAATAGTTAATTATTTCCGCGTAACTATATTGAACAAAAATATTCAAAAACAGGGAATTTATCCCTTACTCAATGAACTAAAGGTCGCCATCCTTCCCGCGGATATATTTTTAGTCCGAACCCAAAACCCCGTTGTATATAAATACTTTACCCAGATGTGTGAACAGCGGGGGCTAATGGTTTCACCTACAGCAGATTTTATTAATCCTGCGGCGGTCGATATTGTGCGTTGGCTTATTCCTGAAGTAGATGCCTATTCCGTTCAACATTCCGTGCTTGAAGGAGAAGTCTTAGTGAATACACCAAAACCGCTTAAGGAACATGCACCAATTTGGGAACGAATGGATATTTATAATGGTGATGTGGTGGTAATTTTAGGCTACCCGGGATTACTCAAATGAAATTAATTTGCAAATTAACAATAATATTTTCTGTCTTTGGATTCATCTGGAGTTGTGAATCACCGGATAGCCTGGAACCGGTAGCCGGTGTAGAGGGGAAATTATTTATTGAGGGGGAATGGCCCGATTCAATTCAAGCTGTAGCCTTGATTGTTTTGAACAGTTTAGATCCAGGCAACCTCGCGGCGGGACTTGTTTCTTATAGCACGCCTATGCTTTCTCCATCCAAAAAATCTGAATATTTCTTTCAACTTGAGCCGGGATTTTATTTTATTGCTGGTGCAGGATTAACCATAGACCCCGGCATATTTTTTGCAAAAATAGATTCATTTATGGCTTCTGGAAATTTGCCCATTGTAGTCCTGGATAAAACACCTCACCTACAGAGAGTTATCCAATTGGAAGATCAGGAGGTAATAGAAATCGACCAAACCATATTATTTTCTCAATGAAAATAAAATTATTACTCATTTATCTATTATTATCCATTCTTTCCGCCCAAAGCTCTATCACTGGAAGTGTCACACGTTCAGATAATGGTGAACCGCTTTTAGGTGTGAATGTTCTGGTTCAAAACACTTTTATGGGTACAACCACAGGCATAGATGGTCAATTCACAATTGATCAATTGAATCCCGGTGAATACACTCTTGTGATCAGTATGATCGGATTTAAAAAATATATAGAACGGGGCATCATCGTTTCTGATGAAATAAGCCATATAGATATTCAATTAGCTCAGGATGTCCTTTCAGCACCACACGTGGTGGTTACGGCGAGCCGTCAAGCCCAGGATGTGATGGAGTTACCCGTTTCTATGTCAGTAATCGGCCCAAGGCAAATCCGTGATCGCGCAGTGGTAAATCTCACCGAAGCCATGAAATATGAACCGGGCGTAAGTACCGTAAGAGGTCAGTTGAAAATACGCGGTGCCACCGGTTATACTCTTGGGACAGGGGACCGAACGCTATTAATGATTGATGGCGTACCGCTTTTGGGCAGCGGTGCAGGAAATATTACATGGACCATGATTCCAGTCAGTGAAGTGGATCATGTTGAAATTATTCGATCTGGTGGCTCTGCATTGTATGGGTCCAGTGCTTTAGGCGGCGTGGTAAATATCTTAACCAAAAATGCACCGGCAAAACCTGAAACCCGGGTTCGGTTAAAGTCCGGTGTTTACAGTGAACCTAAATACAGACAGTGGGAGTGGCGGTCTCAACCGGGATTATATAATTATTTGGACCTCACCCACAGCCGACCCATTGGAAATCATAGTGCATGGATTCGATTCCATAAGGCAAAATCTGATGGATATAAGCGACAGGGATGGCTGGATGCAAATAACATCACGGGGAAAGTCAAATTCAATTTTGGTGAGCGGTATAATGCATCCCTATTTGCCAATTATTATGCTGATAAAACAGCTTTGGCCTCCCAATGGAAAAATTCAGCTAACCCTTTTTCTTCGCCAAGTGGAGAAGAAGATGATTATACTGAAGGGACGAAATTACATTTGAATGGATTTTTTAATATGATTCTTTCGGATAAAACGGTCATCAAACTCAAGGGTTCCATGTATGATGTATGGTGGCAGAGTCATAGTGCAACCAATGATAATGGCATTGATGAACAGAAAGGCTACGGCGAAATACTGATTTCCACAACATTAGGTCAATCCACCCAGATTACCGCAGGGGTTGTGGGTCAAACAGCAAAAATTAGGGCTAGGGTTTATGGAGACCATTCAAGTTTGTCCATGGCTGCCTATATCCAGGCACAGCAGCGGATTGGGAAAAAACTGACCCTCAATACAGGTGCCAGGATGGAGACTTATTTCGTGGATGACGAAAAACTGGATGAGTCGCTCGCACCACAAATTGCATTGAATTTCCGAATGTTTGATTGGTTATCATTTCGAAGTTCTGTAAGTAGCGGTTTTCGCGTTCCTGCAATAGCAGAAATGTACACCCGAACCCAATTGAATATTTTTAAAGTGGAACCAAATCCGGATTTAATTGCGGAAAGAAGCCAAGCCGGGGAAGTGGGGATGATCGTAAAATTGCCGGGGAATAAATGGATTTCTGACATGACCATGGATGTGGTAGCGTTTAAATCCACTTTTGACCAGTTAATTGTAGCGAATCCCGATGATAAAGGGATTATTCATTTCGAAAATTTGACCGATGCGAGAATAACCGGATTAGAAGTGGGCGCATCCGGTGCACTGTTTAATCAAATGCTTTTATTCTCAATTGCTTATACAAACTTGGACCCTGAAGAAATTGATAAGCAGGGGAATGCCATTGATACCTTGGCTTATCGTTTTCGGAACACATTAGTCACCACAATCGGTACTCGTGTTTGGGGCATAACAGCTTCAATTGATTATCGATATATGTCCCGGATTGAACGCGTCAAATTATTCCAGGAGAATCCATTTACAGGTCAGGATAAACGGGTACCGATCCACATTTGGAATGCAGGATTGGGGTCACAAATTCGCGGATGGGATTTACAGTTTCGTGTTGAAAATATGTTTCAGTATTATTATACAGAACTGGAACGGAACATGGGAGATGAACGGCACTTTTCTCTGACGATAGGAAAGGTATTTTAGTCGGGTTGTAGTTTATTATTTATGACCTCTGGGGTGAAAAAATAATTCACTTATTTAAGCGGTCTCCCCCTCGGCTAAAGCCGACCCCTCTCAAGAGGGGAAATAGAATACTGTAATACTTTAATATATAAAATTAAAAAGTCCCCTCTGGAGAGGGGCATCGACGAAGTCGAAGGGGTGTGTTAAAATACTTTCTCTAAAAACGTTATTTTACAAACGTAATTGGTCGCCACTCTTCAGTAGATTTTCCGGACACTTTAATATAATACACACCGGAGGATACTGATCTTCCAGATGCATTTTTCCCCTGCCAACTGAAATTATGATTTCCTATTGATAGATTACCATTATGAATTCGAGAAATTTGCTTGCCACTCAAGTCAATCACATTGATGGAAACTGGCGATTCTTTCATCATATATAGAGAAAACTGAATGATACCGTTAAATGGGTTTGGATATGGGTTCCCAATAGTGAATTCAACCGGCACATTGGCATCGGTCCCTGATTTTCCATCCTGAATGGCCAATTGATAATTCCAGTCACCACCAACTGTATCATGGCTGACAACAGATAGGTGAATCGATTTTAATTCCGCCGGATCAATATTGATGGATGGACTGGAAATGACTAAATAGGAATTATCATTTTTCTTAAGAATAGCGTTGAGTTGAAGATCGGAAAGAGGTCCACTGGTATTGATTAAATCTACTTGAACTGGTTTTTGGGTTATAATTTGAATATACTGGCTGGCGAATCGAGATAGTCTTGTGGAAAAAACAGTGTCTTGATTCCCGGTTTGGAAATTGACTTTTTTCAATATTGCCGGGCCATCCACAGGGTAGGATTCAGCTTCATCGTATGCAAAATTGTCTGCAGCGGGTAATGATGACATAATTTTATTCGCAACTGACATGCCATTTAATGCCTGCTGAAATGAAAATCCCTGTTGTTTCAAGGACGCATTTAAAGCCGCGTGGCTACCGTCCCTTTCTCGGCTATTGGATTGAACCGATTCATCGAAAATCCGCCGGATGGTTTCTGCGCCACCCATATGCTGTGCTATATATTCAAAAAAGATGAATGAACCATACCAATGATACCCATCTTCATCCAGTGACCGATGGGGTTGATTGAACCAATCGGACATATATTGATAGCAATCATTGATATCATCATACATTTCTTCTTCCATCCATACAGCAGATGCTTCCAGAAGCCAGGGCATTTCCCATCCATCATACCCAAATTGAATGGCATGAAAATATTCATGGGCTGCCGTTACTTTAATATTTTCTAATTTAGGTAAGGGAAAATTTTTATAATTGTTTCTGATGACCATATAACTGGTAAACGCATTTTTTTCTATAACTGTTTTGGATCTTTCATTGTCGCCTTTACCCTGGGCAAATTCCTCCGGCTGGGTATATCCATAATACCGAGAGGATAAGTTCCTTATATACACATCATAATGGTCAGATCCGCCTTTATCTCGATTTCCACTATAAAAACCATCACTGGGAGGCATCAAATATTCCTGTGTTTTGTGAATACCATTGGAAATCACGTTGAAAACAACAGCCACGGAATCAATATAATTTGGAATTCCATCATTATTATCATCGGCTGTATTCACTGCATTTATGCCAGTCGTGGTATAATGGAATCGAAATATTCCATTATCAAAGTATTTGTCCAATCCCACTGCTTCCGATCGTAAGGCGCCACTTCTGGACACAAGCGGAAAATTAAAATTAAAACCGACTGCTTCCAATTTAGCACGGTCATTGGCACCCAAATTGTGCCCATTTTTGGCGATTTCCAGTAAATGCGGTGTCAGGTGTCGATCTTGAGTTGGATGACCGGAAAAGGCAGAAATAACCGTAGCTGCAGACTGTTGCGGTATACCAGCCCAACTGGATGCGATAAACAATAATGTTGCAATGAGTCGCTTCATCACTTTTGTTGATTTTTCCCTTTCAGATAAAGTCGTAGGCGATAAAAAAGAGCCATCAGTATAATACCGCCAACATAATACCAGGCGAAGTAAGGTAAATTATCAGTCATTTCTTTTTCCCAATAATAAAGTTTTCAGCCACATAGGCGACGGCAATGATTCCCATTCCCACGGGGATTTCCCATCCTTTTTGCGTGTCACCTGAAAGGAACCCTGCACCTGTTAGGCCCGCTCCAATGAAATAAGCGCCTTTAATCCACAAAGGCCTTTTCGCCCTAGCCCTTCCAATCAAAGGTGGCGGCGGCGGATTTTCCTGCGCGATAGATGCCAAAACTTCGGACAAAGGAAACCGGAGGGAGGCCAGTAGTTCAGGCGGATCGGATGAATGATAAAATTCAGACTGTTCTACTGATGTAGCCAACCGAAATCCAATTTGAAGGGATTCTCCTGCTCGGACACATTCAATTTGTTTAACGGGGTAGGTGAGGCGTGCTTTTTCCAATCGGGCTGTATCCCCGTTTGCTTCATGCAGGGTCATATAATACCAGGATGTGGATTCATTAAACCATCCCGACACGTGGTCTGGGGTGAGTGGTTTATCGGAGCGTACTTTGATAAAGATACCATTCTTTTTTGTCGAAATATCAATGTCCTGAATCCAAATAGATTGGGATCGTAAAATGGTTAGGGAGAGTAGCAGGATGAAACGTATCATATTTTTACGAATTATTATCACCGCTGTTCCGAAATTGCTGGATTCCTTGTTTTAATCCGGCCAGCACCGCATCCATGACCGTATCAGTTCGAATGTTATTAATCATGGCTAATACAAAAATAGGATAAACTTTCTGAGGCAGGAGAGGTTCCAAGGATTCAAATGGATCTTCCGAGTCCAAGATATCATCCATGGATAATCCGCTATTCAGTTTTGATTGAAGTGCATCCTGCAAAGAAAAAATATAAAGTTTAATTTCCTCTGGTGAATAGGAAATTAAATCTTCTATCGTGGGTTGAGAAATATGAGCCATAGGACAAAAGAATTTAGGGGGAAAGAACCATGTACGGTACGGGAATTAGAGATTGAACTCCAATGGGTGGTCAGAGTAATTTCGCCTCTCGTATGAGAAACCCTCGGAACATATTTCTCGTTATTATTTTGGTTTGCCTAATGCCATTGAATTCCCAGATTCAAAATAAAGCGGCTGTGGGTGCTGTTACTATTGATGGCAAGGTGTGGAATCAAATTGCCATGCGGCCCGTCATCCCCATTGGGAAGTGGGGCGTGGCCCTGGATCTGGTTATTTATTTTGATGCAGAGGGAAACATTCATTCAGATGAATGGGATTTTTCTTCTACCAATGCCATCAAAAACACACTCATTGATAAAATATATTATATCCGATATGGATATCCCGGTGATCGGATTTACGGAAAAATTGGTGCATTGGATCGGGTGGATTTGGGCTATGGTATTTTAGTCAGTGGATATACCAACACCATGCTGTATCCTCAGGAACGAAAAACCGGATTTAATTTTGAATATAATTCTAAGTATAATAATATAGAAGGATTTGCTAATGACTTCAAGGAAAACATTGGTTTATTTGGTGGAAGAATTGTTACACGGAAAGTCATGGGATTGCCCATTGGCTTTTCGATTGTATCCGATCGGAATCAATACTTGGGTTTAAAAGACAGTGATGGAGATGGGCGGCCGAATATTGTCGATGATTTTCCCAATGATAAAAATTGGTGGGTGGATACAGATGGTGACGGCATAGCAGATAATAATCCCGATGAATGGGATATAGATGGAGATGGCATTACGGATACTTTGGATAGCCGAATTCCAGGTTGGACTGGAGAGCCTGTCATTTTGGATCAGGATATTTTTCGCAAAGGGAATCCAATCAATTTGAGTGAGGATTCGGATAATATAATGGCATTTGCATTGGATATTGGCTATCCCTTGGTAAGTCAGGATAATTTTTCTATTTTTCTCTATGCCCAAATGGCCCAGATGATAGGGGAGACAGTCCATCCGGGGACCGGTGAATCATTATCTCTCGGTACGGGATTGGTTCCATTCGGCGTCTCGTCGAGATTTGGCCCTGCCCGGTTTTATTTTGAATACCGCATGATGCCCAAAGGAAGGTTTGAATTTAATTATTGGAACCGTCTCTACGAAATTGAACGAATCCGTTTTTCATCCGGAGGGGATAATCAAATTTTTTTAAAAACAAAAGAGTCGGGGTTGGGGCGGTTTGGGAAACAAAAAGGATATTTCGCACGGATGGTTCTGAATGTGGGGCCCATGCTTGAAGCCAGTGCGTCCTATCATGATATGCTGGGAGAAATATGGTCAACTCCAGAGGGAGATTTTATTGATGACAAAAATCAGACATTTTTAGCATCCTTTCGCCTAAAAAAGGCCATTAGCAAAATTCAGCACGCCCGGGCATTTTATGAGCAGAGAAATGTGCCGAATCCATTTAAATTTGATTATACAGAAAGCACGATCTTAGGCTATCAACTGGGCATCGTCCTGGGGCAAGGATTGGTGCTGAATTACACATTTCGCAGATCTTTCCGTGATATGAATGGCGATGGGAAAATCAGCGGAGATAACGAAACTATTGATATTCGATCCATAGAAACTTCTTTTTCATTTTGAGTCATATGAAAAGCCAAGATATACGAAATACATTTATCAACTTTTTTAGGGACAAAGATCATCACTTTGTTCGCAGCTCATCCGTCGTGCCTCTGGATGACCCAACCTTGTTATTCACGAATGCAGGGATGAATCAATTCAAACCAATCTTTCTTGGCCAGAAAGAACCGGATCACCCTCGAGCAGTGAATAGCCAAAAATGTATTCGCGTCAGTGGAAAACATAACGATTTAGAAGAAGTGGGTGTGGATAATTTCCACCATACCTTTTTTGAAATGCTTGGGAACTGGTCTTTCGGTGATTATTACAAAGCGGAAGCCATTCAATGGGCCTGGGAATTGTTTACAGATGTGTGGGGTTTGGATAAAAACAGACTGTGGGCCACCGTGTATCATGAAGATGATGAAGCGTTTGATCTTTGGCCTAAAGTTACAGGTATTGATCCTGCTCGTGTATTAAAATGCGATAAAAAGGATAATTTTTGGGAAATGGGAGAAACGGGCCCCTGTGGCCCTTGTTCGGAAATTCACTATTATATCGGGGATGATCCATCGAAGCAAACTGCGGATGGCGTGAATGTTTCGGATCAATATTGGGAATTATGGAATCTGGTTTTTATTCAAAATAATCGGCTAAAGGATGGAAGTCTGGAGGATCTTCCAGCGAAGCATGTGGATACAGGCGCCGGTTTTGAGCGTATCGTTTCAGTGCTGCAGAATAAAAACAACAATTATGCGACAGATTTATTTACACCTATTATTCAGGAGACGGAAAAATTAACGGGCCAATCGTTTACGGATAATCCCGTACCATTCCAAGTGATTGCGGATCATATCCGCATGTTGAGCTTTTCTATTGCGGATGGAGGGTTGCCCGGGAATGAGGGGAGAGGGTACGTATTACGGCGGATTTTACGCCGTGCTGCCCGTTTTGGTAGAATGCTGGATCAACATGAACCATTTATTTATAATTTAGTCGGTACCCTCGGTGGCGTTATGGGAGAAATCTTTCCGGAGATTGTGGATAAGCAATCACATATTGAAAAAGTGATTAAGGTAGAAGAATCATCCTTCAACGATACCCTTGATCGGGGAATTAACCATTTTGAAAAAGTGTTGAAAAATAGTTCTGGGAAAACTATTTCTGGGGCAGAAGCATTCAAATTATATGATACCTACGGTTTTCCATTAGACTTAACCCAACTCATGGCGAGGGAAAAGGGGCTTGATGTGGATGAAAATGGTTTTAACGAAGCAATGGCTCAGCAGAAAAAACGGGCCAAAGCAGCGGGTAAATTCACCGCCGAATCCAGTGAGTTAAAGTGGATTGAAATTTCTAAAGGTAGCGATTCAGACTTTAAAGGATACGAAACGTTGTCGACTCCATCCACAATTCGACGATATGCTTGTCAAGATGATCAGATAATAGTGGTAATGGACAAAACGCCTTTTTATGCAGAGTCCGGTGGACAGATCGGTGATACAGGTACCATTCAGGGGAAAGGCGTGTCTCTGGAGGTATTAGATGTAGCCAAAGAGGGAGATTCGTTTATTCATATCTGTACAGGGAGTATAGATAAAGAATCCAATGGAAAAGTTGAATGTGATGTTCACCATGCTCGCCGCCAGAATATTCGAAAAAATCACACAGCAACACACCTAATGCATCGGGCATTGAAAATGGTCTTAGGCGATCACGTACACCAGGCTGGTTCGCTGGTTCATCCCGACTATCTTCGGTTTGACTTAACGCATTTCAAAAAATTGACCGCTGATCACATCCGAGAAATTGAGAATATTGTAAATAATGAAATACAGATAAATAAAGAGTTAGATATTTCAGTTAAAGCATTTGATGAAGCTAAAAAAGAGGGTGCTACCGCCATGTTTGGCGAAAAATATGGTGATGAAGTCCGGGTGGTAACTGTGGGTGATTTCTCAAAAGAACTTTGTGGCGGCACCCATGTAAATCGAACCGGTGATATTGGCTTATTTAAAATAACAGAAGAATCTTCACTCGCCTCCGGCGTCCGCAGAATCGTGGCAGTTACAGGCCCAAAAGCAGTAGAATATATACAGAATAAAGCGAATGCAATGCATGCGGTTCAAGCTCAATTAAATTGCGGATCAGATGATGTGGTTGAACGGGTGGATCAATTGCTGCTCCAAAAGAAAGCATTAGAAAGAGAATTAAAGAAACAGAAGAAATCGGGCGGAACTTTTAATGCCAAGTCATTGGTGGATAAAGCGAAGGGTGTGGGAAGCCACCAAATTGTAATAGAAATGACCGATGCATCATCCATGGATGAGTTAAAAAGCTTTGGGGATGCTCTATTGAGCTCATTGAAAAGTGGTATCGGTGTGCTGGGTGCGGATAGTGAAAAACCCATGGTGGTTATTGTGGTGAGTCCGGATTTGGTCAAAGATGGTGTGAAGGCTGGCGTTTTAGCAAAAGAAATAGGTGCTGAAATGGGCGGCGGCGGCGGCGGGAAACCCCATATCGCAACGGCCGGAGGCCAAGACGCAAAAGCATTAAAATCCGCTCTGGATAAAAGTTTCGATATTATTAAAAAAACAATTCAAAATTAAGAGGGGTTATGCAGTATAAACAAGACGGAGACACCTACATTATTTACGTGGAACAGGATGAAGAAATTATGGCAACCCTCACTCAATTTTGTCAGGACCGCAATATTGTAAATGGTCAACTCTCGGGCATCGGCGCCATCAAGGATATTGAATTGGGTGCTTATGATTTAGCGAATAAAAAATATATAATAGAAACGTTTGAGGATGTTTGGGAACTCACATCTTATCAAGGCAATATTTTGCTGAAGGATGGGGAACCCTTTATTCATGCACACATTACCATCTCAGATCATGATTTGGGTGTGAAAGGCGGTCATTTATTCGAAGCAAAAGTGGGTGCCGTTGGTGAATTTATTTTGCGAAGAATAGATACAGATGGTAAAAGAGAATTTGACCCGAACATTGGTCTATTTTGTATGGATTTTAACGATTAGGAGACAAAAATGGAACGACACGTCATTACGGATGCACATGCACCCAACCCAATTGGATCTTACAATCAGGCGGTTATCGCCAATGGATTTGTATTTACGGCGGGGCAGATTGCCATCGATCCGAATACAAATAAGTTGATCGAGGGTGATTTCAAGGATCGCGTTGTGCAAGTGTTTAAAAATTTATCGGCCATTTTGGAGCGGGCAGGAACCGATTTATCCAAGGTAGCCAAATTCACTGTGTTTTTGACGGATATGGCCCACTATGGCGCCGTGAATGCAGTCTTTAATGAATATTTGAATGAAGATGATGCACCGGCCAGATCTTTGGTGGCTGTATCCGGTTTACCTGCGGGTACGGATGTAGAAATAGAATGCATTGCTGCATTGTAAAATCTGAATGATCCAAAAGGCACTTACGCTCCTAATATTTACAATGACTGTTGTGGCTCAAGAAGCGGATAGTCTTTCGGCAAAAACACCTGGCCAGGCTGTGAAAAGAGCATTGTTGTTTCCCGGTGGTGGACAATTTTATAACGGCCAGCCGATCAAGGGTGGTTTACTGATTGGTGCGGCATTTGCATCTGGATTATTATATTTGGATTTTGCCAATAAATACAATAATTATGATGGGAATGATGTCACTCAAAAAGTAACATATTTAAAGCAGAGAAACAAATATGGATGGTGGATAGGATTTGTCTATATTTACGGCCTTCTCGATGCCATAGTTGAAGCACATTTGCATCCATTCAATGACATTATGAACGAAGATTTAGAGAAGCCTATTCAAAAAGAGGAAGAAAAATAATGAGTCAAAATCGTGAACAATGGGGGTCAAAGTTAGGATTTATCCTGGCGGCATCGGGCTCGGCAGTTGGTATTGGAAATATTTGGAAATATCCCTCAATGGCTGGCCAAAATGGAGGCGGTGCTTTTACGTTAGTCTACTTGGCATGTATCCTGGTTGTGGGATTATCAATTGTAATCGCTGAATTTGTCATTGGGCGTAAAACCCAATTAAGTCCGGTGGGCGCCTTTGAAAAACTGGCTCCGGGTACCAATTGGAAATGGGTGGGATATCTTGGCGTAGCATCTGCTTTTGTCATTCTTTCTTTTTACGGCGTTGTGGGTGGGTGGATATTAAAATATATCATTGATTCGTTTTCTGGCGGTTTTGACGCGTTGGCGGGTAATCCTGAAGCAGCGGGAGCCATGTTTAATGGATTTATCACCAGTGCGTGGAGTCCCGTAATTTACCAGGTTTTATTTATGGCTTTGTGCATTTGGGTTATCGTTAATGGCGTGAAAGGCGGCATTGAAAAATGGTCCAAAGTTATGATGCCCCTTATTGTGATTCTTTTGGGAATGTTGGCTATTCGAGGTATGACATTACCCGGTGGAATGGAAGGTCTTTCATTCTTGTTTAATCCACGTTTTGAAGATCTGACTGCCTCAGCCATTGTGTTGGCGCTTGGTCATTCATTTTTTACGGTGAGCCTGGGGATGGGGACCATGATTACTTACGGTAGTTATCTTGATAAAAAACAAAATTTACTCAATTCCGCCCTTTGGGTGATCTTTTTGGATACAGCCATCGCCATGCTGGCAGGGGTCGCAATTTTTACAACAGTGTTTGCATTGGGCGCAAATCCAGCAGAGGGGCCCGGACTTATCTTCGTTGTTTTGCCGACCGTATTTGCTCAAATGGCCGGTGGCGCTATTTGGAGCACCATGTTTTTTATCCTCCTTTTCATGGCAGCATTGACATCAGCAATATCAATACTTGAAGTGGTAACCGCTTATTTTATTGACCAAAAAGGATGGTCTCGTAAAAAAGCCACCATTCAGTTTGGCGCTGTGATTACGATTGTGGGTGCATTCTGTTCATTCTCTTTAGGTGGTGGCATCAATATTACAGAATTTCTGGGAATGCCATTTATGGATTTTATGGATTATCTATCCTCGAAATACATGCTGCCTATTGGTGGGATGCTAACAGCCATATTCGTCCTGAAAAAATGGGGTGTCTCCAATTATTTGGTTGAGCTAAAAAATGGTATGGAGGGAAAGAACTTTTCTCCTCAATTAGTGAAAGCAATTCTCACCATCGCCGCCGCCGTTGTGGCCTTTATCCTTTTCAATGAAGTATATGCCAAAATTTTCGGCAAAGCTCTTATCGGCTAAGGATGCTGGCAGAGAAGTATTTTCCCCCAGGTTCCGGGCGCTATGGCCGTTTAGCCACTATTGCAGAAAAGATGGATGGCTTTGCTGCACACAAACCTGAGCGTTGGTTCGGCGTTTGGGCCATGGTTCTCGCCGGTGCGAATGTGGCATTCCATGTCCATGACCGATGGTTCTACTGGGATTGGTCCACATTCTCATTTCTATTTATGGCAATTCTAATATTTTCTGTCTGGTTGGAAAAATTCATTCAAAAGTTTCCAGTATTCCCCAAAAAGGTAGATTCTATAAAATCAGGCGGTTTCACGATACTCATTGGTTTTCTTCTATTTCTATTGGGAACGATTCCCGAAGGATTTAATGTGGATGTATTGGTTTTTGGCCTTCCTTATTTCATTTTCTTTTTGGTAGGACATATGACTTATAGCATCCCGATTCAGGTGAAAGATAACGGTGAGAACCATTCTCCCACTAAAGGTGAAATGGCACCTATGTTGGCTATTATAATTGTACTAACCAGTTTATCAGTTGTGGCTGGCGTCATCCATGATGACCCCATGATTTCAACCATCGCGGCTGTGTATAGCCCATTTCCAATAGTGGCTCTCATTTTTCCAGCGGCGGTGAGACATTTACAACGGTGCCGCATGTATGTGGTTTTTATTCCGGCTATGTTTCTGGCCGTACGATTCCCCTGGTTTCTTATACTAACCGTTTTGTTATTTTGGATGTTAAGGCATTATCATTATTTTCGTCATGGCGAGGTGAAGCCATCTTTTAAAGTGGATTTACCCACTGGTTACAGTGATTAAAACGGCCCATTGTTGATGGACCGTCCGACCCTCTTAAAAACACTCCAATTAGATTCATTCATTGCTCTGGATTTTGAGACCACAGGTCTCCAACCGGAGGTTGATCGTGTCATCGAAGTGGCGGCCATTTTGTTTAAAGATGGAGAACCGGCTGATCGTTATACCACCTTGGTTAATCCAGGGATTCCCATTCCCAAGCTTATAGAGGAAATCACGGGTATTACCAATAATATGGTTGCAGATGCGCCGTCTGAAAGCAGCATCATAGATGAATTCTTTCAGTTTATGGGGGATATACCTATTGTGGCACACAATACGCCATTTGACCTTGCCTATTTAGAGGCCATGGCAGACCGCCATGACAAGAAACTTCCTGATCGGAAATATTACGATACTCTCACATTGTCGCGGGGAATGTTATATTTTCAGCCGGCCCATAATTTGAGTGCAGTTTCGGATTATTTTAGTTTGTCCACAGAAGGGGCCCATCGGGCGGAGTCAGACACAGAAAATTGTGGACAAATTTTTGTGGAGCTTATTGAAGAAGCATCAAGTTATAGTCTGGATCTTATTTCCAGAATAGTAGCCTTACTCAAACCCTTTCAAGTTCATAACAAAGAGCTATTTATTAATTTGGCAAGTGCACTCATCAAAACGGGTGATTTAAAAAATGGGCTTACCGAATCCAAAATTCAGAAACCGACCAATATCAACGTTTTTATTCATGAAGGGAAAAAAGACATTTCTAATCGGAATAGCACGGAAGTCTTTGGTCCAGATGGTGATTTAGATCAATCCTACGAAGCATATGAAGATCGTCCAAACCAAGCTTATTTCAGTCAATTTGTGGATGACATTCTGACCAGTCCCAGGGGGATTGGCATCGCGGAGGCGGGGACTGGATTGGGTAAAAGTATGGCCTATTTATTTCCTGCCATTAAGTATAACCTGACCCATCCGGATGATGGCCCGATCATTGTTTCCTGCTACACCAAACACCTACAGGATCAATTGTTTAACAAGGATTTACCCCGACTAACCCATGCCATCGATTCATCTGTACAGGCGGTGGTGATGAAAGGGCGGAGTAATTATCTATGTAAGTCTCGATTAAATTGGCTCATTGGCGGTACAGATAAAATGTTGAATGGGGAGGAAGCCATGTACCTGATTCCCCTCATGGTTTGGCTGGAATGGACCCAAACGGGAGATATGGATGAATGTCCGGGGTTCACCAATGGATTTACATATCGACTCATGGCGTTGGTTCAAAGCGAACCGGGATTTTGCACGTCCCCTATTTGTTCTCGGCACGGCGGGTGCTTTTTTGGTCCATTGCGAAAATTGGTTTATCAAGCCAATTTGATTGTGGTGAACCATGCGCTTCTACTATCTGAAGGAAAAGCGCGAATGGATGCGGGAGAAGGGATGGGGTTTTTACCGGAACATCAATCCGTTATTATTGATGAAGCCCACAATATTCCCCAGGCGGCTTATCGCCAGTTTACATCTGTATTAGATCAGCGATCTCTCAAGTATTTTCTGGAACGGATTGACCCGGATCACTCACATTCAATTCGGTGGAATAATCAACTGAAATCTATTGGAGGACTCCATCCGCAGTTTGAGGGTATGAGAAGGGACTTGGCCCGAACGATTGATAGCTGCCGAGAATCTGTGAAAGACTTTTTCGATCAAATGGCAGAAAATAGCCTATATAAGTTTGATCCCAATGCCAAGTATTCTACCAAGCTCATTATTGCCAATTTAACCGAAGAATTCGGCCCATTATCTGCCGATTTGGAACGAATGAATCGGGGGCTTCACTCGGTACGGAATCAAGTACGTAAACTGCGGGAAGCATTGATGGATATTGATGAAACAAAAGAAGACTTTCTGGAACTCCATCAGTTATTTGATCGCGGTGAAGGTTTAATGACAGATTCCTTATTACTCATTCAAGCCTTAACAAGTAATCAGGATAACGATAATGTGTATTGGTATGAAGGCAATTTCAGAAATATAGGCGGTCGCACCCGATTGATCCTAACGGTTCAGGCCGCCCCCATCGATTTGGCCAACGATTTGGCCAGCGGTTTATTCAAAGAACTGGACCATTGTATTCTAACAAGTGCCACCATTCGAACACGGGATTCCTTTGATTATTTCCTTCAGCGAACCGGGTTGAATGGAGTAGAATTTGACGATGTACAGACCGCTGTTTTTGAGAGCCCATTTCATTATAGTGATCAAGTCACCTATTATCAGTATTCCGGGGGAGACGGACAGAAACCAGACGTATTGGCGCAAATGATATTGACCTGCCACAAGCGGTATAATAAACGGATGATGGTTCTATTTACGTCCCGGGCCCAATTAGAAAATACATATCAAATATTGCAGCGCCATCCGGATGGAAGAAATCTACCTATTTATGCCCAAAAGCGACAGGCGTCTCGAATGGGGCTTGTGCGAGGAATGCACCAATCACCCAACGGCATTTTGCTGGGGACTAATGCATTTTGGGAAGGGGTAGACCTCCCCGGTGATTTACTGGAAGTACTCATTATTGTAAAAATGCCCTTTGATGTGCCCACGGAACCATTGGTGAAAGCGTATGGGAATATGATTGAAACAGAGGGGGGCAATCGGTTTATGGATTATGCGCTACCGGAATCGGTGATCCGTTTTCGTCAAGGGTTTGGTCGGTTGATTCGTACCGCTTATGACGAAGGTATCTTTATTGTCATGGATGACCGAATTGTGAATAAACGATATGGACGTGCATTCAGTGAAGCCATCCCTGTGGATTATACAGTATTTAATCGAGTGGATACTTTAGTATAAGCTAACTCAAGGAAAATTGGATTCTTGAGTAAAATCTATTTTAGAATCTTCCCCATCAATTCCTTCAATAATTTTGACCCTACCATTGCGGTCATTTCATTAATATCTTTATCGGGATTGTATTCAACAATATCTCCCCCCACCACATTTCCATTTAATTGATGAATTATATTAATGACCTCTCTAGTGGAAAGTCCTCCCGGTTCATGATGGGAGACGCCGGGGGCGAATGCTGGGTCAAGTGCATCCATATCAATTGAAATATAAACAGGTCCACCAAATTGAAAGGAAACTGTTGGATCAAAATCTTTCATTTCAATCACTTCAAGCCCAAATCGTTTTACTTGTTCTTTTTGATGATCATTTAATGTGCGAATGCCCACTTGGACCAATCGATTCACCAAACCCTTTTCCATTATCCGTGCAAAAGGGGACGCGTGGGAATAAGGGTTATTTTCAAAGTTATCGTAAAGGTCGGGATGGGCGTCGATATGGAGAATGTTAAGATCAGGGAATGATTGACTGTATGCTTGAATGATAGGAAAGGTGATAGAATGATCGCCACCAAGAGAGACGACTTTTTGGTTACGATTTAATTCTTTGCTTACCGCTTTTTGGATAGAATCCATGGCTGCTTTTCCGGCGGTGAGTTGCAAATTTCCAAGGTTCTTGACCTTGCCACTATCACCACAATTAAACCCATTCTCAGCATACATATTGGACGCATCCGAACGAAAGGCATCCAAAATAAGAGGCGGCGCTTTGGCTGACCCTCTTAGAAAAGAGGAATTTTCATCTAAGGGAATGCCTATAATTGAAATCATTGAAGTGGTTTTAGTTCAATCCCCGACGATCCAATAAGGGTTGAATATTCGGTTCAGCACCTCGAAAATCTTTAAAGATTTTTAACGCATCTTTACTACCACCACGGGAAAGGAGTGTTTTCCGGAAATGATCACCATTCTCTCTTTTAAGCCCGCCATTTTCTTTAAACCATTCTACTGTATCTGCATCCAATACTTCGCTCCAAATATAGGAATAATATCCGGCAGAATATCCGCCAATAATATGGGAGAAATAAGTGCTGCGGTAACGGGGTGGAATTACGTCCATGGCCACGCCGGCTGTTTTAAGTGCATCTGCTTCAAAAGCGATAATCTCTTCGCCAGTGGGAACCTGATCCGGGGAAAGTTGATGCAAAGCTTGATCCAATAGAGACGCAGCCAAATATTCAGTGGTGGCAAATCCTTGATTAAACTTTTGAGTCGCCAATACTTTGTCTAAAAGTTCTTTTGGCATAGGCTTGCCGGTCTCATGGTGAACGGCATAGTTTTTTAGCACTTCCGGCCAAATGGCCCACATTTCATTGACTTGAGAAGGATATTCCACAAAATCTCTTGGGACAGAGGTTCCGGCGAAATAGGGGTAATTTACATCAGAAAACATGCCATGGAGGGCATGGCCAAATTCATGAAACGTGGTAATTACTTCATCAAAAGACATGAGTGTGGGTTCACCTTTGGGTGGTTTTACCACATTCAAATGGTTGGCGATGACCGGTTTATTTCCCTTTAGTTTGGATTGACCCACATAGGCATTCATCCACGCTCCACCTCTTTTGGATGAGCGGGCATATCCATCAAATATAAATAATGCCAGTACAGATCCGTCTTCATTGAATACTTCAAAAACACGAACATCTTCTTGATAAACTGGCAGGTCAAACCGTTCCTTAAACGTGATGCCGAATAATTGAGTTGCTGCATAAAAGACACCATTTTGAAGTACGTTATCCATCTCAAAATAGGGTTTGAGTTGGGATGCATCAAAATTATAGCGATCCGCTCTGACTTTTTCTGTATAGAAATCCCAATCCCAAGAGGCGAGTTTAAAACTGCCGTCTTCCGCATCAATCATTTTTTGAAGGTCCGTTGCTTCCTTGTTCGCGTTGGCCACTGCTTTTGGCGCCAGACTGCTAAGCCGTTCATTCACGGCTTTCGGCGTCTGGGCAGTTTGATTTTCCAGGGAATACGCGGCGTGGTTGTCATATCCCATGAGTTGGGCTTTTTCCGCCCGGAGTTTGATGACGTTTGCCAAGATGTCTCGATTGTCAAAATCACTGCCGCGGCTACCGCGAGAAAGGGATGTTTTATGAATGCGTTCTCGCAAAGCACGATTCGTCAAAGAAGCCATAGGTGGCTGACCACTGGTATTTCGCAAGGTGAGGACATATTTACCGTCTAATTCACGAGATTTGGCTTCATTTGCAGCTGCTTCGATAGCCGCATCAGACAAGCCATCCAATTCATCTTTGGAATCCACCACAACAGCTAAGGCATTAACCTCTTTTAATACATTCTGACTAAAGGTGGTTTGTAAAACGGCCATTTCACCATTAATCTTTTTAAGGGATTCTTTTTCTTCGCTTGATAAATTGGCACCGGATCGTATAAAATCAGTATAATACTTTTCAACCAACCGTTTTGATTCTGCGTCGAGTCCCAATTGGTCTCGCTGTTCATATATAGTTTTAACCCGGTGGAATAGTTTTCCGTTGAGTAAAATTTGATCACTATGGGCCGATAGCTTGGGGGCCATTTCGCTTCGAATTTTTTCCATTTCATCGTTGGTATTGGCTGAGGTGAGTGCAAAAAAGACCGTAGCCACGCGATCCAATAATGCGCCGGATTTCTCCATGGAAATAATGGTGTTTTCTAAAGTGGGTGAATCTGCCCGTTCTGCTATAGCGTCAATTTCAGCCATATGATCTGCCATACCTTTTTCAAAGGCTGGGGTATAATGTTTATTTTTGATTTTATCAAATTCAGGATATTTCATATACAGCGAACTTTCTGTATAAAATGGGTTTTGTTCCGTTGATACGGTGGTGCTATCCATGGTTATTGTTTTAGGGGTTGGCACGGTACAACTGCCCATAAAGAAAATGTATGATAGTAATCCTGTTATTATTCTGAATTTCATAATTCGATATCTCCTGTGTTAGAATCATAATTTGCTGAGAAAATACGGGTAAGTTCTGGGAGGGTCAAACAGGTAAAAGCCTAAAAGGAAATATAACGAAATGGATCGGTGATTAATTATGCGGATATAATGAAAAATACATTAACGGCGGCAAGAATCCGATGCGTTTTTATGGCCATAGCAGTTGCCTTACTTCATTAATGGTGAGGTGCGGTCCCCATCATTTTTCGCCTAACGAATAAACTCATCCGCCTGCCAGTGGGGATGGAGTGGGGATTATGCATATGGCAGTTTTTTTTGCCTGAATTAGGTACATTCGTTCATTTGGGAATTGATAAAATCATACGAACTCGCCTACGATAGTCCTCATGAGCTAGTCATAGTGAGGTTACTTTTGATGGGACCGAATTCGGACTCGCGTGACGAAATACCCTCCAATACCAAATACGATTAGCAGTAGTGGAATGCCACCTGGTTCATCCTCTACAAAAATCATATATATCATAAGTACGACTCCGATCGCAATAGTTATTACCGATATTAGTGTATGCCTCTTTAGCTTTTCACTGGTGTTTTGGATCGCTGATGGCACCTCCTCGGCGTACGCCGCGCGTTTAAATAACAAGGCCGATCCGACAAGCAGCATGACAAAGAACGCGTTCAGAACGAACACACCGAACACACCCGCTGCGCCCCAGGACGTGGGCTGCCAGATGGTAAGTGCGATCACGGGAACCAACGCCTGAGCTAACGCTGTCACAAACAACGCACGCGCCATTCCAAGCGGCTGTAAGCGCGAGATGATGGCACCGATGATTCCGATGGAAATCACCCCAAAATACATCAAGTTGGCGTCGTTATTTTCAGACCCGATAATGCCAACGGCACCGTTCACCCAAACGAGGAGGAACACTGTTGCAAGCGCAATGCCGACGGCGGCTCTGTATGCGACAGTGCCTCCTTTCCTCGCCATCAACTCATACGCGAGACCAGTGCCGAATAGGAGGACACCGGCGACAACGAAATCGGCCAGATCCCAGACCACTTCATCAGTGTACTGCATCGCAATCAAGGGCAGCAGCAATATGATCCCTGTCGCGATGGCAAGGCGGATGGCAGCTTTGTATGCGGTATTTCCCGTCTTCATCACTTTAATCATTTTGTTCACGCTTTGTCATCAAGATAGCGACCTAATGAATAAACTCACCGAAAATTCAATTTTCAATTTAAAATTGTCAATTTCTATATCCGGTGGAGTGGGGGTTATGTTTCTTCACCATTCTTCAAATCGTTTAATAATCTTCTGAAATAAGATGTGTGTTCATGTTTTTTCATATTTTACACCTCAACTTCCTGACGCCATTTTTTATACCAATTGGCAAGTTTAACCCATTCCCAGAAGCGGTTGACTTCCATAGCCCGGACCATATGGCGGTTCATGTCCAGGGATTGGTCAACTTTCACCTTAAAAACACGTTCCGGTAGTCCATAGAGACCGGGAACCAATAGCCATTGTTTGTTGATAATAAGCAGAGAATAAGATGCACTGGGTTCCTTTTCGTGGTCTGGCGATACGAGAGTAACGTGGGTTATTCTCTTGCGGTTGATGAACCAGCTGAAAAATCTGCTCGTCATAAACTTTTTTGCTTCAGGTTGTGTCAATCCAGCCATCGTTACCGGCTGATAAAAAGCTTTTAAAACCCTGAATTTTTCAACCTCACTCAATTCTCCTGCTTGGATGAATGTTGCCAGCCTATCCACCTGAAAGGTATAAATTTCCACCGTAAAATCAACCTCCTCCCGCAGAATTCCGTTGCTATATATGAAATTCCCATCCTTCTGTCTGATTGTGAATTCTTCATCAGTATCAATGATCTCAATTCCAACACTTTGGAAGAGCCCACTGAAAAAGTCCCGAACACTCGTGGACAACTCCAAACCTTCCAGTTTCTCTTTGCTGGATACATCCTGCTTTGGAGAAGTATAGGAAACCCAGAACCCATCCGGATTAAGGATGACCACATTTCCTTTTTCCGTAATGACACGTTCCTGGGGATAAATAGGTTGAATGATTGACGTAAGAATCAGTCCTGAAAAAATGATGTTTTTGATCATGGCTACCTCCATAATTTTAATTCTTTGGTTTGAATTTACACCTGAATAAATACTAACCCGTTTCTATACTGCATATAAGCAATATAATACGCCTATGGTGTGCTTTATACTGTATTTGCATTAAATCAGTCATGCTTTAAATTCCATAGAAATAATTCATAGGTAGAATGTATGCTTGATCTTGAATTAATTCAAATTGAAACTCCCGAATATTTATTCTTGTATTTATTGTTTCCATATTTGAAAATGGGAATGGATAAGCTAATTTTATTGATACTTAAAGTGTAATTCATTCAAAATTCGAGGATAACGATGGCACATCTTTCAAAAATAAAGCACAGTTCAGGCGATTGGCAGAAAATAAAGTCCCATGCGGTTGCGGTGGGTATTTATGATGATTTAAAAATCTCCCGACAATTTCAAGGCGTTAATCGAGAACTGGGAAGGGGACTGTCTAATATGCTTGCGGCCAATCTCATTAAAGGAAAATCGGGCGAAGTCAAAACAGTCGTGGGTAAAAAGGGTGCCATTGCTTTTATATTTGGTCTCGGCAATAGGGGGGAGCTCAATGCAGAAACTTTGCGCAAAGCCGGCGGCGGTGTATCCAAAGCCTGTAATGCGAATAAAATTAATTCAGTTTCTTTCCTCGTGCCCGTAGATGCCAAAGATGATTACATGTCTCAGGCAGCTGCAGAAGGCCTTGTGCTGGGCAGTTACCAGTTCAATGAATTTAAAACCACCGATGACGATCCATTTGAAATGAAGGATGCCACGATAGTTGGTGGGAATAAAAAAGCGGTGGAAAAGGGAACTATAATCGCCAATGGGGTTTGCCTTGCCAGAAATGTTGATAACCGACCTGGAAATATCGCAACACCATCCCATTTGGCAGAAAACGCCAAGGCCATTGGGAAGGCCGGCGGTATGAAAGTGACTGTATTTGACCGGGAAAAATTCACCAAAATGGGCATGGGTGCTTTAGCTGGTGTTGCTTCGGGGACGGAAGTACCACCGAAATTCATCATTATGGAATACATGGGCGGTCCCAAAAAACAAAAACCGAAAGTATTGGTGGGGAAGGGACTCACATTTGACAGCGGCGGTATATCCATCAAACCAGCGGCCAAGATGGATGAAATGAAATATGACATGTGTGGTTCCGGTGTGGTTTTGGGTGTGATGAAAGCGGTGTCAGAACTCAAACCCAAGATGAATATTATAGGGATTATTCCGTCTACAGAAAATATGAGTGGAGATAAAGCCTACCGTCCAGGAGATGTACTCACAGCCTATAATGGAAAAACCATCGAAGTGCTAAATACCGATGCAGAAGGACGCTTGATTTTGGCAGATGCATTATCTTATTCATCCAAACATTATGATCCGGAATATATGATTGATTTTGCCACACTTACTGGCGCCGTGGTGGTGGCTTTGGGCCATGTGGCTACAGGAATTATGGGGACGGATGAAGCGCTGGTGGATGCCATCAAATCATCTTCAAAAACCACTGCAGAAAAAGTGTGGGAATTCCCCCTTTGGGATGAGTATTTGGAACAGGTGAAATCCAAGATAGCCGATGTAAAAAATGTGGGTGCCCCCATGCAGGCCGGCTCCATTGCCGGTGGCGCATTCCTGGAAGCATTTGTAGGCGAAGATATTCCCTGGTGCCACTTTGATATAGCGGGCACGGCTTGGGGAGATAAGGATCTGCCTTACCAAAATAAAGGGACGGCCACGGGAGAGGTGATTCGCCTGGTTGTAGATTTATTGGGTATCTAATGTCCGGTTGTCCATCCAGAGAGAAAGCGCTTGAACTGCTTCACGAATACACCAAAACCGATAGTTTGAGACGGCATGCATTGGGTGTGGAACAGGCCATGCGAAAGATGGCGGAGAAGTACGATGGCGATCCCAACGAATGGGGCCTGGCGGGGCTCATGCACGATTTTGATTATGAGAAATATCCATCCATGGAAGAGCATCCCTTTCGCGGGAATGAAATCCTGAAAGGAAAGGGATATCCCGAATCTATCACACGGGCCATAATGGGACATGCGACCTATTCGGGAATTCCCAGGGATACTGATATGGCGAAAGCCCTTTTTGCTGTGGATGAATTGACCGGTTTCATTTTTGCCGTTACTTATGTCCGTCCGTCTAAGTCTATTTTTGAGGTGAAACCAAAATCGGTAAAAAAGAAATTGAAACAGAAGTCATTCGCCGCCTCCGTATTGCGAGAAGATATTTTTCAAAGTATCGAAGAACTTGGGGTTGACATGACAGAACACATCCAATTCGTGATTGATGCTTTAAAAGAAAAAGCGGACATTTTAGGATTGAAAGGAAGTATAGAAACAGCATGACATTTATTTCGGGCATTATTCTATTTTTAGTCGGTGTCGCTATTGGGGGCGGATTAATTTGGTTTCTTCGCCAAAAGGAGATCGATGCAGCTCAATCCAGCCGAGATCAGTTGAAGGCAGAATTTGGTGATCTATCCAAACAGGCTTTAGATCAAAACCTGGAGACCTTTCTGAAACTGGCAGAAAATAAGTTTGGCGAATTGGTAAAATCCTCTGATGGGCAATTGAATCAGAAAAAAGAATTGATCGATCAATCTTTAATTGAAATGAAGAAAAAGTTGGAAGGACTTGATAAATCCACCAATGAACTGAAAGGGCAGGTTGCATCCTCCCAAAAGGGGATTGGCGATCTGGCCGAAACAACAACGAAATTGCAAAGAGTTTTGTCCAGTTCTCAAGCACGTGGTCAATGGGGCGAACGGATGGTGGAGGACATTTTGAATTTCATGGGATTGGTGGAAGGTATCAATTTTGAGAAACAGGCCCAAGCTGGGGAAGGTCGTCCTGATTTTACTTTTAAATTGCCTGATTCAAAATGCATCAATATGGATGTGAAATTTCCTCTGACCCATTACGAAAATTATTTAAGTACTGATAATGAGAATGAACAGGCGGCAGAGAAAAAAGCCTTTTTAGCCGATGTGCGGAACCATGTAAAAGCCATTGAAAAACGCACCTATATCGACCCCGAAGGAGGTACGGTGGATTTTGTGCTCATGTTCATTCCCAATGAAAGTATTTATGCTTTTTTAAATCAAGAAGACCGAGACCTCATTGATTTTTCACTTTCGCGGAAGGTGTTACTCTGTTCACCCATTACACTTTACGCTGTATTGTCATTGATTAGACAATCCGTCTCCAATTTCTCTATGGAGCAAAAAGCGGGTGAAATGCAGAAACTGGTTGGCGTTTTTAAGGAACAATGGGAAAAATTCATTGATAAACTTGATGCATTGGGAAAAACGCTGGGGACGGTTTCATCTCATTATGAGGAATTAACCGGTACACGTCGCCGAGCATTGGAAAAACCCATGGATAAAATTGAAGAATTACAGTTGGGACAGGGAGATGAACCTAAGGAATTAAACGAATGAAGAAAATTTTATCTTTTACCCTTTTATCTTTTATCTTGTCCTCCTGCGTGGGGCCGCCTGATCCCGATCACGGATTGGTAGAGAATCTTCCGGTGGTGATCAATACGCCTTCTGCATTTTCGTTTAGCGTGCGTGGAGATAATTATACATTGGATGAAACTATTGATCTTTCCTTCAATTTGCAGGAAGGGAAATCCGTGGCATCTACATTGATCGTAACTGATTTTAAAAGCAATGATACTACTATTGTTCGCCTGGAAGATGCCAATGGCGGAACGATTTATCAATATACAGTGACGGGCAATTCAACCCGTGTGGATGGTTCATCTACTACAAAACCAAAGAAAGCGGTGATACAGGGGACCAAGTTCAACGGTATCCTGGAATGGACTTTGACAGCAAATTAATTTTCGATGATGTAAGTCCCTTTTAAGACTTTAAATCCTTTATTGGACCAATAGGCCAGTTTGGGTTCTCGTCCTTTTCCACCTAATATTGAAGCACAGCCAACGTTCCCATTTTTATTTACAGCGACAATTTTGTCATTGAAATTGACTTTGTCTCTACCACCGTTGATATAAATAATTCGTTCGCATAAAGCTTCACAAGCATCTTGTGGAGATTTGCCAGCCCGCATTTGTTCTACCACAAAAAATGATCCGCAGGTGCGAAGAATCTCTTCTCCACGACCTGTGGCTCCAGCCGCTCCAACCTCATTATCCAGGTATAAACCTGCACCAATAATAGGCGAATCACCGATCCTGCCGGGAATTTTCCAGGCCAGTCCGCTGGTTGTGGTAATACCTGCAATATCACCAGCACTGTCTATGGCTAATACATTGATGGTTCCGGTGGATCGATCTGAATCGTAATTTCCATCAGCAGGGGGAAACCAATCATCTTTATCCGATAAATTTTCTTTCCATCGCAGCCAACTTTTTCTGGACCGCTCCGTTAGCAGATTTTCTACTTTAAAACCATGTACCCGAGCAAAATCCTGTGCTCCCTTTCCCACAATATGGATATGATCGGTTCGTTCCATGACCAGGCGCGCAACAGATGATGGCGTTTTGATACCCTCAATGGCTGCAACAGATCCACAATTATGGGTAGGCCCATACATAATAGAAGCATCTAGTTGCACCACACCATTTTCATTTGGCAGTCCCCCAAACCCAACAGACCCATCTTCCGGATCTAATTCGGTGATATTTGCCGATTGCTCAACTGCATCTAAAAGGGATCCATTTTTCTTAAGAATTGACCAACCGGGCTTGAGCACTTTTTTGCCCCATTTTTCACCTCGGCTGCACAGAATAATTGGATTGCGTTTTACAAGTGAGCTATTTTCTGATTTTTTGGAAACCGATTTTGCCATTGCCGGTATACTGAGGCCCAGCATTGACATTGTTTTGATGAATTTTCTTCTATCAATCATTTTTTCCTCAATTTCTCTAATTTATTTTGATTGGTGTAAATTCCTTAAACAGGGAAAGATTCGCATCCTCAACGGCGGTCTGATATTTCGGCCATTCTTCTTTATAGAACTGATTGACTTGGTCGAGGACTTTTTCCGTTTCTGCTTCAGAATAATCAAGCAGGTAATCGTGACTTTTATTAGGTCCGGTCAAGTTACTGTATAAATACCTATTGAGGGCGCTAATCTTGCCACTGAGTATTTGGGGACTTCTCACGATACCCTGGAGTCCTTTTTTGTTCACGATCAGTTCTTCCAAAACCTTTAAACTGTCCGTCATGGATTTCCCATTTTTTTGGAGTGTCTTATGGGATTTATTCTTTTTTACATCCAGCATTTTATTCACAGATTCAACGATCTTTTTGGATTCCCGAATGCGATCCATGGCTTTTGTAACTGACGCTGTAATTTCCATTTGCCGTTCATAGATGGGCTGGAGTCGTTCCAGATTACGCGTATTAATACCCACGCGCGGATCTAAAATAACATTCACGACCTGTGAGGTTGTATCCTTCCCATGGGATAAACGAATGGTGTATTCACCGGGTAAAACAGGAGGACCACCCGGTTCTTTCGCATCTGGCTTGGTTGGTTTAGGTGCATTGGGAGATCGAACACCTTTGCGCCGTAATCCCCAATAAACGCGGTTTATGCCCGCCTCCACATTGTGTTTCACTGTACGAATCACTTTCCCGTCTTCATCAAGAACTTCCATGGTTACCTTCTCTTTTTTGTCTTCTGGTTTCCCTTTTTTATCCCCTTTATCTTTTTTTGGTTTTTCTTTCTTTTTCTTATCTGGATTAAATACAAAAGTCAGCATGGCGCCACGACCACGGTTTTTCCCTGCAAATATGGCGTTGGCTTCAAACCGTGTACCCGACGCTTGGCGATTAATTGCCATAACTGCAGTAGGTGGTTCGAAAAAATGGAGTCGTTTTTTCATCAAATCTTTTTTGGTAGATGCCATTTCCCGCAACGGGCGAATATCATCCAGGATGTAGGCTGCCCGTCCGAATGTGCCAATTACAAGGTCATGTTCTCTTGGGTGAATTTTTAAATCCATGGTAGAAACTGTGGGATAGCCACTGGTCCATTTTGTCCAGGTTTTGGCATTATCCAGGGTGACGTAAAGACCATACTCTGTTCCTAAGAATTGGAGGTTTGGCTCAATGGGGTCTTGAACAAAACTCAATGCGTGACCCCATACGTCTTCTTCATTTGCAATGGACTTCCATGATTTCCCATAATTATTTGTTTTGAAAACATAGGGTTTCCAGTCATTACGGCGGTAATTGTTTATGACTATTACAGCCTCAGCTGGATCATATTTGGATGCATTAATTTGTGTTACCCAACTGCCTACAGGTGCACCATGGATTTTCTTTGCGACATTTTTCCAAGTTTTTCCGCGATCAGTAGTGAGTTGCACATTCCCGTCATCAGTACCCACCCAGATTACGTTGCGATCCAATGAACTCGGTTCAATAGCAAGAATGGTTGTATAGTTTTCCGCACCGGTAGCATCAAAAGTTAATCCGCCACTTTCGTGCTGTTTTTGCTTTTCCGGATCATTGGTGGTGAGGTCCGGAGAAATAATATCCCAATTGTTTCCGCGATCTATACTGTAATGAACATATTGACTGCCAAAAAAAATGGCATTTTCATCAAATGGATCCTGAGCAATGGCCGCATTCCAATTGAAACGGAGATATTCTCCATTAGGGTGTACGGGACGAATCATTTGTTGATGTCCTGTAACCAAGTCGTATCTGCTCACATATCCCTGCTGACTCATGGCATAACCAAAACGGGAATTCCCGGGGTGAGGAACTACATCAAATCCATCGCCAAACGCCAACTCATCCCAATATGAATTTCGGATACCGCCAGAGCGCCAGATATAAGCAGGGCCGCGCCAGGAGCCATTATCCTGCATGCCGCCATATACGTTGTAAGGCCAATCCATGTCATAATTAATATGGTAGAACTGGGCCACAGGGAGGTTTTCCACAAACCGCCATGTTTTACCCCGATCCATTGAAAAATTCAATCCACCATCATTCCCTTCAATAATGAAATTGGGATTGGTGGGATGGCCCCAGAATGCATGGTGATCCGGATGAACCCCATTTTCTCCGTAAGCCGTCATGAGGGAACCAAACGTTTTGCCCCCATCATTGGAAACAGTCACATAGGTATGGAGATTATAGATTCTATTTTCATTCACCGGATCTACATAGATTTCTGCATAGTAAAAAGGGCGGCCGCCAATTTTTTTATCGGATACTTTATTCCACTTAAAACCGCCATCCTCTGATTTATATAGTGCATTTTTTTTGGATTCAATCAGGGCATAAATCAGTTTCGGATTGCTGGGTGCAATGGCAATGCCCATGCGGCCCAAATCACCTTTGGGCAGGCCATCTTTATCCGTTCGTTTTTTCCATGTTTTACCCCCATCAAATGTGATGTGCATCCCTGAACTTGGACCACCGGATTTAAAGAACCATGGCCACCGTCGGAACTGCCACATATTGGCAATCAGTTTGTCTGGGTTACGGGGATCCATGACCAATTCACCAATCCCGGTTTTTTCATCAATGTAGAGAATTTTTTCCCAAGAGTCGCCGCCATCGGATGTTTTATACACACCTCGGTGCTCACTCTCGCCCCATGCAGCACCTTGGGCACCCACATATACTTCATCGGGATTATGGGGATTGATCAAAACTCGGTGAATATTCCGCGTTTCACCCAACCCTTTGAAATCCCAAGATTTACCGCCATCAATACTTTTATATACACCAAAACCAGCCGATTGACTGTTCCGCGGGTTGCCTTCGCCCGTTCCCACCCAGATCACGTCTGGATTGGTGGGATCAACCGTTACGTCCCCAATGGAAGCGGCTTTTTGATCATCAAAAATGGGTTCCCATTTGATGCCGCCGCTTTCGGATTTCCAAAGGCCGCCAGAGGCGGTACCGACATAAATGACATCCGTATTGGAAAGGACAACATCAATGGCTGTTACTCGACCACTCATACCGCCGGGACCAATGCTCCGAGCTTTCATTCCTTTAAATTTTTTCATATCCAGTCCATCGGCAGAAAGGATGGCGGATATCAGTACTAGGATAAATAGGATATTCCGTTTCATTTTAACTTCCTTTTATTTAGAATTATTGTTGAATGGATTTTCAAATGTACATCCGAATTCGGTACCGATTGGCGATCCTGGCGGTGCTTTTGGTACTTTTATGGGTTCAAATTTTTCCGGTTCATCCAGGAAGGTTTTGATTCGATGTTGTAGCATACTGAAATGGGCTTTATCTCGGGATGATTTTCCACGGTTACGGAACAATTTACGTGATAATGAATTCACTTGCGCCATGGCGATCGATTGGGCAGCGGGGGATGCATTTTTATTTATAGTCAAACTCATGAGATGATCGAGGATGGTAAAATCAACATTCCGTTTTATTTCACCCCCAAGGCCAGCAGGGGCCGATTGTAATATTGTTTCTTTAATTATTTCGTTTAAAACTTTTTCCAATCCCGGTTGTTTGGTATTTCGAGCGTTGTATTCAACCAAACGTGTTGCCCGGGCAGGATGAAAGATCATTCGACAAGTCAGGTTGGCGGCAGTTTCCGCAAGGCTGACGCCATCAAATGTAACACTGGTTCTGGAATTAAAAGATTCACGGGTTCGGCCTCGTCCAGAAGCACGGGGAGGAATAAGTTGAAGAAGTTCCTCTCTTAAAGTTAATGCATCCGGTTGGAGTGTACCGATGAGCCCATCCAAGGCTTCCATTTGGAATTTTGGATCGAGGAATTCTGTTACCATTTGACCGTCACCTCGGAGGGCATAAGTGAAATTCAATCCACCCACCACTTTGGCTGCACCTTCAATTTGAAACCGATGGAGAAAATATATAGGAACCAGTACATCCTCTATATCACTATAGGGTTGACCCATTCTAATATTATTTTCACCAAAATTATCCAGCGCTACTTTACGGACTGCCATTAAATTTTGTAACTCGGATACCGGATCTTTTCCATTATCCCAAAGGTGAGCAGTGGGATGGGCAGAACCAAGTGGCCTTGCATCCTGATCTGTAATAAATGTGTAACCGCGACGGATACCATCTTGAATGATTTCTTCTAATGCTTCCTTTTGGTTGGTTCCTTTTGGGAAATCCTGATAGCCGTAGGCGACAGATATTTTATCCCACTCCCCGATGCCCACACCATAGGCATCCTGCCATTCAATTTGCCCCTTTTGATTAACAGTAACTTTTGGGTGAGGGTAATCCATTACGGACGCACGATCAACCGTACTGGCGATATAGTTATGAGCCAATCCAATGGTATGGCCAATTTCATGTGCCACGAGTTGGCGGACTCTTGCCAAAGCTAATTCACGCATATAATCGGGGACTGCAGTGCCATTATCATAAGGTGCCAATAATCCGGTGGCAATGAGGTAATCCTGGCGCAATCTGAGCGAACCAAGAGATACGTTTCCCTTCAAAATCTCTCCTGTACGCGGATCGTCAACGGAACTGCCATAGGACCATCCCCGAGTGGCACGATGGACCCAGTGAATCATGTTGTATCGGACGTCCATGGGGTGCGCATCTTTCGGCAGTACTTTCATCTGGAAAGCATTTTTATATCCTGCCGCTTCAAAGGCTTGATTCCACCAACCACCGCTTTCCAGCATGGCTGATTTCACCGGTTCCGGGACGCCGGGATCTATATAATAAATAATGGGTTCAACCGCTTCACTCGTTCTGGCATTGGGATTTTTCTTGTATAACCGATGACGCGTTATCACCCGTTTGTAAATGGATTCGTCCAATGGTGCAGCATAATCCTGAAAGGACATGGGGTAATATCCCGCTCGGGGATCATGATTTCTTGGCGTATAATTGTCATCTGGAAGTTCAACAAATGAATGATGGAGCCTCATCGTTATGGCGATGGACGTCGGTGTGGTTTGTCTAACATATTTTCCCGGATTCGACCCAGTGTAGGTCATGAGAGCTTCCACTTCCGTATTGTTCGGAAAATTCATGGTAGCCGGGAGGTGAATAGCTGATCGACTTTTATCCACCTTGTAATTCCCCATTTTTTGATTTTTTAATCGAGAAACAATACCATGGGCATCATTCAGAAAAAAGTCTGTAGCATCAACTAAAACACGGTTGTCCTCTTCTGCTTCTACTGTAAACCCCCAAAGGGTAGATTTTGCAAACCCATCCTCAACCGACTTTTTTTCACGGGGATCATCAGTCACAGCCCGGTAATAATAATTGGGCTGAATCATTAACACTTTCGGGCCGACTCGATGAAAATATACAATTCTTCCATTGCCCAATTGACCCCGGTCCAGGCCCACATCATTGGAACCCATCCCTGCCATGAGTGAATTCACATAGAGGAATTCTTGGTTAAAATCGGAAATTTCCAGCCATAGTTTTCCCGTTTCATTTTCCCAATATAGATTTAAATATCCATCCATTTTATCCATGGATTTTGTTTTATCAGCGATTGATTCAGCGAAACCAAATCCGATCAATATTAGAAAAAGGATATATTTTTTCACAATTACCTCCTCATTATGTAATCAAAGTCCACCAATTTAGATGCTATTCGTTATTTGTAACAAAAAAAAAATTAATCTTCCCAAGCCGGGCAAATGAAATCTTTATAGTCGCAGTACTGGCAATTATAATCACTCTTTTTTGTTTCAAAGGATCCTGTTCGAATGCCATTTGCAACTTCACGAATTTTTTCCCGACTTATTTCTAAATCATCCTCAGAGAATTGGTGTGATGACAAGGGATCATCCCCATATCGTAAAAAGTGTAAACTTGCATTTCCCGGATTACCATTGATCCCGGGGACGGCATCACGTAAAATGGCTTCCGAATACAATGCCATTTGCAAATTATTTTCAGATTTATCCTTCTTTTTACTTGTTTTATAATCTACAATACCAAGCAAATCACCATCTTGATCAATACGATCAATCTTCCCTGAAATTTTTACGTTAATATTATTCATGGTATAGGAAAAGGGTTTTTCCCGTCCCAAAACAGTAGGCGGATTTTTCTGTATAAACCGGAAATAGTCGGATAATAATTCTCCGCCCTGCTTGCGAAATTCTTCCCCGCGCTGGCGGTATTCGAAAGAATCCTCACGCCAGTGTTTTTCCAGAAGATCAAATAACACTTTCTCTGTTTGGTCTGCAACTTCAAGTCCGTGAAATTCTTCCAATATGCTGTGCATAATAGAACCAAACTCTCCAGTAGCACGCGTTTTTCTTTCAGGGATTTTATCAATGTATTTTAGCCTGTATTTCAACGGACAGGAATTATAGGTATCAATTTTGGTAGAGGACAGATGAAGTATACCAGAGACATCTTTCGGTTGACCTGAATCGGTTAAATCTTTGGGGAGATCATCTCGTTCCATCTCTTCCAAAATTATTCGCGCATTTTCCAATTGATTGGCAGCGATTTCCCGGTTCAAATCTGCCAAAAGTCTTTGGCGTCTTTCACTCAGTGAAACTGTTTTTTCTTCATGTTCATTCATGGTCTTAATCTCCATGGGCTGTGGTTTCAGGTTTTCTAATTCTTTTGTAAAAAGAGATTGTCTTTTCGTAGGTCCGTATAAATATAAATATGTTTCTGCGCGGGTGATACCCACATAAAATACGCGCCGTTCTTCCCGTTCGTGGAGGATTCGAAATGGAGTATCTGCATTCTGCTCCCAAGCCATCCAGGAGGTCGGTAATCGGTTAATGGTTGGATGTTTCTTCAGATTTGAAGGAAAACTTCCACTGTAGAGAAAAGGCATTATCACAACGGGGAACTGGAGTCCTTTGCTCTGGTGGATGGTCATTACTTGCACAGCGAGATTATCCTTTTCGAGTTCCGGCTGAGCAGCGTTCTGGTTCGAAGCCAAAGACATGACTTCCATAAAATCGAGCCAATTGCTGAAGGATGCATTGGGGTCTTTGTTGACAAATTGTTCAGCAAGATTTAAAATTTCACCTGCATTAGCAAGGTTAAGCCTTTGGGAATATCTATACGCCATCCGCATTGAAATCATTAAATGAGTTTTTTTCAAAGCAGTCAATATTTCCCAAACCATTTCGTCTGCCTTTAACTTTTTTCCTAATGATTTCTGAAGTGTTTCGAATGATTGCATAACGAAAGTGATCTCTTTTGATTCTTTAGCTTGTGACTTCAGTTGGTCGAGCTTTTCTTCAATAGTCGTTTTTTCCATGGATTGAAAAAATGAATTTGTCCATGTTTCGCCCAAATGTTCTCTCAGTATCCGGTATAATGCAATTTGGGCATGATCATCTTTAGATAGTAAGTGTCCCCAGGCAAGGACATTTTTTACGATGGGCACATCAAAAAATTTCTCTATATGTATATCAACAGGAATGGCGGATTTTTGTAAGGCATCTGCCATATCTCTAACATTTGCCCACCCACGGCAAATGACGGCGATATCACCATAAAGTGCTTTTCCATTGTGGATTAAAGAATGCACTAAATCCGGCAAAGCTTCTAATGTTTCCTTTTTATTCATCTGAATCCATTGTGGTTTCGGTCCTGTCTTAGCATCGGGGAGGCATTTTAGATTTTTGGGTGTACGATCTGGATTATGGCTGATCGTAGCATTGGCAAGGTCAAGAATTTTCTGAGTTGACCTACGGTTTTCTACCAGGGGAATTTCTGCATAATTCGGATGGGATTTATACCGATTTCGGAAATCTGAAATATTGTAGTAATTCGCACCGCGAAAAGAATAGATGCATTGATCCTCGTCCCCAACTACTGTAATGCTGGGATTATTTTCTGCAATGAGATTCACAACTTTATTCAGAGCGTAATTGTTATCCTGATATTCATCGATAAAAATATGCCGGAATTCATTTCTAACTTGAGTAAGAACGGAAGGGTTATTTTTTAGAACTTCGTAACACCCGAAAATCATATCGCCAAAATCCAGGGCATTATCTTTGGCCTTACCTTTTTGGAAAAACGCATGTGCTTTCACTAAATCATTTAACTGGTAACTTACATCATCGAACCGTGTGCTCTCTGGATGGATACCGGGAAAATTTTCTTCAACCCAATCCTGGGTATCTTCCATATTTTGAATTTTATTTTCCAGGTCAGCGGGTGAAAGCAGTTCATCACTAACCCTGTTGAAAAAAGGAATGAATGAGTCCCGAATGGCTTTAACGGGATTATCGGAGAAAACACGCGACTGTATAAAATCCATTTCATCAAAGTGATGGATGAGATAGTAGAGAATATCACTTTCCTGCCATAGCACATCATCCATACGGTTTTCAGGACCATACCGACGCATAATGGAGTGGCAAAAACTGTGGAATGTGCCCACAAAAATTGATTCAGCCTCATTTCCAAGAATATGATGAATGGTATGATTGGCTTCTGCAGTGGCTTTTTCTGTAAAGGTAAGTAAAAGAACATGTTTTGAATCAACTATTTTTGAATTAACCAGATGACGGATGCGATGCAATAAGGTAGATGTTTTTCCCGTTCCCGCGCCAGCCAAAATCATCAATGGTGCCGGTGGATGGGTAATGGCTGAATTCTGACTGGGGTTGGCTTTGAAGTTTCTATTGGAATAGAGCATATGAAAAATTAGTGAAACAATAATCGTATAAAAAACTATATGTTTGGCCTAATGCAGTATGCATAAAAACAAATCAACAATAAATTGTACACCAAGCAGTTACAGAAAAAATCTGCTAATTTTATTAAAAAAGGTAAAATATACTTGATATATAGTAAAGTATACTTTACATTAAAACTACGATTTAAAAGAAGAATATTTATTATGACTACAAACATACTAATACCTAATCGCTTTAAGCGTCTTGGTTGAATAATATTCATTCTCACTATAAAATATTTCATTTCTATTATAAAGTTTGGCAATCAAGACAGGATTTGAGTTTTGAGGAATAGTTTAAAAGTAGAACGTGCTATAAAAAACCTTACTCAGGAACAATTAGCAAAACTTGTAGGGGTAAGCCGACAAAGTATCAATGCGATTGAATCTGGGAAATATGTTCCGTCTACCGTTTTATCATTGAAACTATCCAAAGTATTTGAAAAATCTGTAGATCAAATCTTCCAATTAGGAGAGAATGATTGAACAAAATGAGTAATTATCTAGATGAACTCAAAAAAAAGCGATTTATTATTAAGCGATTCAATTTTTTATTATTAATAGCCTTGCTGTCTTGTTATGATAATAAGGATACTGATGCGGACCTCAATTTTATTGTTCCTACTATAAACCCAAAGGGTGACGAACAGTACCTTAATTTAGGATCCGAGTTTATTTTTGATCAGAATGTGTTGCATACATTTGAGTTAAAAATACCTAAAGAAGATCTGGAAAAAATTGATAGCGATCCCGTTGCAGAACAATATGTTGAGGGTATGCTCATTTTTAAAGGGGACACAATTAGTCCTGTTGGTATCAGGTATAAAGGCAGCATTGGGGCATTTGTTGGGTGTGTAGATGGGCCTAATATTTTTGAGCCTTCTGGCAAAAAAATCTGTACTAAACTATCAATGAAGGTCAAAATCAATTGGAATGGAAGGGAAGAAAGATTTTATGGCCTGAAAAAACTGCAATTTCATTCCCAAAACCTTGACCCATCTCAGATGCATGAACGCATAGGATATTGGTTATTTAGGGCAATGGGGGTGGAGGCACCTCGATCCGTCCATGCACGGTTGATGATTAATGATGACTATTCAGGTTTATATGCACTTACTGAACAAATAGATGGCTCCTTTACCGATTATCATTTTGATGATCAGAATGGAAATGTATATAAAGAGGTATGGCCTTTAACCAACGATGGCACACCTACAAATGAACAATCATTTATTGTTGCTTTAAAAACAAATGAGGATGATAACCCATCCGTAGCCATCATGAATAATTTCGCAGAAAAATTATCCAATGCTTCAAATACTGAACTTCAAAATATTATTTCAAAGTATATGGATATCAATAAAATTGTTTCATTTGCAGTGGTTGATCGGGCGATTCGAAATGACGACGGACCATTTCATTGGTATTGTGAACGAGGTGGATGTGGTAATCATAATTATTATTGGTATGAAGAGCCCAACAATCAAAAAATAAATCTAATACCCTGGGACTTAGATAACGCATTTGAAAATATATTAAGCAACGCCAATCCAGTGACGCCCATAGCTGATGAATGGGGAGAAACCAGTAATAATTGTCAACCCTTCCCTTATGGTCCTTTCTTCATTCCTCAACGGTCGGCAGCCTGCGACAAACTGATCGGTGGATGGGCATCTTACAAAGAAGAATACAAAAATATTAAAGCTACATTTATTAATGGTCCATTTTCTGCCAGTACATTAAACGGATTATTAGTGGCTTGGTCAGAGCAGATTAGGGCTGCAACCAAAGAAGCTAACAATACTCATTCTGATGCCTTAGACGTAGAAAAATGGGAAGATGAACTCAATAAATTAAAGGTGCAATTGGAATTTGCTAGAAATAATTAGGTGTGTTATTTGGCACATTTGCATCTACTAAGAAGGAACGGATTATTATTAAGGAGTAACAACAGTGAAAATAATGCAAAATAACTCAACCAGGTTAATTTCTTTTTTCTCTTTTATGTGTTCATAAGTCAAAGTTAAGATATGCCATCAGAATATTATCTAAATAGTGAGAGAGTTGTGAAAAAACTAAATACTAATTAGTTTGTAATGAATAAAAACGAAAATTTTTCATTCCAATATTTACTAAATGACTTCCAGAAAGTCTCCTTGGATGAATTAGATAAAGTTAAACTCCTTGACCGTCAGGACACAAAATTTGTATTCAATCAGATTCATTTACCTTTGATTTTGCAAAAAATAAAACCATTTTACAGAATATTAGAGATTAATAAAAAATTAGTGTTTATATATGAGAACACCTATTTTGATACCGATGATTTCCTTTTTTATAATCAGCACCATAATGAAAATAGGAAGCGGTTTAAAGTCCGATTTAGAAAATACAGCAGCAACAATAAATCATTTTTTGAAATCAAAATCAAAAATAATAAAAATCGGACAGTAAAAAAACGACTCCTGGCTGATGAAATAAATGAGTGCCTTGGCGAACGTGAGAGAGATTTGGTGTCTGCAATAATTGGCCTTCCAGCCGATCAACTTGCTCCAAAACTAGACTTGGAATTTTCGCGCATTACACTGACTGATAACAGTTTTAATGAACGTCTGACCATTGACACCAACTTATCCGCCAAAAATGGAATAAGCAGTAAGATTTTCGATCAACTGGTGATCTCAGAAATCAAACAAAAAAAGTACAATCCAAAATCCGATTTTATTCAGATTCTTCGTGAATTAAAAATCCAGGAAATGAGGTTTAGTAAATATTGTATGGGCATGCTGCACGTTAATAAGGAAATTAAATACAACCGCTTTAAGCCCAAATTATTGCAAATAAATAAGATTTTAACTCAAAGATAAATAAAAGGAAAAAATAATGGATTTTCCACTTGAACTAATGAATTTAATCATCCGTTTTGGATTTAACCTGACAATCGCTTTTATCATTATAAAACTGATTTATCAACGTAATCATACCAACAATGATTTTGTCTTTACCTATTTCATGTTCAATTCCCTAATTTTCTTTTTCGCCTTTCTTTTGGGTAACGTCACCATCAATATTGGTTTCGCTTTTGGACTGTTTGCTGTTTTTGCCATTCTCCGTTACAGGACGGATCCCATTCCCATCAAGGAAATGACCTACCTGTTTATCGTCATCACCATTGGGGTCATCAACGCCTTAAGCGGCGCAGAAGTGTCTTATGCCCAACTATTATTTACGAATATGGCATTGGTTGGATTAACTTATTTCCTTGAAACATATTGGCGAAAGAATTTGCTGGTTCGTATTACAATAGAGTACGAAAAGATTGAAAATATTAAACCGGAAAATCATGACACATTACTTGCGGATTTAAAAGAGAGAACCGGCTTAAATATTCAAAGTTTCGAATTCCGCAGAATGAATTTTCTAAGAGACACGGCACGTATCAGGATTTATTACAAAGAATAAAAATAATGAATAAACAAATATCCATTCTTCAGTTTGGTATAAATGAAGTTAATTGAGGAAGTAAGGTGTATAAAACACCAAGAATAAATATAGGGTATTGGCTCTTTTTCATTTGTATTCAATGTTCTTACGGATTAGATGATAATGAATCCTGGACCAGTATAGGGTTTGAAAGGAATCTCCCATACTCGCTCGAGCTGGAATTTGAACAGGAACTAAGATTAAATAATCAACTATCTACTTTTAAACAAACCTTTTCAGAAGTTTCTATTTCATATGAAGTTTTCGATGGCCTGAAAATTCAGATTCCATATCGCTATGCTGTATTTGAAAATAAAATTAAACAGCGGTTAAGTTTTGGAGGATCTTATAAATATAGCTTCAAACCTGTAAGCCTGAAATACCGCACAAAGTTTCAAAGAACCAATGAGGATGGAGAACTTCCTGAAGAATTGATCAGAAATAAATTTATAATTGAGTATAAGTTAGGTAAAAAGATTGAACCCTATCTTTCTGGGGAATTGTTTCATCTTTATAATACAAATCATAATCAGCTTGATGGGTTTAGAGTTTCATTTGGTTTTGCCGTTGATCTTCCACGAAAGAACTCAATTAAGATTTTCTACATATATAAAAAAGAGGACATCACCAAGTCAAGCCCGGATGAAATTAATGTGTTTGGTTTAGCCTATAGTTTTAAATGGTGATAAAGCTTCGGTTGATACGATTAACCTGTTTCTGATGGAAATAATTTTTCCACGATTTGGTCAGGAGATGGCAAATAAACAATAAAGATGTTACTTTTGATATAAAATGCGAATCACTTTTTTAGCCAATAAGGATATTGAAAGCAATATTGCCTTAAATATTTTAATGTGAAAATTATCTCATCATTCTATGACCATTTTTCTGTCCGAGCATGTGGGTAGAGAAAATGCGATTGTGCCTGATTTATATAAACTCAAATATATTGAACAAACACTCTTTAATGAAATTGTATATCCCAAGCTTGAAAATACTCCAAAAGAAAATCGGTATTTAACTTTTAATGAATTGGGAGAAATTCACTACACCAACACCAGGCAGTACAAATAAATAAAAAAAGAAATGAAAACCATAAAATATATCCTTCTATTATTTTTTATTATAGCCGTTAACGCACAAGAAATGTCAACCATCAGTGGGTTTGTGCGTGATGATGCAACAGGTGAGCCCATATCTTACGCTAATGTATTCCTTTCAGAAACATCAATAGGGGCGGCTTCTAATGTGGACGGATATTTTGTTATCACCAATGTACCGCCCGGGAGTTATCAACTTCTCGCTTCTATGATTGGATTTGAAATTCATAAAGAAGATGTAAATATTGCGGAAAATGAAGATATTCGTATCAATATTCGTTTACGCCAGGCCGTTTTAAAAGGTGCGGAAGTCACGGTGACAGCAGAGCGGCAGAAATTTGAACAGTCAATCGAAAGCAGTCAAATTTCTTTAGACTTAAGAGAGATTAACATGGTGCCTGGTTTCATTGAGGCGGATGTATTTCGTGCCCTGCAAATGTTGCCTGGTGTGCAGTCGGGGAATGATTTTTCAAGTGCGCTCTATGTCCGTGGAAGTACACCAGACCAAAACTTAATTATGCTGGATGGAATCACAGTCTATAATCCCTATCACTTCGGGGGTATTTTTTCAACCTTTAATACGGACGCAATAAAGGAAGCCGATTTTCATGCCGGAGGATTTCCAGCGCGATACGGCGGCCGTATGGGAGCTATTTTAAATGTGATCAACCGTGAAGGAAATACGGAAAAAATAACAGGTTCGGGTAATATTTCATTGATTTCCAGTAAAGGACTCATTGAGGGCCCTATACCCGAACGGAATGGAATAAAGGGCTCATGGCTCTTGTCCGGCCGGCGAACCTATTTTGATAAAATTATTGATCTTCTTAGTAAAGGCAGAGCAGAATTTCCCTATCATTTTTACGATTATCAGATCAAAACTAATATTGACTTTGGGCCAGATCATCGCCTGACCTATAGCCGATTCTATGGCGATGACATATTGCGTTTTTCAACTTCGGATCGGACCAGTGATATTGATGGCGGTACAACCGAATCTGAGTTTGGCGTTGATTGGCCATGGGGCAATCACACTAATGGACTAACCTGGCGCTGGATTGTTTCGCCTAACATCGTAGCTAAAACATTTTTAGCCAGCAGTCGCTATCGGTACGATTTTGATTTTTATTTTGATAATAAAGAAACCTATATAGATAATGATTCAACGATCCATAATGATTTTGCATTTGATATAGTCTATAAAGATATTATCAAGGACCGTACTTTAGAAACGGAGATCATTTGGAAAGCAAATGACAAGCATACGATTACTGGAGGATTTCAGCGTAAAGATATCAACTTCAATCTTTCTAACGAATATATAATAACAACACTGGATACAACATTTACTTCAAAACCACTGGATATGAAAAACAGGACACGGGAATTAGCTGCATATGTGCAGGACAAATGGGATGTTACGGATAAGATAAAATTGCAAGGAGGACTTCGATTAGCCCATTATAACCTTCATGATAAGGTATATGTAGAACCTCGGATTGGAATGAAATACAATATTTCTAGTGATATGTCTTTTAAAATGAATTGGGGTCGCTATCACCAATTTCTCATCACCGCAAATGATCCAGATGAGAACTTTCGTTTGATCGATCTTTGGATGGGTTTACCGGAAGACAAACCCGCTAGTGTTTCTGATCATGCCATTTTAGGGTTTGAATATTTCTCTCCTAAAAATATTCTTTATCGAGTTGAAACATATTATAAAGATTTTAATCATTTGCTTTCCTTAAAGCAGGGGGATGTATACGCAGAAAATGAAGGAGAGGTCCAGTCCACACCATTTAATGAATTTTGGGATACGGATGCTTATGCCTATGGGTTGGAGCTATTGGTTAAAAAAACCTCTGGAAAGTTTAAGGGATGGGTAGGATATACATTGGCAAAAACATTTTATTATACACCGCCCAATGGGTGGTATGCTCCAAACCATGACCGGGTCCATACTCTCAATGTGGTGACAACTGTTGATCTACCTAATTGGGTCTCTGATAATCTTGAGATGAATGCTGCCATCACTGGATCAAGCGGGAATCCTTATACACCTATTATTGGTAGGGCCAATGACTGGGAACAAGAGATAAGAGGTGGTCGTGCTAATTATCCCGGTGCGCCATCTGAAATGAATTGGTTTTCATCCAATAAATACCTGGTTGATAAAAAAAATAGTGACCGATATCCTTCTTATTTCCGTTTAGATATAGGCATTACCCGAAAAAATAGGCGATTATTTAAATGGAGATACGATTCCTATATTCAGATTATCAATGTCACCAACCATGAAAATGCTTTATCGTATTTGCATCGAACAAGAACAGATCAAAGTACAGGAAATAGGGGCGTCGTTGAGCGAGCTCCGCTAAATATGTTTCCATTCATGATATTCACGGGAATGCAATTTGACTTTTAAAAAACACATTCAATCAATCTTTGTTGCATTTATTATATTTTTCAACGGTTGTGCAGAGGGAGAGTGGGAACTATTAGAAGTGGATTACGAACCAGTCCTTAATGTGTTTGGCCTGATTTCTTTAGATCCCGAAGTAGACAGTTTTGTCCGTGTATACAGAACAACTACTCTTTCAGAAGAATCAGAAATCTTTGTTCGTGTTGATACATTAGTTTTTGGTGACGGGTCAGTTTATCTTGACTCGATTTATGAACCAGCAGGTGTAATAAAAAATGCACAGGTTTCAATTAAAGCCAATGGGACTTCGATTCCATTTAATTTCGTACCTAAACAATATTCTTGGGAATGGAATCAAAAAAATATCTATCTCGATACACTTGGGACGTTCACGCCAAAGCCTGGGACCACTTATTTATTGGATGTAACTGTACCGGGTTATGATTCGGTTAAGGGAGAATTATTAACTCCTGAAATTCCCGTGCTTATTGATTCGCTTATCCAAGATACGATTTCAATAAAACGTTCCTATAATATTGTTTGGCAGCAACTCAATGGGGGTAAGGGATACCTTTCAGGGCGATTGAGAGGTTGGAAAAGAGCCTTTGAATGCGATCCAGATTTTGATAGGGTGGTTGATCTTCAAAAGGGTACCTATACTGTTCCTGTGAGAATATGTGGTGAGCGGTATGGGGAACCCGCTGAACCTGAGCTTTTTACTATTCGATTGATGACAATGGATGAAAATTATTACGAATATTTTATAAAAGGTGAAGAAGGCGGGTATAATAATTTTCTATTGGGTAGCGGTACTACGGTAGGACAATCGGTTGGCATTGAAGGTGCACTAGGAGTCTTTGGGGCTGTTGCTTCTAGCAAGGTTCAACGTGTGATAATACAGCAATAAATAAATGAAAATTAATAAATTGAAATTAATGTCTGCGGTATCTGGAATATTTATTCTTTTCAATTCTTGCAGTGAAGATGATGGCGCAGCCGAAATATTTGAAGAAATAAATGCTACACTACCGAGCAGTATTGTGTTAAAAAATAAATATTGATCAATATTTTAACTAATAGCTGGCTTGTTGCATCTAATAGAGCAAATGAAACATTCAAAAATAACAAAAAAGGGAACAAGAAGATGAAAAAAATAATCTTACCCATTTCAACATTTTTATTTTTGGCCATTGGATGTGATAATCCATTGCTGGATAATGCTGTTGATTTGGATAGTCATGAACTTCAAGACTTTTCGTCTGAATTGGCTTCAGACTTAGGTCTCAGCAAGTCATCCACAAAAAGTTTAAACGATGTTCTAAATCGCCATGGACGCGGGGGGAAACATCGTGAACCAGGCTTCTTATGGAAAATCGCTGGCGAACTGGCTGTTACGTTAACCGATGAAGAAAAAGCGCGTCTTTTTGAAAAGATGGATGAAAAAGATATTCCACTTTTTGGTGGCTCTAAAGGTAAAAAAGGTCACGCTGGTAAAGGTCGGAAGGGCGGGGATAATTTTGGAGGCATCTATAAAGTATTAACGGATGACCAAAAAGTAACCTTTAAAGCTATTGTGACTGCCTATAAAGAAAGATTCAAAGCAATTCATGAACAGGTGAAAGATGGCTCTCTTTCTAAAGAAGATGCCCGATCACAAATGGATGCTTTAAAAGAGGCAATGCAAGCAGAAGTTGATGCCTTGCTTACAGAAGAACAAAAAGCGCAGATCGACCAAAATAAAGCTGATCGAGAAACCGAACGCCAGGCTTATAAAGATTCATCTAAAGCAGTCATGGTTGATGTTTTAGATATGACAGCTGAACAGGTTACAGCTTTTGGTGAAGCAAATAAAGAAGCCCGAGACGCTGCAATGGCACTGTTCGAACAGGCCCAAAACGGAGACATTGATAAAGATACTTTGAGAGAAGGTCTGAAAAATATCTTTGAGACAAAGAATGAAAAAATGGACGCTCTCTTTAATGATGACCAACTTGAAATCATTAAAATCCATAAAGCCCTTGAATTACGAATGAAAAAACATCGTGGTCAAAAGGGGAAAAAAGGCGGCGGTCGCAAGGGTCGTAAAGGTAATGGCGGAAACCGAGGAAATAATAAATAAAACTGCTCTCCAAACAGTAAAAAAAGAAAATGGGCTGCTCCAAATTTATATTTGGAGGGCCCTTTATCTTTCATTTTTTAAATTATACTAATATTGAGTGTCTAAGCCCTAAATTGATATCGAACTTTAGCTGAGAAGGATAATATTATGAAAAAACTGTCTATATTATTAACCATTGCAATATTTGCGACCATCGGTTGTGATAAGTTAATGAAGGATGAAACAATCCTTGTTGACGATCCTGAACTGCAGGCATTCTCTGAAGGATTAAATACGGATGTGGGGCTCAGTAAGAAAAGTATTAATGCCCTGAATGACGCGTTAAATCGCCACGGAAAAGATGGTAAACATCGTCGTGATCCTGCCTTCCTATGGAAAGTTTCTGCAGAAATGCAGGGTAAACTTTCTAATGAAGAAAAAGAAAGACTTTTCGGATGGATGGATGACAATAACGTACCCTATTTATATGGGGGTGGCATGGATGCCAAAGCACGTAGAGGCCCAGGCGGTGATAGAGGTGGTATGGATCTTCGGGCGGTTTTCGCTGTCTTAGACGAGGCACAGAGAGAGTCTCTTAAATCCATTATGGACTCTTATAAAAGCCAGATGGAAGAAGTAATGAAAAAGGCGAAAGATGGCACTATAGATAGAGAAGCAGCGAAAGCTGAATTAGAGGCACTGGAAGCAACCATGCGAGCAGAAATTGAAGCTCTCCTGACGGATGAACAAAGACAAAAACTCGAAGACATGCAGGCAGGCATGAAGCAGAAAATGGAAGAAATGAGACAGGCTGCTCACGATGCCATGGTTAGTGCCTTAGAAATGACACCAGATCAGGAATCTGGATTAGAAACCATTAATAATGAATCAGCACAAGCTCAAAAAGCTTTGATGGATAAAGCAAAAGCCGAAGAGATGGGAAAAGAAGATCTACATGAAGCGATTAAACAACTGATCATTGATCGAAATAGTAAAATAGAAGCACTATTAAGCGATAAACAAATTGAGATCATAAAGATATACACAGCGTTAGGTATGCAGTATTCCAAACATTGCGGTGACAAACGAGGTGACAAAGGCGGTAACACTGGCGGATCTCGATAATCTCCCTAATTATTAGGATTTTGAAGAGGCTATTTCATTCATTTGGGATAGCCTCTTTTTTTGTAATAAAAATTTAACTTTTTAAGTTTCCCCTTGTCTAAATAGCAAATGAATGAAAACAGACCACGAACTCATCAGGGAATTTCAAGATGGAAATAAAGCATCCTTCGATGAACTGGTTAAACGCCACCTTCCTGATACCTATGGATTTTTTATCAAATTTACCGCAGATAAAGTGGAAGCAGAAGACTTGGTGCAAGATGTTTTTATCAAAATGTTTAAAGCACTTAAAAAGTTTCGATTTGAATCAGAGTTCAAAACATACTTATTCCGCGCCAATGTCAATATGTCCAATACCTATCTCCGGCGGAACAAGTGGCGCAATTTGCTCCACCTTGATCAGGCCCCGGAACAGGGCTACATGGACACGAGCTATGAAGATGAATGGCGAAAAAAAGAATTATGGGATGGGGTGGCAAAGCTCCCTTCCCGCCAAAGGATGGTTGTAACAATGAGAATCGCTCAGGAAATGCCTTACAAAGAAATATCCCATATTATGGGGATCAGTGAAAATTCGGCCAAAGTGAATTATCACCATGCGGTTAAGGCACTCAAAGAAAAATTGCAGGATTGACTTATGAATATTGAACAACGATTTCAGGAAATATCCCAATCTAATTTTGAAACACCTGATGGTGATTCTTTTATAGCAAAATTACATGGGGAACGTCAAAAACGTCACGTGAAAAAAATGGGAATTATCAATGGAGTTACGGCAGCCGCATTTGTGGCGGTATTTGGATTAATGACGACTAATCAACTAACGGATGATCCTGCGGCCTATGCATCAAACGATCTGAAACCGTTAGAAATCATGGATTCAGAAACTGAAGAATACGTTTATGACTTGGCAGAATATCTTGTGGAGAACAGTGATGACATCTGGGAAACATTAGCATTTTTAGATAACATAGAATTTGAACCGGTGACAACAATGCACGAAGGAGGAATACAATGAAAAAAACAACCCTATTTTTAGCATCAATTATCGGTATAGGATCCCTGTTCGCACAACCGGGTAAACTCCGAGGTCCCGGCGGTCAATACGATGAACGAATGGAAATGATGAGGATCTGGAAATTGACGGAGTATCTTGAACTGAAAGAAGTCCAAGCGGAAAAGTTTTTCCCAAGTATGCGGGCCCACCAAAAACAGGTTATGGAAATTCGAAAAGAAGAAAAAGAACTTTTTACACCGCTTTATAAAAAAGTGAAAAAAGGCGAAGACATTTCAAAAGCTGAAGCAAATAAACTGCTGAAAAAAGTGGCTGCATTTGAACAGAAAAAAAGTAATACACGGATTGATTTCATCAAAAAATCGGGTGATATACTCAATCCAACCCAACAAGTGAAACTACTCATGTTTGATGGCCATATGAAGCAGCAAGTCCGCGACCGCATGCAAGATCGTTATCAACCACCAAAAAGAGGTGGTATGAAGCGTCGAAAAAATCGCTTTTAATCTATAAATAACTCTCCAAGTAAAAACCCTGTCTCGATTTATCGGGATGGGGTTTTTTATTATTTTAAATAAAAGGAAATTTATCCATAATTTGTACCTTATTATTTGAATTCGAACATGACAAAAATATATAATTTTAGTGCAGGTCCAGCCGTATTAGATTTATCTGTATTGGAGGAAACAGCCAAGGCAGTCAAAGAATATAATGGCCAAGGGATGAGTCTCATGGAAATGAGCCACCGGTCAAAGCCTGTTATGGAAATGGTGAATGAAACCGAATCTCTTATCCGTGATTTATTAAAAGTACCTAATGGATACAAAGTATTGTTTCTTCAAGGAGGTGCTTCTCTGCAATTTGCCATGATTCCAATGAATCTATTAGGTGAGAACAAAACCGCGGATTATACCGATACGGGTGCATGGTCATCCAAAGCTATTAATGAAGCCCAATTATTTGGAAATGTGAATGTGGCTTGTTCATCCAAAGAATCAGTTTATAACCATATTCCGAAAGATTTGAATCAAAGTGATGATGCTATTTATTTACATGTGACAAGCAATAATACAATCTACGGAACTCAATGGCATGCATTCCCGAAGCCGGTTAATCCAAATGGATTTTTGGT
>Ga0208879_1000138_pt1 | contig 77352 bp, 63 predicted proteins | sample Knorr_S15_td_Bot_FD_185605 | JGI IMG/M metagenome (GOLD analysis project Ga0208879, IMG submission 185605) | Marine microbial communities from Southern Atlantic Ocean transect - Knorr_S15_td_Bottom_ad_5009_LV_A (SPAdes) (version 2) | ecosystem: Environmental > Aquatic > Marine > Oceanic | place... | reverse complement strand
CTTATGCGGCTTCTTGGGGTCACGAGGAAATCGTCGAACTACTTATCGCCAACGGTGCGGATGTGAATGTGAAGGATGCTTTTAGCGAAACACCACTGGATGTTGCTACTCATCCAGATAACCCAAAGTCACGCTAGAATCTGGGGAAATGTTCGTCATTCCGAAAGGAGTTGAACACAGGCCAGTTGCTAAAAATGAATGCAAAATGATGCTTGTGGAGCCTAAGGGTGTGGTCAACACACGAGATGCGGGTGGTCAATGGACCGCAGAAAACGATGTTTGGGTATAAAGGGGAGGCATCTCTCACTCGCGATCCTACTCATTATCCATGTTGCTTAAAGTCTCCAATCCGCCGGTCAAGCCGTTGCTCATATACGACGGTGACTGTCATTTCTGCCGAGCCTGGATCGCGCGATGGCAGTGGTTCACCGGTGGGCGCGTGGATTATCAACCCTCGCAGGATGAGGACATTGCCCGGCGCTTCCCGGAAATTCCCAGGGAGTCTTTTGATGAGTCCGTTCAATTGATTCTGCTGGATGGCACCGTGCTTTCCGGTGCCAAGGCGGTGTTTCACGCCCTCGGCATCCGATGGGAATTCTTCGGTCGGTTGTATGATCGCAACTTCGGCTTAGGGCGGGCTTCCGAATGGCTCTACAGGAAGGTAGCTGCCAACCGACAACTCTTGTCCAAGGTCAACCGGTGGTTTTTTGGGCCGCATACGGAACTACCCCGTTATGACAGGGTTTCCTGGCTCTTCCTGAAGGGGTTGGGAATGATTTACCTCATTGCATTCGTCTCCCTATGGACGCAAATCATTCCGCTTTCGGGCGAAAATGGGATTGCTCCGGTTCAGCATTTCATGGGTTCGATCGAAAGCCACGCTGAGCAGGCTGGCATGAAATGGGGTAAATATTGGCAGTACCCAACGATCTGCTGGTTCGACACCAGTGACATATTTCTCCATTGGCTCTGCGGCGCCGGAACCCTTCTTGCAGTGTTTGTCATGGTCGGTTTTTTGCCTGCGCCCTCCCTGTGTCTGCTTTGGATGATCTACCTCTCCCTCTGCACGGTTTGCCGACCGTGGTTGAATTTCCAATGGGACACCCTCCTGCTCGAGATAGGACTAATCGCGGTGTTTCTCGCCCCTTGGAAATGGCTCAACCCCATGAGCAATTTCGCCAAGCCGCCGAGGATTCCAATCCTTCTCCTTCGTTGGCTTCTGTTTCGGTTGATGTTTGCCTCGGGCGCCGTCAAGCTCTTAAGCGGTGATGAAGTGTGGTGGAACTTGACGGCGCTGCATTACCACTACGAAACCCAGCCCATACCGAACACAGTCGCCTGGTTCTTCCACCAATTTCCAGGGATCTTCCACAAGGCTTCGGTGGGCGTCATGTTCGCTGTTGAACTGCTGGTCCCATTCCTCATCTTTTTTTCACGCCGCCTACGCATCCTGGGCTTCTGGATTATCACAGGGTTCATGTTTTTGATTATTCTCACAGGCAATTACACCTTCTTCAACTGGCTAACCCTCCTGCTGTGTTTGCTCCTGCTGGATGACCAATGCCTGCCATGGTGGCTTCGCTGGAAGCACCGGAAGACCGCCTCCGACAATACAGGTCATCGCACAGTGAACGACAGCCCGCCCCGCAAAGTGAGGTTTTGGGGTGGGTTGCGAACGGTTGTGACTGCGGCTTTCGCGCTATGCGTGGCCGCGGTTTCCATCGATCAAACGCTGGGGATGTTTCGCTGGAACAGCCCCGGAATTTTCTCCATACCAAGTCAATGGATGGCATCACTCCGCAGCATCAATGATTACGGCCTGTTCCGTGTCATGACTCGGTCGCGGCCTGAAATCATCATCGAAGGAAGTTATGATGGCGAAAACTGGCTGGCTTATGATTTCAAGTACAAGCCGGGCGACGTGGAACGGCCTCCCCCTTTTGTGGCACCGCACCAGCCCCGGCTTGACTGGCAAATGTGGTTCGCGGCGCTTGGAGCTGTGCAGCAAAACCCGTGGTTTGTGAATCTTTCTGTGCGGTTGCTGGAAGGTGATCCCGGTGTGCTCGGGCTGCTTGAATCGAATCCCTTTCCCAACCGGCCGCCCAAGTGGATTCGGGCCTCCCTGTTCGACTACCATTTCACCACCCCTGCTCAACGCGGGAAAACCGGTGACTGGTGGACACGAAAATATCTGCGCCTTTACATGCCACCCGTCGCCTTGCGTCGCAATGACATACCCGATGGCCAGCCCAAGTAAGTTTGTCGATTGCTCCAGAACGCAGGCGCATTTATCCGAAAAATCCACCCGTAAAAAAACTAACCACTCCACCACTTGAACGCTGACGGGTTCTGGTTCAGCGGCAACGGAGTGATTTTCTCGCATATCGCTGACTCTTCCACACCTAGCACTGGATACAGAAAACGGATTTGGAGCTGTCTTTGGAGGTTCAGATAAATCAAAATCGTTGCCGCAAACAGAGATATTCGCCGCTTTCCTTATGTTTTAGGGGTTTTTGGTGTAGAAGCCGAAAAAGTGTGACCAAAGGTGTGACCGAGAAAACACCAAAAAATTAAGTCATTTATTATCAACAGGTTAGAGACATATGTAATGAAACACCTCCTACTCACAACAGTCGCAGCCGTGCTTCTGTGGCCTTGCGTGAGCTATGGCGAAAAACAAGAGGCTTCCGACAAACAATTCCGGGAACAGATTGCGCCTCTGTTGGAAAAGCGTTGCGCAGGCTGTCACGGAGCCAAGAAACCAAAAGGCAACCTGAGGGTGGATCAGCTGGATCTGGATTTCATTCACGGGAGGGACACTGAGACTTGGCACGACATTCTGGACGCCTTGAATCGGGGAGAAATGCCGCCTGAGGACGAGCCTCAGCTCAGCGACGCGCAACGGCAGACGCTGGTGAATTGGATTACGATCCGAATGACTCATGCCGCCCATGTGAAGCGGGCCACCGGCGGACAGGGCGTCCTTCGTCGGTTGACCCGATATGAATACAACAACACGATGGCGGACCTGCTGGGAATCCCCTTGGACTACTCCAAAGACCTCCCCCCCGAACCGAACAGCGAGGATGGCTTCATGAACAATGCCATGGCCATGGGCATGTCCGGCATGCAATTGGAGTATTATCTGCGAGCCGCCCAATTGGGCTTGAGCAAGGCTCTGGTGGAAGGTCCGGAACCCAAACGTTTTGAACACACGGGAACGGTCAATGTGGGGCGCAGAAAAGGACGCGCCCCCAAAACGCCGCACACGAGCAACATCCAACCCGGCAATTGCTTCATGACCCGAGTAATGGACTACCCCGTTTCCGGACCGGTCCGCGTCCGGGTGAAGGCCCACGCCGTCATCCCCGAAGGCAAAGGCCCGCCGCGCATGCGGGTGATGATTGGGGTCCGGGCGGACACCTATGTTCCCGGCGGACAGGTCGGCCCGGAGGTGGATGTCACCGCCAGCGCAGATGAGCCAGGAACCTATGAATTCACGGGATGGCTGGAGCATTTCCCGATGTTGAAATCTCCCTCCAATTTCCCCGGACTGCTGGTCAATGTTCACAATGTGTATGATGACGGCTCCAACGCCATCGAACTGCTGGACAAGAAGATTGGCGAACAGGAAAAGAAACTTAACCAACCCGACCTCAATCAACCTTGGCTGGTGGTGGAGTCGGTGGAATTCGTCGCTCCCGACCACCAGGTTTGGCCGCCTCAACGCCATCGGAACATCTTGTTTCAGGGAGCCGACATTCCCGACGATGAAACCGCTTACGCACGACAAGTCCTCAAGCGTTTCATGCGACGCGCGTATCGTCGTCCGCCCACCCCCGATGAGGTTGAGTACGTCCTGCGGTTTCACAACAAGATCCGCCCGGACTACCCGAACTTCATCGAGGCCATACGCCAAAGCCTGGCCATGACGCTGATCTCCCCTCAGTTTCTGTATCTGGTTGAGCCCAAACGAGCGGGCAAGGCGGCCCGACGCCTGACCGATCACGAAGTGGCCGCGCGCCTCTCCTATTTCCTTTGGAGCACAATGCCCGACGAGAAACTGAGTCAACTGGCGGACAGTGGCTCCCTGAGAAAAGGCAAGACTCTTTCAGCCCAGGTTCGACGGATGCTCGCTGACCCGAAGGCGCAACGTTTCGTCGACCAATTCACGGATCAGTGGCTGGACCTCTCTTCACTGGACCGGGTCGCGGTCAACCCCCAGTTCTACCCGGAATTCAAGGACCGTGTAAAAACCGCCATGTACCAGGAAACGCTGCATTTCTTTTCGGAAATCCTGCGCAACAAACTATCGGCGCTAAATTTCCTGGATTCCGATTTCACGATACTCAACGAGCGTTTGGCAAAGCACTACGGCATCGAGGGGGTCACCGGAACGGAAATGAGGAGGGCGGCCCTGAAACCGGCCTACAAACGGGGGGGACTCATCACTCAGGGCAGCATGCTGATCGGCAATTCAACGGGTGAGGATTCCCACCCCATCAACCGCGCGGTATGGATCCTGAAACGTCTGCTGGACGAACCGCCGTCCCCGCCGCCCGCCAACGTGCCGGCCTTGGATTCCGAAACGCCGGGCTTCGACAAGCTCACCCTGAAGGGGCAATTGGCGGTCCATAGAGAGAAGGCCGCCTGTGTCAGTTGCCATCGCAAGATCGATCCCTGGGGCATTCCCCTGGAACACTACGACGCGGCCGGCCTATATCGGACGGAGGCGCTCCGATTGACCGCAAACCAGAAGGGCCAGACACGTAACAAGGTCGGCAAAGCCCCTTTGGACGCGGGCGATGTCATGCCGGATGGAACGGCCATCCAGGGAGCCGATGAATTGAAGGATTACCTCTTGCGGGAGAAAAAGGATGCCTTCGCGCGGGCACTCGTCGTGAAGTTGACAACCTATGCATTGGGGCGTTACCTTGAATTTACCGACGATAAAATCGTCGATGACTTGACCGCCCGATTCCAAGAACAGGGATATCGGCTGGATAAACTGATCCAATCTATCGTTGCATCCGAACTGTTCCTTACCCGCTGAGGAAACCAAACTTATTATGACGCGCAAATCATGGCATCTAGATCGAAGGTCCTTTTTGAAGGGAAGCGGCGTGGCTCTGGCTCTTCCCTTTCTGGAGTGCATGCAGTTGGGAGCCAAAGAGTCCCGGCAGGAAGACATACCCAAACGCCTGTGCTCGGTGTATTTCCCCTACGGAGCCAGCGTGCCGGCGGACAATCATGCGGACCGGGACTGGGGCTGGTTTCCCGTGCGGGAGGGAGACAGCTTCCGATATACCCAGGTCATGAAGTCCCTGGAGCCATTGCGTCGATCCGTCAGCGTCATTGGCGGTCTCTCTCATCCCAGCGGACTTCATATCGGCGGGCATGACACCGGAGATATCTTTCTGACGGGCGCCAGTTTCAAAGGAGCCAATTACAGAAACTCGGTCTCGTTTGATCAGGTCGCGGCGGAAAAGTTTGGCTCCAAAACCCGCTTTTCCTCTCTGGTTCTTTCCAGCGACGGCGGCATTGGAATGCCCACCCGCTCCAAGACGCTTTCCTTCACCCAATCCGGTCAACCCATCCCCGCTCTCGACAAACCGCGGCAGATCTTTGAGCGCCTCTTCGGGGACGAACAGGGCAGCAAGGAGCAAACGCGTCGCCGACTGGCAACCGAAGCCAGCATGCTGGACCTGGTCATGGAGCAATCCAAATCACTGCGCGGCAAATTGGGAAAACAGGATCAACTGAAGTACGACGAATATCTTAGCTCGGTCCGCGACGTTGAAAAACGGGTCCGCAGGAGCGAGGCCTGGTTGGAGATCCCCAAGGCCAATGTGAACGAGGAAGAACTGGAGCTCTCGGCCAACACGGACGCCCCTCTGGAATACATTCGAGTCATGTATGACCTGATGTATCTGGCCTTTCAAACGGACTCCACCCGCGTGGCCACCTACATGCTCAGCGCCATGAATGGCAAAGTGTCCAACCAGTTTCCCAGGGCGCTGGGTCTCTCCAGCCAGCACGACCTGGCTCACAAGGCGGGCAAGCCCGGAGGGTTTCCGCGACAAGGCAAATGGAATCAATGCCTGATTGAAAACCTGGCTCATTTCCTCCATCGACTGGACGACACTCCTGAAGGAGATGGAACTATGCTGGATAATTCAATGATCCTGCTCGGAACCTCCAACAGCCGCACGCATAACAATCGGAACTATCCCCTCGTGCTCGCCGGGGGAGCCAATCTGGGAATGAAGCATGGACAGTTTCTCACCTACAACAAGGGGAACGAGGACCAACCGATGTCCAATCTGCTCTTCACCCTGTTGAACCGAATGGGCGTCTCAGACACCGGATTCTCCGACAGCTCCGGCGATCTTTCGGAACTCTACGTCTAGCAAGGAAAAGGAGTTCAAGTCGGCGGACTTTGCTTTGGTGAATATGTATCAGAACATGAACCAAAGACAATTGCTTCTTACAACTGCATTTATGGTAATGGCTTATCTAGCCTCCGTACAAGCCTACGCCGCGTCCATGGTTGCCGGCGCTGAGAAGGTCATGCTCAAGGCCATTGGCAAGGCGCTCTTGGGTCCGTAGCAGTTTGCAGCGGCAACTTGCCATCGAACGACCGGCGGGCGCTGGAGGTCACATGGAAATCGTCGAACTGCTTATCGCCAATGGTGCTGATGTGAATGCGAAGAATAATGGTGGTAAAACACCGCTAGATTGGGCCGCGTGGAAGAAAGAAATCGCTAAGCTCCTACGCAAACACGGCGGCAAGACGGGTGAAGAATTGAAAGCTGAAGGGAAATGAAAAACCTCCTACTCACAACAATCGCAGCCGTGCTGTTGGGGGGGGATACTCACTAATGCATAGAAGCGATGTGTTCTCCAATCGGAAGATTGAGGATCAAAACAAAACAACTGTTTTCGTGTCCCGCATTTGTCCCAGTGCGTAGTGGTGCTTTGATGTGCATAAGTGTAGGCGGCATATTAAAAAGCCCTGAAACCGTTTAAAAACGGCAAAAAAAGACTCATTCGCAATGCGAAGGTCTGGAGTTCGATTCTCCATGGCTTCACCACTCCTTTTTCCCCTGTTTTAAAAGGGTGATTGGGGCTTTAAAAAATCTCTCTCTTCCCCACTAATAACGGCAAAAGTACTCAATGTGGCTAAATAACTCGTTTTGTCCACTTTGGGTTGTCAATGACATCCGTAAAATGCTATGTCCGAGGCAGACCGAAGCCGTTTAACTGATCAGCTAAAAACAAAAAGGGTAATTATGAAATCCACCCAAACCAGAGTTATTGCACTGCTCTCAAGTGCAGTTTTATCCATCATATCAATCCATGCTGAGCCTGATGTGACGACAGTCAAACTTCCCTACGGCGGCATCAGGCCGCAAGTCGCCATTGATCGGGCAGGCGTGGTTCACATCGTTCAAGCGAACTCAAAAATAAGGGGCGACTTGATGTATGTTAAACACACGCCTGGCCGGAAGCAGTTTTCCGACCCGGTGAATGTTCTCCGTGAGGCCAGCGGCATGGCGGCGAGTTTTAACATGACAGTTGGCAAGGACGGCCGGGTTCATGTGTTCACACGGCCGAATCCTAAATACTCAAAAAAGGAAATGGGCGCCGAGGCGTACGACGCCATGTTCAAATCAAAGGCACGGTTCTTTGTCTTGCGGTACATGTTGCACTCCCGCCTGAATGACGATGGCAGCGCGTTTGAGGATGAAACAAACATCATCGGAAAGACGATTGGATTTGAAGGCGCCGGGGCCATTGTGGCCGATCAAAACAGCGCGAAGGTCTACGCATTTTGGCCGGGTCAAACTGAACCGGGCCCCGAGATGGGGCGTGACATGTACATGGCTGTGTCTGAAGACGAAGGCAAAAACTGGTCCGTACCGAGAAAACTGGATATTGATATCAAGGGCAACTGCCGATGCTGTCCGATACAGGCCATCATGGATGCAAAGGGCAACATGTACGTTGTCTATCGAAACTCCGTCAGGACCTCGCCGGGAAGTTGGGATAAGGATACGTTTCTCATGGTCTCCAAGGACGCCGGGAAGTCCTGGAGCAAGACGATGGTTCAAAAGTGGGAAAAGTGCGGATGTCCCGGCGCGCTCTATTCCATGGCCAGCGGAGCGGATGGTGTCTATATGGGGTTCAGCACACGCGGGACATCCTCTTTCGCCAAAATCGGACAGAGCCTGAAGATCAACGCCGCGCCCAGTTCCGGCAAGTCCAGCACGCGGCCGATGGTTGCCACAAACAAGAACGGCGACGTGCTGTTCTGCTGGGTGGAGGTGCAGGATGTCGTGTGGCAGGTGTATGACAGGAATGGCGAGGCCTTGCCCAAGGGCGGGGGGCGGTTGAACGGGGTCGCCGCAAAATGGAGCAACGCCGCTGTCGTCGCCACCGCCAGCGGAGATTTCGTGCTGTACTATGACGGACACACGCCGGCCAAGGGCGCGGGCGGATGACCAACGAACGGCAGGACATGTGGCATGCCTAAATCATCCGCGAGGAGGAAGAACCGGGTTCTTGTCCGCGTCACGGCGTTGGCCGGGATTTGCGCGTGTGTCTCCGGCTGCGGGGAATCAGGCAAACCTCCGTCGGTTGATATGAATCCTGTTCCGGCACTGACGAGTTTGCTGGAGATTCCCAAGAGTAAACCGGAACGAATGCTGGCCGTTGAGCGGGGGCACAACGCCTTTTACAATTATGGTTGTTGGCATTGTCATGCCATCGGGAATGAAGAGGCCCCGGGCATGCGTGACGAATTGGCCACGGGCCCCGACATGGCCGATGTGGGCAGCCGCCTTGGCCTTGGGGAAATTCTTCAATCGATCTTGGATCCCAGCGCTGTCATTGCTGAGCCGAGGGAAAAGCACATGGTCGAAGGCATTTCCAGGATGCCGGCATTCAACGATCCGCTGGCGAAGGATGACATCAGGGACATCGTCCTGTTTTTGCACCAAAGCAAACTGGCTTCTCCAAGTCCAAGGATGATAAAGGTGACCGATGAAAACTTCAGCGACACAGTTGAGAATTCTGAAGGCCTTGTGTTACTCGACTTCTGGGCGGAATGGTGTTTTGCCTGTCTCGTGCTTAGCCCGGTACTGGAGGAGATGGCCCCGGAATATCAAGACCGCATAAAGTTCTGTAAAATTGAAGTCGACGAGAATCCGGTGTTGGTTGAGAAGTACGTTCCGGATCTCATGTTTCCCTGCCTTGTGATCATGAAGGACGGCAAAGTGCTCGACAGAAAATACGGCGCGGGCAACGGCGTGGAGCCAAGGCCTTTTCTCAAGGATTGGTTCGATAAGCTGGTGCGATAACGTTTTGAACGGGTATTTTCATGAAAGCAATAATCATCGGCGCCGGGCGTGGCATTCGGCTGATGCCCACCACGGCTAACACGCCCAAGTGTTTCGCGGAGGTCAAGGGCCGCCGCATCCTTGACTGGGCGCTGGCCGCTTTCCGTGCCAACGGTCTCGATGACATCGTTTTTATCGGCGGCTACCAGATCGACAAGGTTCGCGAGGCCTGCCCGGAATTCACCTTCCGCCACAACGCGGACTGGGAAAACAACAACATCCTCGCTTCGCTTTTTCATGCTGAGGATCAGATGGACGAAGGCTTCGTCTGCGCCTATTCCGACATTCTGTTTACGCCCGACGCAGTTGCCCGTGCGCTGGCTCATCCCGCCGGCGCTGCGCTTGTCATCGACACGGAATGGCTCGCCCACTATGCCGAGCGCAGTCAGCATCCCATCGACGATGCCGAGAAAGTGACCGTGGCCAACGGGCGCATCACGCGTATCGAGCGCTGCACGCCGGGGGCCGAGGCTCATGGTGAATACACCGGCGTGGCCAGGTTCACCGCCGCCGCCGCCGCCCGGCTGCGCGAACATTACCACCGCTGCCGCGAACAATTCACCGGCCAACCTTTCCGGGAGGCCAAGTCGTTCGAGAAGGCCTACCTCATCCACTTGTTCCAGCATATGATTGAAGCCGGTGAGGAGTTCGCGCATGCTGACATCCCCGGTGGCTATCGCGAAATCGACACGCAGGAAGATTTTGAACTCGCCCAGCAAAACTGGCCAAGCGCTTGAACCATGACCGACTTACCGATGTTTCCCACCTCAGTCGTTGGCTCCCTGCCGCGTCCGGACGCCGTCCGTGCGTTGCTTGGCCAAGCTGATGCCGGGGGCCAGCTCGACGCTGCGATTCGAGATGCCGTCGCTTTGCAGGAAAACGCCGGCATCGATATCCTGACCGACGGTGAATGGCGTCGCGCCTCGTACATCGGTGTCATCGCCGAACTCGCGCATGGCTTTGAGGTTGGCGCCAACCCGGCGGACGGACGCCCCTGGACGATCGTGGTCGATAAGCTCGCGCCCATGAACCCCGGCTTCATCGCTGCGGAGGTTCGCTATTTAAAGACGATCACCAACCGCCGGATCAAGGCAACCCTGCCCGCACCCGCGTTGCTGGGCGAACGCATGTGGTCTGCCGAGAAATCCATCGCCGCCTACCCCACGCGCGACTCATTCGTCGCCGACTGCGTTCCCATCCTGCGCCGTGAAGTCGAGCTCCTGCGCGAAGAAGGCGTCGCTGTCGTTCAGATTGACGACCCGCACCTTTGCCTGTTTGTTGACCCGGAAGTTCGAGCAAACTACGACCACCCCGACCGCGCCGCTGACTTTAGTGTCGATATGGTCAACCAGATTGTCGAAGGGTTCGGTGATATCAAGATAGCGGTTCACCTCTGCCGTCGCGCCGGCGCCCGCGCCCGGGGCGAAGCCACTCACGCCGGAGGTTACACTCCCATCCTTGGCCAACTCAACCGGCTGAAGGTGAACCATCTCACCATGGAATTCACCACGCCGGCAGCCGGCGACATGGCTGTGTTCAAACACCTCCGCGAAGACCTTGAGATCGGGCTTGGTTGCGTGAGCTGTGATCCCGGCCAAGTCGATTCAGCCGATGAGATCGTCGCACGGGTCGAGACTGCGCTTCAGTACCTCGCGCCGACCCGCATCACGCTGAACCCCGACTGCGGGTTTGCCCCGGGATCGGCCGCGAAGGTCAGCCTTGGTGAGGTTGCCACCAAGCTGAAGAACGAAGTCGAGGCCGCGCGGCGGTTGCGCGAAAAATATTCCTGAAAACTGTCCCTTGCCCAAGAGGGGGCTTGACATGGGGGCGGCCGGGGGGTAGACAAATCGCCGTCTGATCGCTTGGCGGTAGAGCAAGGAGCCAACATTCCCCGGTTTCCAGCCAACCAAGCGCACTTCTAATGCCGCGATTCACGCGGCTCATTTTCCTCTAACTCAAGCCGGTAGAGATTACAAATGAAGGTTTACCGGCTTGGTTACATAAATGAATATGACAGAGAGGAAACCCCGCAATCGGGGCGATAAAAAACGTGGGCGATTTGATGGTAACAAATCGCGCCGACGCGGCAAACCAAGCAGGGCTCGTGACGACCAGTTTCGTCCGGACCAACAACGGCAGCCCCGCAAAATCGCCGAGCCAATGGAGGCACTCGAGATGGAGGGCATCTTTGGTTCGCTGATCCCGGAGGTTCAGCACGCGCTGAAAAAGGAAGGCTACGCCACGCCGACACCGGTGCAGGCCAAGGCCATTCCGCCGCAGATCGATGGCCGGGATTTGTTCGGCAGCGCACAGACCGGTACCGGCAAAACCGCCGCGTTCACCATCCCGTTGCTCCAGGAGTTGGCTGCCGAGAAAATCAACCCGGAGGGCCGCCGCCCCCGGGCGCTGATCCTTGCGCCGACGCGTGAACTGGCGGCACAGATCGGCGACAGCATCACGGCATACGGCCGGTTTCTGCAGGTTTCCCACACGGTGATTTTTGGCGGCGTGGGACAGGGCCCGCAGGAAAAGGCGATGAACCGCGGCGTCGATATTGTCGTCGCGACGCCGGGACGCCTGCTCGACCTGATGGGGCAGGGGTTCGTGCAACTCGATGCCGTCAAGACGTTCATACTCGACGAGGCGGATCGCATGCTGGATATGGGTTTTATCCCTGACGTTGAGCGAATCCTGGCCATGCTGCCAAAGGAACGCCGGACCGGGTTTTTCTCCGCGACGCTGCCGACAGCCGTGGAGGTCTTTGCCAAGCGCCTGCTGGTCAATCCGGCCCGGGTCACGATCAACCCCGAACAGCCGACGGTGGAGAAGATTTGCCAGCGGCTGCTGTACGTGGATCGTGATCACAAGGATGATTTGCTCGTTTCGATTCTCCGCGGCTCGGAGGTGGGGCGCGCGATCGTTTTCACGCAGATGAAGTATAAGGCGAACCGTGTCTGCGAACGACTGGAGCGGGTTGGGATTTCTGCGGTGCCCATTCATGGCAACAAGACACAGGCGGCGCGAACCCGGGCGCTGGATCAGTTCCGCAAAGGCAAGGTGAAAGTGTTGGTCGCCACCGACATCGCCGCGCGCGGGATCGATGTCGACGGCATCACGGATGTGTTCAACTACGATTTGCCGACAGAAGCGGAGACGTACATCCACCGAATCGGCCGAACGGCGCGCGCCGGCAGCGAAGGCCAGGCGTGGACATTTTGCAGCAAAGAAGAGGCCGGTCTGCTGCTGGACATTGAGCGGTTGATCAAACAACCGATACCTGATGATGTGGAGCACGACTTGCATTCCGAACGTGCGTTCAAGTCAGTGCGCTCTCCCAAAAAGCAGCCAAGGAGAGAGAGCCGAAACGGCTTCGGAAAGAATAAGCCGGCCAAGAGACGGCCAAGGCGCACCGCCCGATTCGCCCGGTAGCCGCCGCCGCGACCGTTTGCCGCTTGGCCAAGCGGCCGCGGTTCAGGCCAGGCTCCAGCCTTTTCGGTAGTCGCGTTTCAGGAACCGCTCCGCGTCCGGGGCGTTGGGAATTCTCATGTTTTCCGCGTCCCACTCGATCTTTTTCCCGGCGCGATAGGCGACGTTGCCCAAGTGGTTGGCCTCGGTGAGCGGCCCGGAGTAGCCAAAGTGGCAGGTGGTCGGCGCGCCGGTTTTGCAGGCGTGCAGCCACTCGGCATGGTGCCCGATCGAGGGCGCAATCCACGGCTCGGGTGCCTGATAATCCTTGAACTCCTTTTCGGGTAACAGGATGTGTTTGCCGTAGTCGGAAAGGAGCATGCCCCTGTCGCCGATAAAGAGCATGCCGCTGCCCCATTGGGGGATGCCTTTCTCCCTCCAGATCTTCGGCTTGTTCTCGCCCTGGTGCCACGTGAGCGTGACCGGCGGCATGTCGCCGCGGTTGCCGTAGGTGTATCTCGCTGACATCGAGGCCGGTGCGATGTCGTGATGCGGCGGCGGCCCCCACGCCTCGACGGACTTCGGGGCATCGAGCTTGAGCGCCCAGAAGGGGAGATCGTTGAAGTGGCTGCCAAGGTCGGACATGGTGCCGTTGCCGAAGTCCCACCAGCGATACCACTTTGGCCCGGGGAAATAGACGGAGTGAAACGGCCGATGCGGTGCCGGGCCGATCCAAAGATCCCAGTCGAGGTGCGCCGGCGGCGTCTGGGTTTCCGTCGGCGTTTCAAACGACCAGACGATGTCGCGGTTGCGCTTGGCCGCTTCCCGGCTTTGCCAGCCCCAGGCGCGTCCGACCCAGACGTGGGCCTCGCGAACCGGGCCGATGGCTCCGGACTGGATTTTCTCCACCACGCGCCGGTAGTTGTTGCCGGCATGAATCTGGGTGCCCATTTGGGTGGCGACTCCCGCTTCCTTCGCTGCCTTTGTGATCACCCGCGCCTCGTACACGTCGCGCGTCAGCGGCTTTTCGCAGTAAACGTGTTTGTTTGATTGCAGCGCCGGCAGCACGGCGAAAGCGTGCGTGTGCTCCGTGGTGCTCACCACCACGGCGTCGATGTCGCCGGTTTTCTCGTAGAGTTTGCGGAAATCCCGGTACGTTCGCGCCTTGGGATATTTTGTCGCCGCGCGGCTCAGGTTTTGCGCGTTGACGTCGCAGAGCGCCACGACGTTTTCGGTCTTTGCCGTGTTTGCCAAATTGCTTCCGCCACGACCCCCGCTGCCGATGATCGCAAGGTTCAGTTTGGCGTTGGGCGACTTGGCGCTGACAATGGCCGGAAACCCCATGGCGGTTGCGGCCAAGCCGGTGGACTGGATGAACCGGCGCCGGGATTGCCGGTGGGTGGGAAGCGAGTTCATAACGGCGCAACGGTTACTCACCTGACAGAAACTGGCGAGAACAAAATCAAACCCTTACCGTCGGTTCGGTTGCCAAACCTAAAAAAAAACGAACCGTTTCCATCCGGTTTCAGCTTTCCAATCCCGGTTCAGTGTGACACAAGGGGTGCGACCAATTGATCCAAAAATGAAAGAGAGATTCATGAAACGCCGAACTTTTATCGCCGCTGCCGCTGCCGCACCGGTCATACTCCCGCGCACCGTTTTCGGGGCCAACAACAAGCTCAACATTGCCTTCATAGGTATGGGCGGCCAGATCCAGGGCCACGTCAAAAACGCACTGCAACTTGGGCACAACGTCGTGGCGTTTTGTGACGTCGATCCCAACCAGATCGCTGGTTCCCAAAACCGCCACAAAGCCAAGGCCGGGAACGTCAAGGCCTATGCCGACTACCGCGAGCTGCTCGAAAAGGAGAAAACGCTCGATGCCGTGGTGGTCGCCACGCCGGATCACTGGCACGCGCCGATCTGCACCGCGGCGATGAAGGCCGGCCGGCACGTGTACTGCGAAAAGCCGCTGACCCACACGATCGCCGAGTCGCGTGCGTTACGGGAACTGTCCCGCTCATCAAAGGTCGTCACCCAAACCGGCAACCAGGGCAGCGCCTCGTCGAATCTTCGCCGGAGTATCGAACTGATTCAATCCGGGCTGCTTGGGCAGATTTCCAACGTGCACGTCTGGCATCCGGCCCACGGATGGCCCAACGGCGGCATGCGCCCGCCCGGCGAGGATCCGGTGCCGCCGGGAATGAACTGGGATTTCTGGTGCGGCCCGTCGCCGACTCGCCCCTACAAAAACGGCATCTATCATCCGGCCAAGTGGCGTGGCTGGTACGACTTCGGCAACGGCTCCATCGGCGACTTTTGCTGCCACTCATTCAACATGCCGGTGCGCGCGCTCAATCTCGGCTACCCGTCCCGGGTCGGGATCAGCAACGTGCAAAAAGCCGGGCTCGAGACCTACGCCAAGGCCGTGACGCACACCTTTCATTTCGCCGCCGAGGGCCAGCGCGCTGCGGTGAACCTGATCTACTATACTGGCGGCGTCGACATGCCGCCCAAACACATCACCGACCAACTGGTTGGCACCTTTGGAAACATCCCCCGCGTGGGCGCGGTGGTTGAAGCGGAGCATGGCCTGCTCTCCTCCGGGCTTTGGAATTCACAGTGTTACGTGAAGCTGAAAGGCGACCAAAAATTCGCCGGCCACGCCAACCATTCTGAGGCGAAAAAAGTGCCGCAACATCTCCCGCGTGTGAGGGGGCATTTTCAGGAATGGACCGATGCAATCCTCAACAAAGGCAAGACCTTCGCACCGTTCGAGATTGGCGGGCACCTCACCGAGATCGGTTTGTCCGGTATCGTCGCCCTCAAGCTGCAGCGAAATCTTGACTGGGACGGCCAAGCGATGAAAGCTAGAGGCATCCCCGAAGCCGCCGCTCTCGTTAGAAAACAAAACCGAACCAAGTGGCTTTAAGCCAAGCCGCACTTGGCCAAGTTCAGGCAGGGATCGCTGTTGGGAACGAATCGTCCGGATTGTTCAACGATTCGATTTGATGCAGACAGAAAAAGCGCCTCTCATGCAGGCTGAGTCCTACGGCTTGTTTATGAGGGCTGTGGATCGCTCAATGACCCACCAATAATCGTTTTGTCTGCCTTTTCGGGCGCCATGGTTGGGGATCCGGTTGCGTCCCGACGGACCCCGGGGTTGGAGCACAGGTTCATCCCGCGGCACCGGGTCGGTCCATTTTTTGATCTCGGCATGGCCATCGGCAAAGGCATAGCCGCAGGCGCCGTTGTGGTAGTTGGCGGGAAAGTCCACCCAGACGGCATCACTCGTTGGATTCATGATGTTCCAGCCGTCGTTGATGCTGTCCGGATGCTCGTCCACCAAAACCCAAAGGTGAGAGGGGTCGGGATTGGTGATGTGGTCAAGATGATCGTATTTTCTCCATCCTCCATACCAGAAGCTTCCCCTGGTCTTGCTGCGGGACCGGTCGTATTCGCCGCCTTCCACGAAACCGTTCATGGAGTTGCTGCGCACACGCGGCATCTTGGTGCCGCCCATCTCGCACATGTATATGTCCGCGGGACACTTGTAGAGACCGGCTGAAGCGGTGTATGGCCCCAGCTTGGGATATACGTGACCTACCTGGGCCTTGGTGCCTATCAGGAACAGAACGTTGGTATTGTCCCTGTGACCAGGCGTGAAATTGAGCCACCCATTGACCCAACCCCGGGACGCCTTACCGTTGGGGTTGGGCGGGAGATAGCCATCATGGTCCTCGGCGTAAAGCACCCACGCCAAAACCATTTGCTTATTGTTGTTCAGACAGTAGATGCCTTTGGCCTTTTGCTTGGCCTTGGCCAAGGCCGGCAACAGCAACCCCGCCAAGATGGCTATGATGGCGATCACCACCAGCAGTTCAATCAACGTAAACCCCCGGCTTGGTTTTGAGTTCATGTTGCTTTCTTCTCTTTATTGTTGCGATTGTGGCATGGGCTTTAGGTCAATCTTCCGGAATTCGAGCAGGCCGTGTTCGCCTTGGATGCCGATGTGGCCTTTCAGGTTTTTGATGCTCGTTGCCGTGGTGATCTGCGCGCCGTTCAGCTTGATCACCATCGTCTCGCCGGTGCAGGTAATCTCATAGGTGTGCCATTGGCCAACCGGTTTGTAGGCCTTGGCCAAGGCGTCCAAGTCTGACTCGGGGTCGAACGGCGGGGCACCGTAGGGGATGAGCGTGGCCAAGGGCGCTTTGCCGGTGATGATGTCCATGCACTGCACTTGGTAGCCGTTGTTCGGCCAGCCGTTTTCGTCGTCGTTGCTCGTCGGGCCGGTGCGCACGAAAATCCCGCTGTTGGCTTCGGCCTCCAGGAAGCGGAATTCCATCAGGAGCGTGAAGTCGGAAAAGACATCGGCGGAGCGCAGCCAGCCGGTGCCGCGATTGACCTTGAGCACGCCGTCCTCCACCAAGAATTGGCCATCATTTTCAACCACCCAGTTGTCAAGGTTTGTGCCGTTGAAAAGCGCCATGTTTTTGGGCGTTTCAATCGTGGTGCACCCCGCGAACAGAGTGACTGCGATGGAAGCGATCATTAGTTTATTCATTTTAATTCTTCGGATTCTCTTGGTTCACTTTTTTTGTTGTCGGGTTTGCTGAGAAGATCGTTTTCGTCAAAAATGGCATGATTAATTTGAGTCCGTTCCTGGGACGTAAATGTGACATGGATCCGTCCATCCTCTGTTTGCACGATTGTTGGGTACGCGAATGAGTCCTGGCCCGCAGCGATGTTCATACGATGCGAAAATGTTTTGCCGTTGTCGCTGGAGAGGGCAGCTGTCAGTGGCGTACGGTCATTCATGTTGTGATTGTATACAAGGAGCAGGCGCCCGCTGCGTAGCTTGATAAAGTCGACAGCAGAATTGGGGTTTGGAAATGAACTGTTTGTCCCTTTGCCCCAGGTGTGTCCACCGTCCCGTGATTCCGACCGGATCAGGTAACCTTCGGTTGTCGGCTCGTATCCTCCACCGCGCCGACAATATGCGATGAGATGCCTGTCATCGACTTGCGCCACGGCAGGTTGAAGGTTGCCATGATCTGATCGAATTCGCTTGCTGCTGCTCCACTTTTTGTTTGAGGGGTTATAGCGCAGAAAAAATGATGTAGTCTCTGGCCCCACCAGTTCGGTGTCGTGTCCGGTTTCGTGATAGATGGGAAGCAGATATTCGCCAGTTTGAAGCACGATGGGATGAGCCCGCACCATGGTGCCAGGTTCAATGGTCAACAGGGCGGAATCCGACCAGGATACAGCTCCATCCCTGGATATTTTGACCTTGATTCGCGAAGTCGACCATGTGTCGCCAAAACGGGTTACGTAAAACAGCCAAACCAGACCATCCGGCCCCTGCCAGACGACCGGATTGCCGAGCGAACGAAACGGATTGCCGGCAATCTTTTTGGGTTGGCTCCAATGGCTGGATCCCTTGTTCAGGCGCGCCCCATAAACCACGGTTCCCGAGGCGTATTCCCCGGCGCCACCATAATAGGCCAGATAGAGATCGCCATTGTCGAGTTCATCAAATGAAGAGGGGTGCTTGTATTTTCCGGTGGGCACTTCAGGCCCGAAAATCTTGCGGACAATCAAGTCGCCCGATACCCAATTGATGCTGAATTGGGTGACAATGATGAAAAAAAATGCAAACCGGCATGCGCCTGATACAATATCCAGGCGTTTTGGGATCTCCAATGGTTTCATTTCAGATCTTTTTTTGGTTTCTGGATACATTGATTATCTGGATGGAATTCAGGAACGACAGTGGCCACAGTACGAACGGCAAGTACAGCTTTTTGAGGTTGATGCCAAACTCTTTTAAATGTCCTCATGGACGGGGATCAGAACCATGATCGCGCTTGGGCAAACGCATGTTTGTCAGTTGTCTGTAGCCTTGCGATACGCCTTTGCAAGTTCGTCCCAGTAGGCAAGTTTCTCCGCCCTGTGATTGACGCGTGACTCGATGGGCGTGGAGATGATCTGGACTGCCGGCTGTTTCGGCGAAACACGCGGCCAAGCCGGGGAGGCCGCGCCGTCAAGATGGCCGTTCGCTGCGAACGAGATCCAGTAGTCAAGAAAGGCATCGGCCAGCGTCAGGTCGTCCGTCGACGGCGTGTACTTGTTCTTTCCCCGGTACCAGGGCGGAAGGTGTCCGTTGCGAATGAGTTGAAACACGAATGTGTTGATCAGCGGGTGATCGGCACCGTACCGGGCGTATTCGCCGGTCAATGGGTGGTCAAAAATATACCAGTAAACGGGCTCATCCTGGTTTTCCGCCATCGCAGTGGCGATCCTGCGGTTTGAACTGGTGTGGATACGGTCGTTAGTCAGGTCGACCATGGTCCAAAAGTAGTTCTTGTATTGGTCGACAGGATACAGGGCGCTTAGTTTCCGGATGATTCCATCCATGTCCGTGTCACCAACGTAGCCTCTGAGCAGTTTGTCGATGGCGGCGTGAAAGTCCTCCTTGGTTTTGATACTTCGTTTCACCCGCCCCCGGGCGTCCTGTGCCTGGGCGCCGATCAGGAGTGGTACGTGATTGTGCTTTCCCGCCCGGATAGTCGACAGAGGGTCGTCCAAAAGCGCCCACCCATCGACCGTCGGGTAGAATCCCCGCGCCAAAAGTGGGTTGGCAACTTTGTTCTGCATCTTCACCAAATCCTGCCAGGGAAGCGCCCGAAGCGCCGCCGCGACATCGGCGGCACCGCTGACACCGGCCGCCTCGGCGATGACGATCCCTTGGTTTTGTTCACGGACAGCCAACTTTGAAGCCCCCATGGGCCAACTCTGCATGATCGCGCGGTGAAACAGGCCGCGGGCAAGGGGCGATGCCACAAGCGAGCCGGTATCGATCGAACCCGAGGATGAACCGAAGACGGTCACGCGGTTTGGGTCGCCCCCGAACGACTTGATGTTTTTCTGCACCCAGCGCAGTCCGGCGATCATGTCGAGAAACCCGTAGTTACCCGAGCTGTGATGGCTACTTTCAGCCGTCAGCGCCGGGTGGGCGAGGAACCCGATGACGCCGAGTCGAAACTGGAGAGTGACGAGCACCACGTTGCCGCGTTGGCCCACAAACAGGTCCTCATTGCCGGAGGTCCACATGTTCGCGCTGCCCTGGACGTTGCTGCCGCCGTGCAGGTAAACCATCACCGGCAGGGGTTTCCCGGTGCTTCTTTTAACGGGAGTGAACACATTGAGGTAGAGACAATCCTCGCTGGCCTCCCTCATGCCCGATGGGTTGGGGATGCGTTGCGTGGCGGGCAATGCATAATTCGTGGCGTCCCGGATGCCTGTCCAGGGTTTGCAGTCAACCGGCGGCCGCCACCGAAGCTCACCCAGGGGCGGCTTGGCGTAGGGAATCCCAAGGAAGACGTTTGCCCTGCCGACACGCTTGCCGCGCAAGCTCCCCTGTTCGGTTTTAATGATTGGCGGGTTTTCCTTGGCTTGCGGGTGGGGACTCCATCCGCACACAAGCAGCAGGATAACAACCCGGCTGGCAGTCGGCATTCTCACGGCAAGGTCTTCATGTGCTCGGGATCGATTGCGGCTTGGCCAACGTTGACACCAAGCCCGGTATTTGTCGACAAGCTTGGCCAAGCGCTTGGCTTGCTGTATTCATTGCGCCAGAGCTGTCCCTGTGGTGATGATAAAAAAACCGTGTCTTCAAACGATTGCAGTCTAAAAAAGTTGAGAGTGGAAAAGGCGAGGCGGATCATCGGAGCGGCCATCGTCTCGGCGACGTTTTGTATCGATCTCGTTTCGGCCGAGCAACCTAAGGTTCCCGTTGACGTGGGGGTATTTCCTCAGGAGATGCGGACGTTTCACACTGAGGCCGATGGGTTGCCGAGCGACGATGTGCGGGCGGTGGTTTTGGCCAAGGACGGGCAAGTTGTGACGCGAACAGCCAAGGGCGATGTGGTGCTCGAGGGCGGCAAGTGGAACCACAGCGGTGAGTTCGCAAACTTGTTCGCGGCAAAAAAAACCGTGCCGACTGCGATGCGCGCTTTGGTGGCCAAGGCAGGAGCCGTGCTGGCGGTGGCGCGCGGACCGGAAGGTCAAGCCGCCGTGGGGACGAAGCAGGGACTGTTTCTTTCGGACAAAGCAGGCACACGGCAGGTGTTTCCCCGGCACGGACACAAAAGCTGGGCGCCAACGAATGTCACCGTGTCGTACGATGGCCTGGGAAGGTTGTGGTTCGCCAGTTACCAAGGTGCGGGGTGTTACGAGAAAAGCGAGTGGACGCTATACACAGGTGCGGAAGGGTTGCCGTACGACGACATGACCGCCGTGGCGGGCGGCGCCGACGGCACGGTGTGGTTTGGCACGGCCATTGGCGCGATTCGTTTTGACGGGTCGGCCTGGTCTTACCGGCAGGGGAAGCGCTGGCTGCCAAGCGACGAGGTGCGCGACATCGCCGTAGACGCGGGCGGCAACGCGTGGGTCGCCACGGCGGGCGGCTTGTCGTTCATTCATTTCAAGGGCATGACCCTCGCGGCCAAGGCCAAGCAGTACGAGGACGAGATCGACAAGCACCATCGGCGTACCGAGTTCGGCTACGTCATCGATGCCCACGCCCCGGCCCAGGGGAAAAAGGAAAACCTGCGCCTCACCGACAGCGACAACGACGGTCTGTGGACCAGCATGTACGGCGCGGGGGAGTGCTTCGCCTACGCGGCTACGAAGGATCCCTTGGCCAAGCGCCGGGCCAGGCGCGCCTTCGGGGCGCTGCGTTTCCTGAGCGAGGCGCCCAAGGGTTCCGAACACGATCCGCCCCCGGGCTTCATCGCCCGAACCGTGCTGGAGACTTCGTCCGGGAGGAATCCAAACGCCGGGGGCCACACACTGGAGGGCCAGCGCCGTTTCCGGAAGGAAAGGGACGGCTATTGGCGCGTCTATGAGCCTCGTTGGCCCAAGTCGGCCGACGGCCGGTATTACTGGAAGAGCGACACCAGTTCGGACGAACTGGATGGGCATTATTTTTTCTATCCCCTCTACTACGATCTGGTCGCCGAAACTGAAGAGGAAAAGAGCGCGGTGCGGGAGATCGTGCGGGCCAACATCGACCACCTGATCCGCCACGACTTCAGCATGCACGACCACGCCGGGAAGACACGGTGGGCGGTGTACGGCCCCAACGACCTGAACCAGGATCCGGAATGGCATCAGGAACGCGGGTTGAAGTCGATCAGCATTTTGTCGTACCTCAACGTGGCGTATCACATGACGGGCGACAGCAAATACCGTGACGTGGCCAAGGAACTTCGGGATAAGCATTCGTACCATACCAACGTCATGTGGCCGAAATATCAGCGCGGCATCGGGTCGGGAAACCAGTCCGACGACGAAATGGCCTTCATGGCCTACTACAACCTAGTCAAGTACGAGCCCGATCCCGGGCTGAAGAAAATGTACATGGCCTCATTCGCCAACTCATGGCGACAGGAGGAGCCGGAGATGAACCCGTTCTTCAACTTTTGTTTTGCATCCCAGGCGATGGATGTTGAGTTCACGACCATCTGGGGGACGTTCGACCTGTCACCGTGGGAGACGTGGCTCGAGGACTCGATCGACACGCTCAGGCGTTTTCCGCTGGATCGCTTCGACTGGCGGCATACCAATCATCATAGGAAAGATTTGATCCTGTTGTCCGACCATTGGGCTGACGCCTATGACGACAAGTTCCGGGGCAAGGGATATCGGAACAACGGCAAGGTGTTGCCGGTGGACGAGCGTTTTTTCAACCATTGGAACGCCAGCCCGTGGGAGATGGACACCGGCGGCGGAGGCCACGTCATCGGCTCGGGAACGGTGTACACGCTGCCCTACTACATGGGCCTGTATCACGGCTTCATCGCCGATGACTAACGCGCGTGGTGTAACCATGAGTTCATGCCGGAAACCGTTGGATGCGTTGACGTCGCGGAACCCCGCGTCGTGGCTCACCATCTTCGGGCCGGGGGCGATCATCGCCTCGCTGACCATCGGATCCGGCGAACTCATCTTTTCCTCCCGGGGCGGGGCGTTGTTCGGTTATCAACTGCTCAGCCTGTTTCTTTTGGTCTGTGTGTTCAAGTGGGCGCTGGTTTTCACCACCGCCCGCCACATGGTGCTGACAGGGGCGCACCCGTTCCAGCGATGGACGGAACTGCCCGGCCCGCGTGGATGGCTCCCGATGGCCTTCCTGCTGCTGGCCATCGTGTCGTTCCCGATCTGGGTCAGCTTTCACGCCGGGACGCTGGGCACGCTGGTCTCCGGTCTGTTGCACGCGGAATCGTCCGGCACCGGCACCCATCTCATGTGGGGGATGGTCATACTGCTTGTCGTGGTCGGGTTGACTTTCACCGGCAGCTACAAGCGACTCGAGAAACTTCAGTTGCTTTTTGTCCTGCTGATGCTGCTCGCCGTGACAGTTTCCCTGTTTTTGATCCACCCGGAATGGGCCGATCTGCTGGCCGGTTTTGTCAATGTCACTCCGCCCGTTTACCCGGATTGGATTGCTGAACACCCCGACATTGCCAAGCGGCCTGTCTGGGTCGAACTCAGCACTTACGTCGGCGTGATCGGCGGGTCCGGCTACGATTATCTCGCTTATGTCACCTACCTGCGTGACAAGCAGTGGGGCCTTGCCTCCAACGGGCAGCCAAGCCCCGTGCCGGTGGACGTCCACGACGAGGCGGCCCGCGTTCGGTTGCGCCAATGGTGCCGCGCCCCCCTGATCGACTGCACGTTGAGCTTCGCCATCGTGCTGCTTTTCAGCGCGGTGTTCGTGGCTTGCGGGACCGAAATCCTTGGCCAAGCGCACAAGGTGCCGGACGGCAACAACCTGCTGAACCTGCAGGCGGCGTTCGTGGAGGCCACCTCGCCTTGGCTGCGTCCGTTTTATTTCGTGGGCGCTTTTCTGGCGCTGTTCGGCACGCTGTACGGGACGATCGAGGTGGCACCCGCCGTGATGCGGGAAATTCAAAACGCATTCCCGCAATCCAAACCAGCAATCGCTCCGGACAAAACCCGGCGCATCACCATCCTGTGGGTGGGTATCGGCGGCATTCTCGTCCTGATTGGCAACCTGTGCTGGCAACACTTCACCGGCGCGGACAAGCCCACCGCATTGATCGCCATCCTCACTCCGACCAACCTGTTCACCGGCGTGCTGGCTTGCGGAATTATCTGCATCCTCTCGTGCTGGGCCGACCGGCGTCACTTGAAGCATCCGTTCAAGACACCGCTGCTGCTCACCCTGCTCAACGCGATCGCCGCCGTACTTTTTATCGCGCTTGGCATCAAGGCGTACTGGGATCACAGCGGCAGGACCGCGTTCCTCATCCTGGCGTGCACGATCGCCGCCGCTTGGCTTGTGACGTTTTTGCTCAATCGCCGCTTGGCCAAGTGCGCGGCCGATTGAGGCTTAATTGCAACTTGACACAGATGCTTCAACTTGTCTAAATTCTCGGCTCCAAATGAGCCCGGATGTTTTTATCAGTTACTCCCGTGAAGACCAGCAGCAGGTGGTTAAACTCGTGGATTATCTCCGGGGCCAGGGGCTCAACATATGGATGGACGAAACCGATATTCACGGTGCCACCATATGGACCAAGGAGATCGTTGAGGCCATCCGTGCCGCCGCTTGGCCAAGCGCGAGGCGGGTGGTTGATGCGCTTCACTCCGCCGGGAGGGCGACTCCCGAGGATTCGCTCACTTCAACCAGCTTGGCCCAGACATCGCTTGGCAGGTTCACGCCTTCCTTCAGCGCCTTGGATTTGTATTTTTGTTCGCGCTCGCCAGGGATCAGGATGTGTTGAACACCGGCCACCTTCGGCGTGTTTTTGATTTCGTCAATCAGCGACTGCATGCGCTTGTCAAACTCGGCGCGCGCCATCAATGCTTCGATTTGAATCGCCACAAAAGACGCCCCGTGATTTGTCGGTTTTGACGGATCGTCGTAGGCGTAACTCAGGACACTCCCGGCCACGGCCGCCCCGGTCAGCACGCCCGACAGGATTTCAACGAGCAAAGCCAAGCCGTAGCCCTTGTGGGCTGCCATCGGCGTAAGGGTCGACTTGGCCGGGAAGGTTGACGGATCGGTGGCGGGCCGACCCTGCTCGTCAACGATCCAACCTTCTGGGATGGATTCCCCCAACGCTGCTGCTGAGAAAACCTTCCCACCGGCTACCGTGCTCGTGGCAATGTCAAGGAGCACCAACTGTTCGCCGGCGGGAACCGCGTAGGCGATCGGGTTGCTGCCCAGCACCGGGCCGCGTGCACCCGGGACAGTGACGGTCGGCGTGTCGTTGCACATGGCGATACCGATCATGCCCTCGTCCGCTGCGAGCGAAGCGTAGCAGCCGGCCGCCCCAAAGTGGCAACTGTTGCAAAGACCTGCGAACCCGATGCCGCTGGCCGCGGCTTTCCGGATGGCCTGCCGCATGGCGAACGTGGAACCGATCATTCCGAGCGATGCATCTCCGTCCACCCGAACCCAGGCCGGCCCCTCTGCAGTAACCCGCGCTTGGCCAAGTGGGTTGATCCCTCCGGCGTTCAATCGCTTCACGTAACCGCCGAGGTTCTTGAGGCCGTGGGTGTGGATTCCCCACGAGTCGGCGGCAACCAGGGCATCGGTTGCGATTGTCGCGTTCGCTTGGTTTAATCCGGCCTGTCGAAACACCTCCTGGCCAAAAGCTGACAACTGGTTCAATGTTTTATGCATCGGATTTCTTCGATTGGTTCGATTGGCATTTGAGGGTACGGTGCGCCGCGAGTCAATCCGCAGTGGGAAGGTTTTATTGGACAGTGTGACATGAGTAGCAAGGAAATTGATGGATAAGGCTGATCGTTCTTTTCTGAAAGGTGTAATAGAAGGTTTTTATGGCCGTCCGTGGAGCCCACGGCAGCGCCTGGAACTTCACTGCCTGATGGAGGAACTGGAGTTGAACACTTACCTTTACTGCCCGAAGGATGATCTCAAGCACCGGGCATTGTGGCGGGAGCTTTACACCGGCGATGAGTTGCAAGGGTTGTGTACTCTCATCGAGTCCTGCCGGACTCATGATATTGAGTTCCTTTATGGTATCGCTCCCGGTTTGACGATTCGTTACTCGGATGACTCGGAGATGGAATTGCTGCAGGCGCGGTTCCGTCAACTGCTCGACGCGGGCTGCCGATCGTTCGCGATCCTTTTTGACGACATCCCCGGCGAAATGGGGCAGGCCGACAGCGTCGCATTTGGCAGCTTGGCCAAGGCGCAGTGTGAGATGGCCAATGCCATCTACAGCGAGCTCCTGGCCAAGTCGGGCGGCAGGTTGATTTTTTGCCCCACACCTTATTGCCAACGGATGGCAGACAATCAACACGGGGGGGCGAATTATTTGAACGAAGTGGGCCGGTATCTTGACTCTGATATTGATCTGTTCTGGACAGGGCCGGAAATTATATCCCCGGAAATAACAATCGAGAGTATCAGCGAGTTGCGAGAAACGATACAGCGCAAGCCAATTATATGGGATAATCTGCATGCTAATGACTATGACATGGCCCGAGTTTTTCTTGGGCCTTATTCCGGCCGTTCACTTGAACTGCGGGGGGAAGTCTCTGGGTTCCTGATCAATCCGAATTGCGAGTACGAGGCCAATTATGTCGTTCTAAAAACATTGGCAAGCTACTTGAGCGCATCCGACTCATGGGGCAGCAGGGGTGCCTATGATGAGGCACTTGAGGCTTGGTTGCCTCGCTTTTCAACCGTAGGCGAAGACGGTGTTACACTCGATGACTTGACGCTGATGTGTGACGCATATTATTTGCCACATGAAAACGGCGAACTCGCGGAGCAACTTTATCAGGATGTTCGTTTTATCGTAACGCAACCGACCGATGACTGGGGTGACAGGCAGGGCCGGCTTCGGAAACGAATTCGCCAAGTCGTTGAGTTGGCTCGCAAGTTGACCGAGGTTCACCGCCGGGAACTGTTTTATGCCTTCAACCGGCAGGTTTGGGAACTGCGTGAGGAACTGGAAATGATTGAGCAGTACATGGACTGGAAACTGGCGGGCGGAGACCCTGCAACTGAGCTCTATCGCTCGGAGAACTATCTGCCGGGAACCTACCGGGGAGGTCTTGTGAAACGGTTGCAGCAACTCATTTCGTTCCGGGCCGACGGAGCGTTGGTGCCCGCTGGTGAGTAGCCCAATACGATGCCGGAAGAATTTAAAATCAGAAAAGCAACGCCCGCGGACAGGGAAGCGGCTTACTGGGTCTGCCTGAAAACCGGCGACCACGGAGATGACGGGGAGGCGCTGTTCACCGAAGATTCCGATGCGCTTGGCAGAATTTATGTGGGGCCGTATCTGAAGTATGAGCCGGACTTGGCTCTGGTGCTCGAGGACGGCAAGGGCGTCTGCGGCTACTGCCTTGGGGCAATGGATTCACGCAAACTGTATGACCGGTACGAGCAGGAATGGCGGCCTGGCTTGGCCCGGGATTTTCCTGAACCCGGCGGCGACCCGTCCCGGTGGACCCCGTTGGAGCAGGTGTATCACCTGTATCACCACCCGGATTATTACTGCCCGGAACCGTATGACCTGTACCCCTCCCAGCTGCATATCGACCTTGTGCCAAGGGCGCAGGGCAGGGGCCTTGGCCGCAGGATGATTGACGAGGTTGCCTCCAAGATAGCCGCCAAGGGGTCGCCGGGCGTGCACTTGGGCATGAGCGCAAAAAACGATCGCGCCCATCGTTTTTATTTGAAACTGGGGTTTGAAGAATTGGCCCGCGACGGGAGCGGAGAGAATCAAGCCATCTATCTTGGAAAACGGCTCAACGAAGGGGGCGGCTCTGCCTGATGGCGGTGTTGTTTGTCATTGGCATCGACGGCGGCGGCACGCGCAGCCGGGCCATCGCCGTGTCCGTCGATGGCGACCTCCTCGGCGAGGTTAGTGGCGGGCCGCTGAATTACAACACGACATCCCCCGGCAAATTCAGGGCATCCCTTGCGGATATAATTCAACAGTTCAGTGATGAACACGGTTTGGGCTCGGCTGCGGAGCAGACGGTTGTCGGCACGGCTTCCCTGTTCACGTCACTCGATCCTGCCGAGGCGGCCAACGTCTGCGGCGGACTGTTGCCTGCGGATCGGCTGACCGTTGTCGGCGATGTTGTCACCGCGCTATATGGAGCGACCCTTGGGGCGCCGGGACTGCTGGTGGTTTCCGGCACGGGATCCATCGCGGCTGCCATGGACGGTAACGGGTGCTGCCAGACCACCGGAGGTTTGGGGCCAATGATCGGCGGCGACCCCGGGAGCGCCCATTGGATTGCCAACGAGGTGTTAACACACGCAAGTGTCGAGTCCTGCAACGGAACCCAGTCCACCGGTTTGACAGATTTGATTTGCCGTTATTTTAACATCCCGGAGTTTCAAAAATTGGTTCCCGCGATTTACTCCGAGGTCGAGTCGGCCCAGCGCTTGGCCGGGCTGAGCCAGTTCGTTGCCACAAGTGATTTGAACGGGCAGCCGTTTTGGTTGAGCATCCTCCGGCGGGCGGGGGTGCGCTTGGCCAGGCTTTGCGAACCGTTGGTGGCCAGGCTGGACTCAGCCAAGTGGCCCGGGGTGGTCCACGTCAGCGGGTCTGTGTTGGCGAATAACACGCAAGTCCGCGAGTCGTTCGTGACGGAATTATCAGTCAAGGCCAAGCGCACGCATGCCGTCGAGTCGCCGGCCTTGTCGGCAGTGGAGGGAGCAGCGCTGATGGCATTGAAAAAAATTGTGCCAACAAAGGTGGACGAAGTTGCGGCCCGCTTGGCCAAGCGCAAATCATGAATCTTGCCGGGAAATATTACCAGGCGGTTAAGGGCCAGATTGAGGCCTTGGGCGATTCTCAAATGACCCAAATCGAGACGGCGGCCGGTTGGTTTGCCGAGGCCATGAATGCCGGTCGCTTGGTCTATGTTTTCGGCACGGGTCATTCGCACATGCTGGCTGAGGAGCTTTTTTACCGGGCCGGCGGGCTGGCGCGAGTCGTCCCGATGCTCCATCCGCCTCTCATGCTGCATGAGAGCGCATCCACTTCCACCCAGGCGGAGAGAGATCCCGATGTTGTCGGGGAGTTGCTCAAGCAATATCCGATGACCGGAGGCGATGTGTTGGTGGTTGCGTCGAACTCAGGCCGCAATGCCTGCCCGATTGAGTTGGCCATGTTGGCGAAAGAACGTTCCGTGCGGACGATCGCCGTCCTCAATTCCGAGCACAGTGTCAAGTGGGCCTCCCGGCATCCCAGCGGCAAGCGGCTTGGCGATGTGGTCGACTTGGTGATCGACAATTGCGGCGTGGAGGGCGATGCCTGCATCCCGCTGCCCGGGAGCGGCCTTTTTGTTGGCGCCACCTCGACGGTCACCGGCTGTTTGATCATGCAAATGATTGCGTGCAGGGCCACCGAGATGTTAAACGCCTCCGGTAGACAGCCGGAGTTGTACCAGAGCAGCAATGCAAACCACGACGAACGAAACGCAGCGCTAATCGCTGAGCACAAACAAACCAATCCGCACCTGTAACCTGTTAAGAAATGGAAGCTGCTGAAAGTATTTTAACACCCATTGATACCATCATCATTGCCGCCTACCTCGGAGCGGTGCTGGTGCTGGGTTACCTGTTCAGCCGTTACGTCAAGTCGTCCGGCGATTTTATTCTCGCCGGCAAGTCACTCCCGTTCTGGGCCATCGGGATGTCCGTCGTTGTCAGTGACATCGGGGCGATCGACATGGTTTCGGGCGCGGGAGCCGCCTACAAATACGGATTGGCGCAGGCCAATTTCGACTGGCTCGGCTCCGTGCCGGCGATGGTGATTGTTGCGTTTGTTTTTGTCCCGTTCTACTGGCGCAGCGGCGTGTGCACATTGCCTGAATTTCTCGGGAGACGCTACGGGCCGGCGGTTCGTTTTTTTCAAGCCGTCATCTGGCTGGGATTCCTGTTGTCCATGTTGGCTGTCATGCTGTGGACCTCGGCGGTTTTCCTGAACACGGTGCTCGGCATGCCCAACCAGGCTGCAATCTGGCTGACCGTGTTTGTGGTCGGGATTTACACGATCCTCGGCGGCTTGGCGGCGGTGGTGGTGACCGATGCAATGCAGATGGTGATCATGTTCATCGGTGCCGGGGCGTTGCTGGGGCTGAGCCTTTGGGAGATCGGGGGATGGTCGAACATGGTGCAAACCATCTCAGCCATGGGGCCGCAGTTTGAGCAGCATTTTAACCTTCTCATCTCGAGCCAAATCGACACGCCATATCCCTGGTCTGGAATGTTGATGGGGCTGGGGATTGTCCTGTCGACGGCCTATTTTTCCAGTAATCAGGCCGTCATTCAGCGGGTGCTTGGCGCCCGCTCGGAGTGGGATGCCAAGGCCTCGATGCTTCTGGCCGCGTTTCTCAAGTTGTTGATTCCCGTGCTTGTCCTGCTGCCCGGTTTGGCCGCGTTGGCCCTGTATCCCGATCTGGAAGATCCCGATCAGGCTGTGCCGAAACTGGTGCGTGAACTGTTGCCGCCCGGCTTGGCCGGACTTGTCTTCGCGGCATTTTTCGCAGCGCTGATGTCGAGCGTGGATTCCTTCCTCAACTCCGCCACGACGATAATCATTTCGGACGGGTACAAGCCAGCATCACGAGCATTGTCAGGTACAGAGCCCGATGACCGGCGATGCCTGCTGTTGACGCGGGTGCTTACAGGCGTGCTGATTGTCGCAGCCGGTTTTTTGGCACCGTACATCGACCAGTTTGAAACCATTTACACAGCCATGCAGACGCTGTTGTCGCTGTTCCAAGGCCCGACGCTTGCTGTGCTTGTGCTCGGTGTGTTCTGGCGGCGCGCCAATGCGTGGGGAGGCTTTGCCGGTTTGTTGCTCGGAGTGATGTGCTCCGGCAGCCTGAGCTTGGTTGGCGAATCCCTGTTCCCATCTGAGAATCCGTTTTTGTACGTGGCGTTCTGGGCATTTGTATTCTCCCTGATCGTCACGGTTGTCGTGAGCCTGCTCACTCCACCACCCTCCAAAAACCAAATTCGCGGATTGGTTTTTGGTGAGGCGGTTCGCGATGAGGCAACCCAAACCCTGCTGAAAGAACGCATTCAATCCGACTAATCACCATGGAAAAAATAACATTTTTTTTGGAACAAAACCTGGTGCCTCTTCTGAAGCCGGCTTTCGATTCGTTCCACTCTGTGATCGACCAGTTGCCGCCTCCGGTTTGGCGTTTCAGTATTTGCGCCTACCTCGTAATGGGAACCATTTGGGCGCTTTTCCTGAGCAGGGATTATGTGTTGCTGGGCAGCCCTGATCAGGCTCGCTGGCGTGATTTAAGATTGTGGATTCCCGTTTTACTCGTTCCCTATTTGTTGATTTATTTGTTCATTTGATCCCCATGAATGCACCCCAGGAAAACAACAAAGAAGTCACACCCAGCCAGCATCATGAGAGAGATGCTCTCAGTCTCAGGTTTATGAGTTATTGCTTCATTGGCTTCGCCGGGTTGCTCAGCTTGGCTTTGTTTTACGACCAGACGACAGCCGACCGGGTTGTGAACGTGGCGTCAGCGACCCTGTTGGCATTGATCGGCGGCGCCTGTCTCTTGTTCAGTTGCAAACTCTCCAAAAAAAGCAAACAGGCCGACCGTTGATGGATGTTCCCACCGTCTGGGCGGAATGCCAGGTCAGCCCAACCCGGGCGCAGGCGATCCTTCGTCCGGGTATTCTGAAACGTGTTTTTCGTCTGTTATCCGGCCGTTCCCAAGTGATCAAGACGGAAACCATCCGCCTGCCGTTCTGCCTGCTGCGTTACCAGCTTGAGGGCTCGAAATCGGAACAGGGCATTTCCATTTTGGTGGATGGTTATCGCCGGGCAGCCCGGCACATGAAGGAGGAGGAATTGCCCCTGATCCATCGACCCGACGGCGTTGAGGAATTCCCTTACCCGCTCGACAGGGGGGAAACCGTGAAGATTGCCCGGAGTTACCTCTCCTCGCTTCGCATGGCCCGGACGTTCTCCCCCGGCGTGACTTTTGACCGGGAACCCAAGATAAAGCATGTGATCCAGTACCCGTTTTGCGTTGTTTACCGGCGGGCGGGCGGGGGTTCCGTGACATTCGACACAGTGGACGGGTTGACCGGCAAACGCGGGGGAACACTGGCGAATCAGGCTTTTATTGCGGCTTTGCACGAGAACCAGCCTGACCGAGGGTGATTTTTTCGTTTATTTGGCTTGCCAATCCAAAACATTGAGGCAATCTCTCGCGCCTGCGCCAAAAGGGCGCCTAATTAACTAAAAGAATAAGATTATGGCTAAAGGTAAAGTTGCTCGTTTTTTCGATCAAAAAGGTTTCGGTTTCATTGAACCCGAAGGTGGTGGCAAGGATCTGTTTGTTCACATCAACGAAGTTGAAGGTGGCCAACTGCAGGAAGGCGATGCCGTGGAATACGAAGAAACTGAGGGCCGCAAAGGTTTGCAGGCCTCTGGTGTGAAGGTGTTGTGAGGCTGGTTTTGGCTTCACATTTTTCAGCTTAATTTGATCGGAAATAGGGATTCTGATTTTTCGTTCAAGTGGCAAAAGGCGGCGAGGAAATTGAGGTCATTGGCGTTGTAAGCCAAGTTCTTCCTGGGACAATGTTCCGGGTCAAACTGGAAAATGACCATGAGGTGTTGGCGCATATCGCCGGCAAAATGCGCAAGCGCCGTTGGATTCGGCTGGCAGTCGGCGACAAGGTGAAGATGGAAATGTCTCCATACGACCTCGACAAGGCGCGGATCATCTGGCGCCTAAACAGTTAGACCACCCTGCTGAATTTTCTATCAGGCCAAGCCCCTCACGGGCTTGGCTTTTTTTTGCGCTTGGCCAAGCGCTTGGTTTTCAGGCAATGACGGGGCCGATGGGGGTTGCGGGGATGACTCCGGTCAGGCGTTGATCAAGGCCGCCGTAGTGGTAGGTCAGCGTTTCGTGATCGAGGCCCATGAGGTGGAGGATGGTCGCGTGCAGATCCCGAATGTGATGGCGGTTGACGACGGCTTCGTGGCCTAGTTCGTCGGTCTCGCCGTAGTCGGTGCCTGCCTTGACGCCGGCGCCGGCCATCCAGTAGGTGAAGCCTTTGGGGTTGTGATCGCGTCCGCCGTTTTTGCCTTGGAACACCGGTTGGCGTCCGAATTCGCCGCCCCAAATCACTAAAGTTTCCTCCAGCATACCGCGTTGTTCGAGGTCGCCGAGCAAGCCGGCAATCGGTTTGTCCACTTCCGGGCAGTGGATTTTCAGGTTTTCGTCCACTCCGTTGTGAGCGTCCCAGTTTTGCTGTTGATGACCACCGCCGGAGTAGAGTTGCACGAAGCGCACACCACGTTCCACCAAGCGTCGCGCGACGAGGCATTGGCGGCCAAAGTGAGCCGGCGAGATGGCGATCGAGTGGTCGACTTTTTTGTCGTACAACCCGTACATCGCCTTGGTTTTCCCGGACTCGCTGGAGATGTCCAACGCCTCGGGAGCGGTGGACTGCAGTTGGTAAGCCAAGTCGTAGCTCGCGATGCGGGCGGCAAGTTCGCTGTAGCCTTGTCGGCTGCGAATGTGCATGCCGTTCAGGGCGTTGATGGCGTCGATGCGTTCGCCCTGCATCCTGTGGGTGCGGACGGAGCGCGATGCGAGGTCGAGAATCGGGTTGCCGGAGGAACGCAGCACGGTGCCCTGATAGGCGGCCGGCATGTAGCCGCTGGTCCAGTTGGCCGCGCCGGGAATGGGGCCGCCCCGTGGGTCAAGCATCACGACGAACGACGGCAGATTCTTGTTGGCGGAACCGAGGCCGTGAGCGATCCACGCGCCGAGGGCAGGGTGGCCCTGCAGCACGCGGCCGGAGTTCATCTGTATGTTTGCGGAGCCGTGGGCGAACGAGTCCATGTAGAGCGACTTGATGACCGCCATCTTGTCCATGTGCCGGGCGGTGTGCGGGAAGGCGTCGGAGCACCAAAGGCCCGATTGGCCGCGCCGCTTGAACTCCCGAACCGGGCCGAGAATTTTCTCCTTACGGATGCTGCGGCGACGCATCTCGATGTCGATGGTTTTGCCGTGATGCCTGGCCAGTTCCGGCTTGTAGTCGAACAAATCCATCTGGCTTGGCCCGCCGTACATGTACAGGTAAATGCAGGCCTTGGCCTTCGTCGGGAAATGCGCCTTGCGGGGCTTGAGCGGATTGGTGTAGTCGGCCAGCGCGGAGGCAGGGGCGGCGAACACCTTGTCGCCGGGGAAAATGCCGGACAACGACACGCCAGCCATCGCCGTGCCGAACCGCTGCACGAACCCGCGCCTGCTGAACTGCTCTACAAGTTTCGGATCCATCGCTTCATTCGCATCAATTTGTCTCGGGAAAAGTAAGTCGAACGCGCCTCTCAGTCAATGTACACAAACTCGCTGATGTTGAACATCACGGAGCAAAGATCCTGCAGCGCGCGGCGCTTGGCCAAGCCGGCTTGGGCGTTGGCGACCAGTTCACCGTCTGTCGATTTGGAGGGGGCGATTTCGTTGATGAGCACATCGTGCTTGGCCAAGTGCAGTTTCAACTGATCGGTGCGGACGGCGCCGCCCCAGGCGCGGATACCGATGTGGCCTTCGCCCTCGATTGGTGATTCGTCTTTGACGGTGAGCAGCGGCTCGCCGCTGTCGCCGAGCCAAAAGCGAATTTCGCCCTTGGCCAATTCCGCTCGAAAGTTACGCCAGCCAAACGACGGGCGGAGTCCGCGCTTGGCCAAGATCTTGATTTCCTTGGCGTGGCGACGAATCAGCAACTCGTTTTGCTGAGTATCGAAGTGGATTTCATAGCCGGTGTTATCGGTTCCGTTGGCGTTGGCCCGAAGCAGAATGCCGGCGTTCTCGACGCTTTGCTCGAGTTTGATCCGGCCGCTGAGTTTGACGTCGGCCTGCTTGGCTGCGGTCATCAGCACGAACGGTCCGCGCCCCGGAACGACGTTCATGATGCCCTCGTAACCGCCGCCCCATTTGCCGGCATGGGAACGCCAGTTGGCGTCGGGCGGGATGAGGAATTTTTCCTGTGGCAGCTTGTCGCGGAAACCGCGCTCAATGGAAGCCGGGACGTCCGGCGCGAAGACAAGTTGGTGGCGCACCTCGTGGTGCCGCGCTTCCTGTTTACGGAGGTAGCGCTGGCCAAAGGCGATCTCTTCGGCCGTTGCGTCGCGGGCGAGCGTCTGGCGGAAGAGCGTATTCACCAACGTGGCGGTGTCGCCTGTGTTTGTCGGGGCCAACTCGGCGGCGAGCCTGCGCGCCTGGCCGGAGACAAAGTCGCTGTTGAGCAGCGTGAGCGCCTGCGGGGCGACGGTGGTCACCGCACGAGCACCAATCGAACCCTCGGTTCCGCTGTAGTCGAACACCTCGAGAAACGGTACCATCATCGTCCGCTTCACGAAGGCGTAAACGCTGCGGCGCGCCTGCTCATCGGCCCTGGAGTAGCCCCAGCCGCGGCCCGGCTTAGAAGCGCCGGCGATCACTTCGCCGCTGAAGTTCGGATAAAATCCCCGGCCGCCCATCGCGGTGTTGAGCGAGTTGCTGGTCTTGAGAATGGCATCGCGAATGGCCTCGGCCTCGAGACGGCGAAGGTTTTGGCGCCAGACCAGCTCGTTGCCGGGATCCGCATTTTGGTTCATCGGATTTTGCCATGAGGTGCGGCGGTAAGCTTCGCTGTTCACGATCACGCGATGCATGTGCTTGATCGACCAGCCGCCGTCGACGAACTCCGCAGCCAACCAATCGAGCAGCGCCGGGTTGGCGCAGGGCTTGCCGGCTTTGCCGAAGTCGTTCGGCGTCGCGACGAGGCCGCGCCCGAAGTGGAACTGCCAAATGCGGTTGACCATCACGCGGGCTGTCAGCGGATGCCCGGGGCTGGCGATCCACTTGGCCAGCGCGAGCCGCCGGCCGGTCGTGAACGGGTTCGGCGACTTGGCGATGGCCGGCTTGGCCTTGGCCAAGACCTTGAGAAATTCCGGCTCCACTTTTTTGCTGGGTCGTCCGGCGTTGCCGCGGATCAACAGGTGCGTGTCCATCGGCTTGGCGCTGTGTTCGCGGACGGTCATCGCGTATTCGCGACCGTCCCAAGGTGGCTTGGCGTCCTTCGGTTTGTCCGGCTTGTTTTGCCACGCAAAAACTTCAAGCGGCGCGATGAGCGGCGAGTAGGTGGCGGAGTCCCACTCGTACTTGGGCTTGTCGTAGAAGCGGACGTTCCGGAAGAAGGCCAACATCTCGTAGTAGTCCCGCTGCGAGATGGGATCGAACATGTGATCATGGCAACGCGCGCAGCCAACCGTCAGGCCCATGAAGGTTTCCGACGTGGTCTTGAGCATGTCGTCGAGCCCTTCGAACTCGGCGGCGCGCGGGTCGTCCGGTTCGTCATCCCAGATACCGAGTCGGTAAAAACCGGTGGCGATCAGGCTGTCATTGTCCACGTCCGTCAACTCGTCGCCGGCGATCTGCTCCATCACGAACCGGTCGTACGGCTTGTCCTCGTTGAACGAGCGGATGACGTAGTCGCGGTATTTCCAGACAAGCGGTTTTTCATCGTCGCGCTCGTAGCCGTTGGTTTGGGCGAAGCGCACGACGTCGAGCCAATGGCGGCCCCAGCGTTCGCCGTACTGAGGCAGGCCGAGCAGATGCTCGACGAGCCTTGGCCAGGCGTCGGGCGAGTCGTCGTTCACGAACGCCTGCACCTCGCCATAGGTCGGCGGCAGGCCGATGAGGTCAAAGTACGCGCGGCGAATGAGCGTGGCCTTGTCGGCGATCGGGTTCGCGGCGATACCCCTGGCGTCGAGTTGCGCTTGGATCAACTGATCAATCGGCGCTTGGTTGCCGTTGCGCTTGGCCAAGCGCGGACGCTCGACCGGGCGGAACGCCCAGTAGTCACGGTCTTCATCGGTGATTGAAAAACCGTGTTCGCGCTTGGCGGTGACTTGTGCGGTCTCGCTTGGCCAAGGGGCGCCGAGACGAATCCACTGCTCGAGATCGGCCACGGCCTGTTTGCCCAACTTTTTCTTGGGCGGCATCTCCAAGTCAGAGTTGGTGTACTTGACCGCCTCGATCAACAGGCTCTTGGCCGGGTCGCCGGGCACGATTGCCGCGCCAGAGTCGCCGCCCCGCAGGATGGTTTTGCGGGAGTTGAGCTGGAGGTTGCCTTTGTGCTTTTCGTTGCCATGGCACTCGTGGCAATTGTTGACGAGCAGCGGCCGAATCTTGCTTTCAAAGAATTGGATGCCCTCCGGCGAAAAGCCGGTTCGTTCCGCTTGGCCAAGCGGCAACGCCATCGTGGCCAAGGCACCAATCACCATAAGCGCGGCTAAATGAAAACGTGCTCCTTTCATCCGAAAAAGTCGCTCGACGTGTCCGCGGACGCTAGGCGGCAGGGCCAAGGTTGGCGAGGCGAAACTACGCGAGATAGGGAATCGTCAGCGGCCCCTGCGGTAGCACCGCCACACGGGCGTCAGCGCCGAGCTTGGCCAAGCGCTTGGCCACCTCGGCGTTGATGTCGGCACACGGGGCCAGGTGGCAGGCTCGCAGTGTGGCGTCGTCGAGTTCGCAGCAAACGAGCACCTCGGCGCGGCGCTGCACCAGTGCCTGAATCTGCGCCTGCCATTGCTCCGGCCGGACGAAGCCCGGCGTGGAAAGCATGGCTAAAATTTCCTCGATCGAGCCGGCGCTGCGCAGCAGGTCATCAAGCGGGCTGCCGTCGGGCACACCTTCGCGGCACTCGGCGGCGAGGATCAGTGTGCCGCCCTCCTTCAGCACACGGGCGCCGGCGCTCATGCCCTTGACGCCCTGATACAAATTGAGATCCAGCGGGTAGCCGCTATTGGTTGTGACGACGATGTCGAACGGCTGCTCGACGGGCTGCATCGCCGATTTTTTGACAAATACGCAGCCGGTCTTGTGCGCCTCAATGATGTCGCCGGCGAAAACGTTCGTGATGTCGCGCTGCTCGTTGAGCGTGACGTTGAGGAGAAAACTCGGCCCGGTCTTGAGCGCGATGTCGCGTAATTCCTCCCATAGCGGGTTGCCCTCGGTGACGCCGAAAGTCGCCTGCGGGTCGCCGATGTTTTTCGCGCCGTGATTGCTCATCACTGTCTCCAGCCCGGCACAGCCGGGCATGATGCCCTTCACGCCGCCGCTGAATCCAGCAAAGAAATGCGGCTCGATAAACCCGGTGATGATCCGCAGATCGGCCTCGACGATGTGCCTGTTGAGCAGTGCCGGCGTGCCGTCCGCCGTGGTGCCGACCTGCACCAGCGCCTCCGGGTTTTCCGGCTCGTGATTGAGTACGCGGTAGTTGGCGACGACTTCCCGCGTGAGCATTGTCTCCAGTTCCTCCCGCGTGTTGGGCCGGTGCGTGCCGAGTTGGTTCAGCAGCGTGATGTTGTCATTTGGCCCGCCGAGATGCTCGAGCAGCCAGGGGATGATTCGGTCGTTCGGCGTCGCGCGGGTGATGTCGGTAAAGGCGATGCAGATTTTTGTGTCCGGCAAGATGCGCTCGAGCAACGGCTGGCTGCCGATTGGGTTTTGTAGCGCGTCGAGCACGGCAGCCTTCTCATCGGCCAAGCCGTCGATGTGCGCCGGCTCGATGACCGTCGTGCGATCGTCGGGAACCTCGATGGGAAGATGGCCGGAGCCGTATGCCAGATTGACTTTCATGCAAAACGCGGCGGCAGAGTAGCGTCACCGGCGAACCAAGCCAAGCGCCTGGCCAAGCGGCGTCAGTTCCACGAGAGGTCGTCCGGGCCGTCGGCGAGCAGGCGGTGCTGCCAGTCCAGGCCGCGAAGGATCTCGCGCCATGCCGTCTCCTCGGGGTTGCTGAAAACCAGTTCCGTCGTCGCTTTGCAGATGAGCCACGCTTTGCGGGCCAGCTCGCTCTCGAGTTGGCCGGCCCCCCAGCCGGAGTAGCCGAGGAACACCTCGATCTGGTAGTCGGGGTTGACCGAGTTGGCGAGGTCGCTCAACTCGCCCGGGTCCTGCACCAGCGAGAGGTTGTTCATCACGTTGCCCTGAAACATGAACGAGTCGCTGTGAAGGATGTGCACCGACGACTCATCGACCGGGCCGCCGCTGCGGGTGCGCCGGTTCTTCACCGATGGCGGCATGTCGATGGGCAACACGTCGCCGACGCGCTTGTCGCTGGGTTGATTGAGCACCAGCCCGAAGGCGCCCCCGGGCGAGTGTTGGCACATGAGGATGACCGTGTGGTGAAAACAGGAACCGTACATGCCTCCGGCATCCAGCAACAAATGCCCGCGAAGGCTCTGGAGTTTTTCCCTCATCCGCCTGCCACTATTTTTACTATTTCCATCGTGTCGCCCGCGTTGAGCTGCCGCTCCGCGAACTCCGACGGCGTGACCGCCTCGCCGTTGAGTTCCACCACCACGCTTCGCGGTAGCATGCCCTGCGCCTTGAGAAAATCATGCAGCGACACCGGTAGCCCGGTGGCGATCTCCCGCCCATTGGCGGAGACGGTCTGTGCCGAATCACTCATCCCGCTGCGGTGACTTTGTCGCCGAGCCGCGCCCAAGTCAACGACGGCTGCTTGGCCAAGCTTACGCCGGGCGGTAGGCTTCCGCGCCGATGCACATCCGCTCCATCGTGGCGCCGCTGATCAAGTGGTTCGCCGGGAACGCCCGTGACCTGCCGTGGCGGTGGACGCGCGATCCGTACGCCATCTGGGTGTCGGAGATCATGCTGCAACAAACGCAGGTCAAAACCGTGATCCCGTACTGGCAACGGTGGATGAAGCAGTTGCCGGACATCGCATCGCTCGCTGCTGCCGACGAGGACACGGTGATCAAACTTTGGGAAGGCCTCGGCTACTACTCGCGGGCGCGTAACCTGCAAAAGGCGGCCAAGCGGATCCGCGACGAGTTTGGCGGCCGTTTCCCCCGTGACTTGGCCGGCGTGCTGGCGTTGCCGGGAGTGGGTCGCTACACCGGCGGCGCAATCTGCAGCATCGCGTTCAACCAACCCGAACCGATCGTGGACGGCAACGTCGCCCGGGTGCTGACGCGCCTGCTTGGCATCGAAGAGTCGCCGAAGGCCAAGCCGGTCGCCGATCGCCTTTGGTCGGTCGCTGCCGACTTGGTGAAACACGCGCCGACGCTCCAAAAGCCAAGGCAACGAAACGCCTCCGCTTTCAACCAGGCAGTGATGGAACTGGGCGCGCTGATCTGCACGCCGCGCAACCCGCTTTGCGGCGGCTGTCCGCTGAAAGGCCGCTGCATAGCTCGCAAGCAAAATAAAGTGGACGCCATCCCGGCATTGGCCAAGCGGGCGGCGGCGACCAAGCGGCGGTTCATCGGCTTCATCATCGCTTGGCGCGGGGAGGTCTACGTTCAACGCCGGCCAAGCGGCGAAGTGAACGCCGGCTTTTGGGAATTCCCCAACTGGCAGGCGGACGATCCTGCCATGCAACCGGCCGACTTGGCCAAGGCCAGCCTCGCGCTTGGCCAAGCAGCGCTGGAGCCGCTCTGCACCATCAACCACTCCATCACCCGCTACCGCAACCGGCTCGAGATGTTCGCGATCGCGCCCAGCCGAAAACCGCGCTTGGCCAAGCTCAAAGGCCAATGGCTCCCCGAGGCCAAGCTCGCCGAACTCCCCCTAACCGCCGCCCACCGAAAAGCCGCGACACGTTTTTTGAATACCGCGAATGGACGCGAATAGCCGCGAAGGGGTTATAAGAACAGGACGCGGATGAACGCTGATTTAAAGGATCAAAAACTAATCCTGCTCATCCTGAAAATCTGCGTCTCATTTTCTCCTTCCAAAAAAACTCTGAAGTTCTCCGCGCCTCCGCGATCTCTGCGTTAAAAATTAGCGTCGATTTGCGTCCGTTCGCGGTTCTTCCTCCGCTCACTCCCAGTCGAGTTTTAGGGGGACTTCCTTGCCGTTGGCGGCTTTGGATTCGTCGGCAGCCTGCATGAAGGCGTAGATCTCCAGCGTCTCGCGGGCGGTGACCGGCGACTTGCCGCTCTTAAAAAACTTGACCGCCGCCTCGACCAGTGGCGCGTAGCCGTCGTAACCGCCGACTGGGTGTTCGCCGGACTCGCACTTGGCCGTGCCGCCGTAGCCTTTGCCCTCGCGGAAGATGCCGACTCGGCCGTCCTTCCATGTTCCAGTGACCTCAATTTTGCCGTCGTCGGTCGTGCCGCGCTTGACCGACACGCAGCCGGGGCCCATCACGGTGAAGAGCGACTCGACGCCGTGGATGCCGTACCAAAACAGATCGGGATGGTGCGGCTCGAGGTGGGCCGGGCTGAAGGTTTCGCAGCGGAGAACCTTGCCGTGTTTGCCGGCGCGCGCGGCGAGCGTGGCCTTGGCGAAGCGCAGCGAAGAGGAGCTGAACACCGGCACTTTGTGGCGCTTGGCCAAGCGGTAAATCTTGAGGCAATCAGCGAGAGTGCCGGCGAGTGGTTTGTCGATGAAGAGCGGCTTGCCGGCCTTGATGACGTCGATGGCGTGCTTGAGGTGCGGGCGGCCGTCGACGTTCTCGATCATCACCGCGTCGACGTGCCGGCAAAGCTCGGTGACGGTGGGGTAAAGTTTCACGCCCCATTTGCCGGTCAACTCGGCTGTGTATTTCTCGACGCGCGTGTAGCTCGACTCGACATCGGGACTGCTGTCCTTGACGGCGGCGATCATCCGGGCGCCGGCGACGTGGTTTTTGTCGGCCTCGTCGTTAAGGACGCGGGTGAAGGCGATGACGTGCGAGGTGTCGAGCCCGACCATGCCGATGCGGATATCTTTCGCCTCTGCGGGGTTGACGAGCGCGGTGGCCAGTGCCAGTCCGAGGAGTCGCTTGGTGTACATGCGGCGATTTCAACCTGTTGCCAGCCAAACGCAAGGCAAATAAGGTAGTGAGCAGTGAGCAGTGAGCAGTTAGCAGTTAGCAGTGGCGGTGAGCAGTTAGCAGTTAGCAGTGAGCAGTGAGCAGTGAGCAGTTAGCAGTGAGCGGTGAGCGGTGAGCGGTGAGCGGTGAGCGGTGAGCGGTGAGCGGTGAGCGGTGAGCGGTGAGCGGTGAGAACCGAGAACCGAGAACCGGAACAGGGCGAATATCGAATATCGAACAAGGAATGTCGAAATTCGAAGGAAAAAAACTGAAAACTTTATTGAATCGCGTAAGGCACGAAAGAACACAAACTGCTCACCGCTCACTGCCCACCGCTCACTTTTTAAACGGTGCTGTGGAGTGGTTGATGACCCACCAATAGTCACGGGCCTTGCCGCCGATGGAACCGGCGTTGGAGTAGTCGAGCCGCATGCGCTTTTGTACCGGCTCAAGTCTGGGCATGGGGTCGCTCCATTTCTTGATCGCGGCGTGGCCGTCGGCGTAGGCGTAGCCGCAGGCGGCGTTGTGGTAGTTGGCCGGGAGGTTGCGCCAGATGGTGGCGGTATACGGGTACAGGACGAAGCCGCCGTTGTTGATGCTGTCCGGGTGTTCGTCGGCAAAAACCCACAGGTCGGACGGCGACGGGTCGATGATGTGCGAGAGGATGTCGTACTTCCGCCAGCCACGCCCGTGGATGCTCGAGACGGTCGAGCTAAGCGTAGGGTCGTAAAGCCCGCCCTCGATGTAGCCGTTCATGGCGACGCTGCGGACGCGAGGCATTTCCTTGCGGTCAATCTTGCAGGTGTATTTGTCGGACGGACATTTGTAGATGCCGGGCGACTTCGTGTACGGGCCGAGCTTGGGGTAGCGGTCGCCCATCTGTTTGCGCGTGCCGATGAGGTAGAGCAGGTTCGTGTTGTCGCGGTTGTTCGGCACGAAGGTGAGGAAGCCGTTGATCCAGCCGCGCGGATCCTGAAGGTGCTTGGCGTTGGGTGGCAGATGGTCTTCGTAGTCGTCGAGGTACAGCTTCCACGCGACGAGGAGTTGGCGCTGGTTGTTGAGACAGTAGATGCCGGTGGCATTGTCCTTGGCCTTGGTCAGCGCGGGCAATAGCAGCCCGGCGAGGATCGCGATGATGGCGATCACCACCAGCAACTCGATCAACGTGAAGCCCTTGGCCAGGCGCTGACGGAACAGGTTGTTATTTGGCCACGTCAAAACAGATCAAATAATCCTCGCTTCGAATCACCATTCGCTTGTCGGAGAGGATGGGAGCAGCCCAGCAGGGATAACGCAACTCCGGAACCTGATGCCGGCCAAGCTCGACCGGCTTCTCGGCGTTGACCTCGAACAGGCCCAGCAGGCCGCCTTCGCCGAGCACAAACAGCCTGCCGTCGGCCATCACGGCGGAGCCGCGCCCGTAAACATTGGGCTGTTTGCCGCCGCGTTTTTGCCAGCGCTCGTCGCGGCTCCACTTGACCCTGCCGCTCTCCAGCTCGACACAGCGAAAATGCGCGTCCGGCTCGTCGCGCCCGCTGAAGGCGTACAGGTGTCCGTCGTGCAGGATCGGCGTCGTCCAGTGAATCCCCAGCACGGGCTCGAGTCGGCGGTTGGCTTTGCGGCGCTCGTTCGTGCTCCAAACTTCGGTGAACGATTTGCCGTCCTCGGCAATGTCGAGCAGGAACGAGCCGACGCCGTAATAGGCTGCCGAGCAGAAAACCCGGTTGCCGGACACGACCGGGTTGGCGGCGTTGACTGACTCGTTGACACGCGCGCGAAACCAGCGGCTGAAGTTCACTTTGCCGGTCTTGGGATCCAGCGAGACGAGTCCCTGCCGCGTGAGGCTCAGGAGAGTGCGCCTGCCGCGAATCGTGGCCAGCGTCGGCGTGGAATAGCTCGCGAGTTTCTCGTTGCCACGCCAGCGGACGAGCGGCTCGCCGGGCCAGCCGATGGACGGCTTGTCCTGCCACGTGTCGCGGCCGGCACTCTGCCAAGCGACTTTGCCGGTGTCCTTGTCGAACGCCACCATCGTCGAGTTCGGCTGGCCGCCGACCATCACGATGAGCAGATTGCCCTCGATCACCGGCGATGCGCCGACTCCGAAAAAAGCTTCCGGCACTTGAAACTCCTCCGCCGTTTTTCGCTGCCAAACCGGCTTGCCGGTTTTGACGTCGAGACACAGCAGCACGCCCTCCGCGCCAAAGGTGTAGCAATGCTTTTCGGTGAGCAGTGGCGTGCAGCGCGGGCCGTTGTTGTAGCCGAACGGATCGCGGTAACGGGTGGGGGAGGCGTGGCGCCAAACCGGCTTGGATGTCTTCGCGTCGAGCGCCTCGACGATTTGCTCGTTGCCGATGCGGTGAAACAAAACCAGACGGCCGTCGCGGATGGACGGTGCGCTGTAGCCGGTGCCGATCTGTTTTTTCCAAATGACCTTCGGCCCGCCGCTTGGCCAAGCGCTGAGCAGGCCGGTCTCGCTGGAGGTGCCATCGGCGCGCGGCCCAAGCAATTGCGGCCAATCAGCCGCCACCGCCTTGGCCAAGCCGAGTGTGACGGCAATGATTGTTAAGCCGGCGATCGAACAGCGGCCTTTACGAAGAAACATCCGGAGGTTCACCCTCATCCGGCCTTCGGCCACCTTCTCCCTGAGGGAGAAGGAATCAAACGAGACGTGCTTGGCCAGGCTCCCTCTCCCAGCGGGAGAGGGTAGAGGTGAGGGAGAAAACAACCGCCCATCTGCGGAGACATCAACCCAAGACCAAGTTGCAAAATGGTGCACGCGGTTTTTGTAATCAATCGAAGCTCCACTGAAAACTGAAAACTTGAAACTAAAAAACTAAATCCCCCGGTTCGTTTTCCAGAGCAGCACGCAACCGATGCCTTGGAACAAGAAGTTCGGCACCCACATCCAGAGGTGCGGCAACAGGCCGGGATGCCCCTCGAGCGCCTGACCCAGCACGATGAGCCCGTAGTAGGCCGTCACCAAAACCAGCGCCATGGCGATGCCGATGTTGGTCTCGCGGCGGTGCGTGCGGATGGCCAGCGGGATGCCGATCAGCGTGAAGCCGATGCACGCAAACGAGAGCGCCACCTTTTGGTGGAGCTGAATCTGCGCTGGCGTGGGGTCTTTGCCCTGCTGTTTCAACTCGGCGATGCGCGCGCGCAGTTGGCCGAAGCCAAGCTCCTTCAGCTTCGGGGGACGTTGCTTGGACGCCTCCGTTTTTTTGCCGAGCGCCATCGGGCCGTACTTCGAGTAAACGAACGTGCGCTCCTTGCCGTCGCTGAACTCGAAGCCATCGACGGATCGCAGCGTGAGCATCACTTGTTCCGTCTTGGCGTCCACCCCGAGCGAGGCTTCCTCGGCGTGCATGCGCAGCTTGAGGTTGCCGGCCTCATCGTGCTGATAAATCACCACGTCGCGAAGCGTGTCGCCGTCGATCGAGCCGACGTAAACGCGGTGGCCCGGGAAGTCGGTGAACCCTTTCTCGGTGAGCAGCGCGGCGGTGTTCTCGAGCCCGTACTCGAAGAGCATCGTCTTGTAGGCCAGGCGGCATTGCGGCGCGACGTGCAGGTTCATCCAGCCGGACAACGCGGACATCAGCACGCCGATTGCTAAAACCGGCGCGGAGAGCGAGAGCAGGCTGATGCCGCCGGCGCGGGCGGCGGTGAGCTCGTGCTCGGCGCTGAACCGGCCGAACACCAGCAGCGTGGCGGTGAGCATCCCCATCGGCAGTGAGTAAACGAGCACGTACGGGATGAGCAGCCCGATCGCCTTGAGCAGGAAGCTGGGCGCGACCTGGCCCGACGCTATCAGCGCGGCGATCTCCTTGAACAAGTTGCCCAGCAGCAGCACGAAGGTGAACACCAGCACCGTCATCAGCAGCGTGGCCAATGTTTCTCGTATCAAATAAAGGTGCAGGGTTCTCATCCGGCGAGCGCCTCCGGTGGCAAGGCGCGCCATTGTTGGAGGCGCTTGGCCAAGCGCGCAAGGTTTATGCGGCGTGACAGGTCAACGAGCCTGCGGTAGCGTCCCGCCCATGCACCCTAATTCCGATACCGTTTCACGTCGCACTTTCCTCAAGGAAACCACCGCAACCACGGCCGCTGTCGTCGCGTTGCCGCTTGCCCAAGCGGTCGCCGCCGAGGGCGACTGGATCAAGCTCTTCGACGGCAAGACGCTCGACGGCTGGCACAAAAACCCGAAGCGCATCGGCCACGGCACCGGCGGCAAATGGATCGTCGAGGGCGGCGCGATCGTCGGCGAGCAGGATCCTCCGGGCTCCGGCAACGGCGGGATTTTGTTGAGCGACCGCAAGTTCGGCGACTTCGAGGTGAAGATCGACATGAACCACGACTGGGGCCCGTGCTCCGGATTTTTCCTGCGCTCCAACGACAAGGGACAATGCTTCCAGGTGATGGTCGACTTCCACGATGCCGGCAACGTCGGGCACATTTACGGCGAGGGCACCGGCGCATTCAACAATCGCGCCTTCGACATCAACGGCGAGGTGAAGGACGGCAAGTTGGTGGCGATCACCGGCGACAACGTTCGCAAGCCAAGCGAGCACGGCTGCGTGTACACCTGCACGCCGGGCGAGTGGGTCAAGGCATGGCGCGTCGGCAAATGGAACACGCTGAAGGTGCGCTGCGTCGGCAAATACCCGCGCATCACCACTTGGCTCAACGGACAGAAGATCTGCGAGTTCGACGGCGCGACCTTCAAGCAATCGCAGTACGATCGCGAAAAGGTGCACGGCATCCTCGGCGATAAAGGCTCGATTGCCGTGCAGGTGCACGGCGGCCGCGGCTGGCCCAAGGGTGCGAAAGTGCGCTGGCGCAACATCCTCGTCCGCGAACTCTGACGCTTGGCCAAGCGCGCTCGAGTGGCGTGCGGGTTACAGGTTAGCTTTGACTTGGTTGGCGAGCGCTTGGCCAAGCGCTTGGCTTTCGTTGAGTTCGCCGGTGACGGTTGACTCGCTGTATTGGGTGCCGTCGCCGAATGAGAGGCCGGGCATGTGGATTTTCTCGCGGCGCACCTCGGCGTGTGCGGCGACAGGGCTTTGGCAGCCGCCACCCATTGCGCTCAAAAACGACCGCTCGGCCTCGGCACAAACCTGCGTGTTGAAGTGGTTCAGCCGCTGGCAGAGCTTGGCAATGCGCTCGTCGTTTTCACGTATCTCAATGCCGATCGCCCCCTGGCCAACGCACGGCAGCATCTCGCTCGTCTCGACGATCGTTGCGCAGGTGCCGTCCGGCACGGCGTCGCCTCGGAGCAGACCGTCTTTGCCGGCCTCGAAGTCGAGCCGCCGCAGCCCGGCGTGCGCCAAAACGGTGGCGTCGATCTGTGGGTCGATGGCGAGTTTGTCGAGGCGCGTGGGGACGTTGCCGCGAATGTCGGTGATGCGCCAGTCGGGCCGAAGCCGGAGCAGTTGCGCTTTGCGGCGCGGGCTGCTGGTGGCGACGGTGAGGTCGGCGGGCAGTTGGGCAATCGTCAGGCCGGGCTCAAAGCCACGCCCGTCCGAGAGGTCGCGGTAGAGCAGGACTTCGCGCGGATCTTCGCGCCGGGTGATCGCGCCGAGCGTGAGGCCGGCCGGCAACTCGGTCGGCAGATCCTTCAGGCTGTGCACCGCGAGGTCGGCTCGGTTTTTCACCAGCGCGACCTCGAGTTCCTTGGTGAAGAGCCCCTTGGGCAGCGATTGCCCCGGCTTGACGCCCTGCGTCTGCAGTTTGTCGCCGGTGGTCTTCACAATCTTGATCTCGAAAGTGAGCCCCGGGAAAGCCTCGCGGCACTGGGCAAAAATCATGTTTGCCTGTGCGAGGGCAAGAGCGCTGCCCCGGGTGGCGATGCGAATGGTGTTTGTGTCGGGCAAAGTGAAGGTTGTCGTCAGCTGCCGGCCTGCTGTTCGCGGAGGCCGAGGTTGGTGTTGCCTGGATGTGCCTGGAGGCTGTCGAGCAGTTCGTTGCGTTTCCTGGCGATGAGGCGTTTGCACAGCTCGAGCTCGGCCTTGCGTTGCTCGAGGTACTGTCCGGCGATGCCTTGGAGGTCGTCGATGTTGTAAACGTACACGTTCTCGAGTTGGTTGCAGTCGGGATCGATGTCGCGCGGCACGGCAATGTCCACGAGCAACAGCGGCCGGTGGCCACGCTGCCGGAGCAGGCCCTCGAGCTTGTCGCGTGTGAGCACGTAGTGCGGCGCGGCGGTGCTGCTAATGATAATGTCAACCTGCTTGAACTCCTGCTCCCACGTGTCGAAGCCGACGGCGCGGCCGTCGAGTTCGGCAGCCAGCGTGACGGCCCGGTCGTGTGAGCGGTTTGAGACGAGGACGCTTTGCGCGCCCCGGCTCTTGAGGGCGCGGGCGGCTTTTTCGCTCGTGTCGCCGGCGCCGATGACGAGTACCTGCCGCGACTTGAGCGAGTCGAAAATGGACTCGGCCAATTCCACCGCCACCGAGCTGACGGAGATGCTGCCGCGCTGAATCTGCGTTTCCGAACGGACGAGCTTGGCCACGTTGAATGCTTTTTGAAATGTCTTGTTCAGCAGCGCGCCGGTGGCCTTCTCGGCGTGGGCGAGTTTGTAGGCCTGCTTGAGTTGGCCGAGGATTTCCGTCTCGCCAAGCACCATCGAGTCGATGCCACACGACACGCGGAAGAGGTGGTCGACGCTCTGCGGTTCAAGGTGCGTGTAGAGTTCGTCGCCGGGAGCCGGGCCGAGGCCGTGGAAATCGCAAAGGAACTGGCGCAGCGCCTGGCCAAGCGCGGGATCGTTGTCGCGGGTGGCGGCGTAAATTTCCACGCGATTGCAGGTGGAGAGGATCACGGCCTCGTCGGCAATGCCGCGCTCGCGCAGTTGGCCAAGCGCGTCGGCGATCTGCGCATTGGAAAAGGCAAAGCGCTCCCGCAACTCGACCGGCGATGAGTGATGGCTTAAGCCTGTGACAACAATCGGCATCGCTTACGGGGCGGGGTTGTGAATTTCCGAGAGCAGGTTCGTCCCCCAGAACGTGAGGATGACAAACCCGAAGGCGACGATCGCCGACCAGGCGTAGCGACGTCCGCGTTGGTCAAACTTCCAGTGAAGCAAAAGCAGCACGCTGTAGATCGCCCAGACGAGCATCGACCAGATGACCTTGGGGTCGCCCTGGAACGATGCACCCTCGGGCAACTCGACGTACGCCGCGCCCAGGCCCAGGCCGGCCGTGAGCAGCACCAGGCCGGTCGCGAGCGAAATGGTGATCATTTTTTCCAAGCGCTGGATCGGCGGCAGCAGGGTGAAGAGCGCGCGTGCCCGGTGGAATTTCAGGTTGCGCTCCTGCGTGAGGAACATACTCCCGGCGACGGCGCTCAAACCGAACGCCCCGTAGCCGAGCATGATCATCGCGGCGTGCAGGCTGGCCCACCCGTTGGCGAACTGCGGCTTGCCGGTCGGTGGCGGGTCGAGGCCCGGCATCAGCGCAAAGACGCCGACGCAAAACAACAACGGCGACGTGAACACGCCGAGGAAACGCAACCTTGGCCAGAGGCCGAAAACAAGGCTGCCAGCGGCGATCGTCCACAGGACAAATGTGGTGGCCTCGTACAGGTTGTTCACCGGGCAGTGATGCAGCGTGAAGCCGCGCTTGGCCATGGCGAGGGTGTGGAGCACGAAGGCGGCGGCGAGCAGGCTGTAGTTGATCCAGTTGTCCCGCTGGAAACCGCGCCGCCAAAGGAAGGCGGAGTACAGCATGCTGGTGCCGTAAACAACGACGGCGGACAAAAACCATTGGCGTGCAGGATCCAAAATTCAGTGCGGCTTAAGCCGCGCAAGGCGGGGCAGTCTAGGCCAAAACCCCGCCGCATCAAATGAAAGATACCGCCCAAGGGGCGCGTTTTTTGGGTTGGCAAGGTGATTCCAAGTTGATGGCTTACTGGCTTTGTGACAGTTTCCGCGCAAGGAAATTGTCTTTAGCGTCACACAGGAATCGGATGGCGGCTTTGTTGCTGAGTGCCTGGCGCATGACATATTCACCCAGGGCGATGACTGGAACCAACTGCGAACCCATGTTCGCGAGGCCGTCGCCGCCTACTTCTTCGACCAACAAAAACCCGATTCGATCCGGTTGCATCTCGTGCGTGACGAAGTGGTGGCAGCTTGATGAAGTTGCCTCGAAATCTGACCGGGCGCGAACTGATCAAAGTGCTCTGCCGTGATTTTGAGTACCGTGAAATCCATCAGGTAGGCAGTCACGTTCTCCTGGAAACAGATACTCCGAGGCATCATTGAATTCCTGTTCCCGACCATTCGCCTCTTCGGCTTGGGACGCTGAACGCCATTTTGAGAGCTGTGGCGATAGTGAAGGGCGTCGATAAACGGGACATCATGAAACATCTCTAAACGGTCGGTTCAAACGACTCGGAGACATATCGGACAAGGGGCGCGTTTTTTTGGTGGCCTGTTTTTCGCGGGAAGCACTTTGGCCAAGCGCTTGGCCGACATCAGCCGCAGCACTTTTTGTATTTTTTGCCGCTGCCGCAGGGGCAGGGGTCGTTGCGGCCGACCTTGACGGCGGTGCGCAACGGCTCGGCCCGGGAGACCATGTCGGTGGCTTCGTCCACCATGTCGGAGGCTTCGTTGGCGGCGCGGCGTTCCTCGGCTTCGAACGCGCTGGAGCTTTGGTGCACTTCCTGCATCGGGAGGTTTCTCAGGAAGCTTTGGAAGGCGTCGACGCTGGAGGCGCTGCGGAAGATGTTCTGGCAGATTTCGGTCCAGATGTTGACCTGCAATTCCTGGAACATGTGGTAGCCCTCGGACTTGTACTCGAGGATGGGGTCGCGCTGGCCGTAGGCGCGCAGGCCGATGCTGTGGCGCAGGCTGTCCATCTCGTAGAGGTGCTCCTGCCACAGCTGGTCGATGGAGTTGAGGATGGTGTAGCGCTCGACGGCCACGAGCGCGTCGGTGTCCTCGAAGCTGATCTTGAGTTGGTAGGCCTCCTTGGCCTTGCCGGAGATGTCGTCGTACAGCAGCGCCTGGTGCGGGGTCAGTTCCCGTTCGCCATCGGTGCCGCCGCCGGCTTTGCCATCGATCAATCCGGACAATGAATCCGCCGAGACGCCGACGGGGAAGGTGAGGTTGGCCCAGTCCGACAGGGCGCTGAAATCCCAGTTCACCGGCTCCTGCTCGGGGTCGCAGAATTCCTGCACCTTGTTGGCGATGACCTCGTCCATGATGTTGATCAGCTTGTCCTGCACCTGCTCGGAGTGCATGACGTCGTTGCGAAAACCGTAGATTTCCTCGCGCTGCTTGTTCATCACGTCGTCGTACTCGAGGGTGCGCTTGCGGATCTGGAAGTGGTGCTTCTCAACGTTCTTTTGCGCGGTCTGGATGGAGCGGTCGAGCAGGCCGCTGTCGCCGATGGCTTCGCCCTCGCCGATGCCTTTCTCGACGAATTTGAACAGGCGGTTGCCGGTGGCGAAGAGCCGCAGCAGGTCGTCCTCGAGGGAGAGAAAAAAACGGGTGGAGCCGGCGTCACCCTGGCGCGCGCAGCGGCCGCGCAACTGGCGGTCGATGCGGCGCGATTCGTGCCGCTCGGTGCCCATGACGTGCAGGCCGCCGATCGACTCCACGCCTTGGCCAAGCTTGATGTCGGTGCCACGCCCGGCCATGTTTGTGGCGATGGTCACGGAGCCTTTCTGGCCGGCGCGCGTGATGATCTCGGCCTCCTGCTCGTGGTACTTGGCGTTGAGCACGCTGTGGATGATGCCGTTCTTCTTGAGCAACCGTGAGATGTACTCGCTGACCTCCACCGAGACGGTGCCGACGAGGATCGGGCGGCCCTGTCGGTGCACCTCTTTGACCTCGTCGAGCACGGCGTTGTATTTCTCGCGGCGCGTCTTGTAGACGGAGTCGTTGGCGTCGTCGCGAATGCACGGCTCGTGGGTGGGGATGGAGAGGACGCCCAGCTTGTAGATGTCGAAAAACTCCTGCGCCTCGGTGGCGGCGGTACCGGTCATGCCGGCCAGCTTGGTGTAGAGGCGGAAATAGTTCTGGATGGTGATGGTGGCCAGCGTCTGGGTTTCCTTCTCGATGGTGACGCCTTCCTTGGCCTCGACGGCCTGGTGCAGCCCGTCGCTCCAGCGGCGGCCCGGCATGGCGCGGCCGGTGTGTTCGTCGACGATGATCACCTTGTTCTCCTGCACCACGTAGGCGATGTCCTTCACGTACAGGCTGTACGCCTTGAGCAACTGGCCGGTGATGTGGATGTTTTCGGCCTTGGCCTTGAACTCGTCCTGCAGCTTGGTCTTGGCCGCCAACCGGCTCTGGGCGTCGAGACTCTCGTCGTGGTCGATGTCGTGCTGCTCCACGGAGAGGTCCGGCAGCATGAACGCCTCGGTATCGTTCGGGTTGAGGTAGCTGCGGCCCTTCTCTGTGAGGTCGGCGTCGTGGCTCTTTTCCTCCATGCCGAAATAAAGTTCCTCTTTTTGGGCGTAAAGCTCCTTTTTGGACTGGTCGGAGTGCAGGGAGAGCTCGGCTTTGTCGATGAGCTTTTGGTTTTGCGGCTCCTCCATGAGACGCATGAGGTGTTCGCCCTTCGGTTGGCCAAGCCGGGCCTTGTAGAGCAGCAGGCCAAGTTCCAACTCCAGTTCATCGCCGTCCTCGGGGCGATCCCCTGACAACAGTAGTTTGCTGAGTTTCTCGGCCTCGACCAGATAGCCGGCGATGAGCTTGTGCTGGGCCTGAACGAGGTTTTTGATCTTGTGATTGGCCTTGCGATACTCCTTGTCGAGGCTGGCCGCCGCCGGGCCGCTGATGATCAACGGCGTGCGCGCCTCGTCGACGAGGATCGAGTCCACCTCATCAACAATGGCGAAGTAGTGTTGGCGCTGCACTTGGTCCTCGGCGCGGCTGGCCATGCCGTTGTCACGCAGGTAGTCGAAGCCAAACTCCGAGTTAGTGCCGTAGGTGATGTCGCAGTCGTACTGCTCGCGGCGCTCGGTCGGGTTCATGTCGTGCACGATACAGCCGATACTCAGCCCGAGATATTTGTAGATCGCGCCCATCCACTCACTATCGCGCTGGGCGAGGTAGTCGTTGACGGTCACAAGGTGCACGCCGCGCCCGGACAGTGCGTTGAGGTAAATCGGCAGCGTGGCGACGAGTGTCTTGCCCTCGCCGGTGGCCATCTCGGCGATGTTGCCCTCGTGCAACGCCATGCCGCCGACGAGCTGCACGTCGTACGGGATCATCTCCCATCTGAGGTCGTGGCCGCGCACGTGCACGTCGGTACCGTAAACCCTTCGGCAGGCATTTTTCACCACCGCAAACGCCTCCGGCAGGATGGCCGCCAGCTCCTGCTTCAGCTCCTGGTCATCCTCGATGGCTGCGAGACGTTCCTTCCACTCCTGCGTCTTTTGGCGCAGGGCGTCCGGCGAGGTGGCCTGCAGCTCCTCCTCGAGCCGGTTGATCTCCCCCACGCGTGCCGAGAGCTTCTTGACCAGCCGCTCGTTTTTATTCGGAAAAAGTTTACTCAGAAAGCCCATCATCACTTTTTAACAAAGGCGGTGGACGCTACGGCATGCCCGCTGGCGCGTCAAAGGTTTCCCTTGGCCAAGCGCTTGGCCAAGCGGGAGGGGGTTTTTGTTGGAATGCCCAGCGGCCTACCGTAAAACCTCCTGCCGGATGAAAAAATCATCGCCACTGTCGCGGAGCGGCCGGTTCAGCAGTGGGCCAAGGCAGGACGTGGCCAAGTTCACCGAGTCGATCTCGTTCGACCGCCGGTTGTGGCGGCATGACCTCGTGGGCTCCATCGCCCACGCCACCATGCTGGGCTGCATCGGCGTGCTCACCAAGGCCGAGGCCAAGCGCATCGTCGCCGCGCTCGAGGCCATCGGCGACGACATTGAGGCCGGCCGGTTTACGTGGGACGAGTCTCTTGAGGACGTCCACATGAACCTCGAGGCCGAGCTGACCCGGCGCGAGCCGGCCGGGGCCAAGCTGCACACCGGCCGCTCGCGCAACGACCAGGTCGCGCTCGACATGCGGATGTGGCTCCGCGACGAGATCGTCGAGCTGGAGCTGGAACTGCGCTCGCTGCAACAGGCGCTCGTCGCGCTTGGCCAAGCGAACGACAGTATCGTCATCCCCGGCTACACGCACCTGCAACGCGCGCAGCCTGTTTACTTCGCGCACCATTTGCTGGCATACGTCGAGATGATCGAGCGGGACCGCGAGCGGCTGCTCGACGCCTTCTCGCGTGTGAACGTCTGTCCGCTGGGCAGCGGCGCGCTGGCCGGCTCCACGCTGCCGCTCGACCGCAACCAAGTTGCCGCAATGCTCGGCTTCGAGGATTCGCGGGGCAGGCCGGTGGTTTCGCAAAACTCGATGGACGCCGTGAGCGACCGCGACTTCGCGGTGGAGTTTTGTTTCGTCGCGTCGCTGCTGGGCGTGCACCTGTCGCGGCTCGCCGAGGACGTTATCCTGTGGTCGAGCAGCGAGTTTGATTTCATCCGCATCGCCGACGCGTACACGACCGGCTCGTCGCTCATGCCGCAAAAGAAAAACCCGGACGTCGCCGAGCTTGCCCGTGGCAAGAGCGGCCGGCTCGTCGGCAACCTCGTGTCGCTGCTGACGCTGCTAAAGGGATTGCCGATGACGTACAACCGCGACTTGCAGGAGGACAAGGAGCCGTTGTTCGACAGCATCGACAGCGTCCGCGCCACCGTGCGGTTGACGGCGGCCATGCTGCAGCACACCAGCGTGAACGCCGAGGCGTGCGCCGCCGCCGCCGCCGACCCCGCGCTGCTGGCGACCGATTTGGCCGACTGGCTCGTCGGTCAAAAAGTGCCGTTCCGCGAGGCACACCACTTGGTTGGCGAGGTCGTCGGTCTGGCCGAGAAATTGGCCAAGCCGCTGGACCGGTTGACGCTCAAGGAGTTGCAGGGCGTCAGCCGGAAATTCAAGGCCGGTGCGCTGGAGGTTTTCGAGCTGAAACAGGCCTTGGCCAAGCGCACCGCGATCGGATCGACCGGCACGAAAGAGGTCAAAAAACAGCTCCGCCGCTGGATCAAACGCCTGGGCTAAGAAGCGCTAAACAGGAGTTGCAGAGCGTTCAACCAGAGAGTAGATTCCGCCTTCGGACTGATCTATTCATTATATGAAAGTAAGACAATTGACTTTGGCCGAGCGGGGTCGATGCCGTCAGGGTTTCACGCTGATTGAGCTACTGGTGGTGATTGCGATCATTGCCATCCTTGCGGCGATGCTGCTGCCGGCTCTGGGTAAGGCTAAGAGCCAGGCCCAGCGCACCAACTGCCTCAACAACCAGAAGCAACTCCTCCTCGCCGTCCACATGTACTCCGACGATCACGACGATTACATGACTTACCCGAACTGGGGCGTGCAGACCTATGGCTGGGCTTACAACTATTCCAACCGTAGTGTTCCAAAGGGCGAGTCACGCTTTCGCCCTGAGTTGGGGCAACTGTGGCCCTATGTAAGCAATAAGGGCTCTTTTATTTGCGTTGCTGAAAAAGCAAAGGATCTCAAGCAACGACGCAGTTCTGGTTATCAGGACTGCAGTAGTTACGTCATGAACGGCGTCGTGACTAGATTTACGACTTATGGGTCGGTCAGGGTTGGTAATAAAACGGTCTCTTTCAAGCGAAATCAGTTTAAGTCAGACGATGTTTTATTCTGGGAACCGGATGAAAGGCGGATTGGAAATTTCAACGATGCCTCGAGTACGCCTGGGGTAATTTTCATGCAGGGTGGCTTGGAGATTTATTCCGAGGGAATCAGCAAACGCCACAGCGAGGGGGCGATCACCGGCATGTTCGGTGGCAGTGCAGAATTCATGACTTTTGAATGGTACAAAAAGGAGAATAAGAGACCTGGGCGCAATCGTCTATGGTGCGTGCCCAACCCGCCGTCCAGTAACGGCCATTGATTTACTTGTCCATTAAAATGAAAACACAACACACGCCCCACCAAGCCAAGCGCGGCGGTTTCACCCTCATCGAGTTGCTGGTGGTTATTGCCATCATCGCCATCCTCGCCGGCATGCTGTTGCCGGCCCTGGCCAAGGCCAAGACCAAGGCACACGGCATCTCCTGCATGAACAACAACAAGCAACTCATGATGGGCTGGTCGTTTTACGCCGACGACGCCGATGACAAGGTCACTTGGTCCTACGGCGATCTCGGTAATGCCAGCCGGCCGACTTATGAATGGGGTTGGATGGGGAACATTTCAATCGATTACAGCAGCAATCCAAAGAATTGGGATCCATATGATAAGTTTGCTCTTGTCCGCAGCACGATCTGGAAACACGTCGGCCAGAACGCGGGCGTCTTCCGTTGCCCCGCGGACACCAGCACAGTCAAGGCCGGGAAACTCGGCACCAAGCCGCGCGTGCGAAGCATGTCCATGAATGCATGGGTGGGCGGAAATGGGCAGCACGGCAAAAACACCGGCCATTACACTTGGTTTGGCACCCCCAAGGACGGTACCATGTTCTTGAGCCGCAGCGACATGACGGCACCCGGGCCATCCCAGACATGGGTGCTGATCGACGAGCGAATGGACAGCATCAACGACGGATTCTTCGTCATCTGGATGCCCGGTTATCCCAACATGTCCACCACCAAGATGGTGGATTTTCCCGCCAGCTACCACAACAACGCCGCTGGCTTTTCCTTTGCCGATGGACATGCGGAAATCCACAAATGGCTCGACAAACGGACCACTCCTGCGGTACGTCATAATGGCAACATTGCACTGAATGTTCCTCAACCCAATAATTTGGACGTCAAGTGGATGCAGGATCACACCACCCGTCCCCGTCGCTAGTAATCGTGCCGAATGGCGAATCTGAACTGGTATTGGCGGCGCCTCCGGGCGATGGGACCGGTTGAGATCGCCCTGCGGCTCCGCAAAAAATGGTTCGAATTTAAGGACGCCAAGCGTGACCAATGGCCCTCCGCTGATCTGTCGCCCAGTTCAGCCTTCCCCAAACTCCCCGAACCCGCCGCCGCTCCCGAGCCGCTCCGCGAGTCGCTGAAGCGTGACGCCGAGCGCGTCGCCTCCGGTCGCCTCCGCTTCTTCGGCCATCTCGACGTGCAGTCCGACTCGCCGCCGAACTGGCAGCGCGACTACCTCGCCGGAGTCGATGTCTCCACCGGCCTGTCCGCGTTCAAGATCAACCACCGCGAGCTGCCAAACGGTGCGGCGATCAAGCCGATCTGGGAACCCAGTCGCTGGTACGGCCCAGTGCGCCTGGCCCAGGCCTGTTGGCTGCTCGGCAACCGGCGCAGCGGCGAGCATTGCCTCGACTGGCTCGAGGACTGGGTGGCGAACAACCCGCCGTACACCGGTTGGCACTGGACGAGCGCGCTCGAGAGCGGCATGCGCCTGGTGGCCTTCACGTGGATCGATGCGCTGCTGACGGCGTTCGAGGGACGCGAGCCGGGCGACTTGGCCAAGCGCCTGGCCAAGCTGCGCGCTGATATTCTGCCGGCGCACGCCTGGTTCACCTGGCGGCACCGCACCTTTGGCTCGTCGGCGAACAATCATCTGCTCGGCGAGTTGTGCGGTCTGGCCCTGGCCAACGCGCGTTGGCCAGGCTTGGCCACGCTCGGCCCCGGCCTGCCCAAGCTCGGCAGGCTGCTCGAGCGCGAGACGCTGCGGCAGTTCCACCGCGACGGCGGCAACTTCGAGCAGGCGCTGAACTATCAGTTTTTCGCGTGGGAATTCTGCTGGGAAGCTCGGCAGGCTCTCGTCGCCTCCGGCGCGCTGCCGCCGGCGAGCCGCGAGAGAATCGATGCGCGGCTTGGGCAGGCGGCCCGGTTTTACCGCGAGGCGCAGGTGCCATCCGCTCCGTGGGATTACGGCGACTCCGACGACGCCTTCGTCCTGCCGTGGTTCGCGGACGAGTCGCACGCCGCCGCCGAGTGGTGGCAGTGGATTGCCGGCAACGCCACCGAGTCGCCGTTTCTGCACCTCATGCGCGGATCGTTCGAAGCATGTCTGAAAAGCGACGAACCCGATACTGAGCCGGGTGGCTGGACGGTTTTCCCCTACACCGGCATCGCCGTGAACGCGCTGGGCCACTGGAAGGCGCGGCTCGATTTCTCGCCGCTCGGCTCCGGCTCGATGGCGCCGCACGGTCATCTCGACGCGCAGCACCTGTCGCTCTGGCTCAAGGGCCGCGCGATGGTGATCGATCCCGGCACGGGCGATTACCACGGCAACCCCGCGCTGCGAAACTGGCTCGCCTCGCGTGAGGCTCACAACGGCCCGTGCCCGGACGGAGTCAGCTTGGCCACGCGCGAAGGACCGTTCCTCTGGACGGCCGCGCACACCAAGCCGCTCCAGAGCCTCGACGGCGAGGTGTTGGAAACAGAAATTCGCCTCAAGGGCGGTGGCCTGCTGTCGCGCACGGTCAAGCCGCTGGCCAACGAGCCGAACGGCTGGCTGGTGACCGACTCGTTCGAGCCGCGGCTTGGCCAGGCGGGCGAGTTCACCGTGCGCTGGCAGTTCGCGCCCGATAGCGAAGTGGAGCGGATCGGTGAGCGGGCCTTCCGAGTGACGAGCGGAACCTCGGCGATACGCGTTGAGATCGGTGCCGGCTGGGTGCTGGCCGAGCTATGGCGGCCAAGCGGTGACGAGACGGCCGGTCAACTCGACGGCATCGTCTCGCCGCGCTTCATGAAAACCGAACACGCGCCGCACCTGAAACTGACCGCCAAGCCGGGCGGCAACACGGAGTTCACAACGGGGTTTACCGCCGAGACAGTTCGCGTTTAAACGCAGAGGACACAGAAACGCAGAGGGCCGCTGAGAAAGAAAAAAGGACGCAGATGAACGCAGATTGAGGGGAGTTACTTTGCGGAAATCCTAAATTCTAAAACCGAAACCCTAAACAAATCCTAAATCAAAAAAAATAATCCGTGAAAACCCGTGAAATCCGTGTCTGGTTTTCTTCGCGGCTTCGCGTGATAATAAAACGAACCAAGCGTCCAGCCCGGCTTGAAACTTGAAACTGAAAACTTGCAATTCCGCGAAGCGGCACTTGCCGTTGGCCAAGCGTTGCGGGTAAGTTGTTCGCGTGCCGAAACCTGAGTTCGTTCACCTGCATTGCCACACCGAGTTTTCACTGCTCGACGGCGCGTGCCGTGTGGACCGCCTGATCGACAAGGCGAGCGATCTGGGCTTCGGCTCGCTTGCGATCACCGACCACGGGGCGATGTTCGGCGCGATCAATTTTTACCGCGCAGCCCGCGCCAGGGACATCAAGCCGATCATCGGCTGCGAGGTGTACGTCGCGCCCGGCAGCCGGCACGAGAAAAAGTCCGGCGCCCGCGGCAAGGAGGCCTATTACCATCTCGTGCTCCTGGCCAGGGACGAGGCCGGCTACCACAACCTCGTCCGCCTGGCCACCGCCGCGCAGCTTGAGGGCTACTACTACAAGCCGCGCATCGACAAGGAACTGCTCGCGCAACACAGCGAGGGGTTGATCTGCCTGAGCGGCTGCCTGGCCAGTGAGATTCCCCGGCTGATCATGGCGGAGGAACTCGACAAGGCGCGCGACCAGATTGACTGGTTCAAGCAGACGTTCGGGGCGGAGAACTACTACCTCGAGTTGCACAACCACGGCATCGCCGAGCAGGTCAAGGTCAATCGCCAGCTTATCCCGTGGGCCGCCGACATGGGGCTCAAGCTGGTGGCAACCAACGATGTCCATTACGTCGAGAAAGGCGACTCGCACGCGCACGACTCGCTGATCTGCATCGGCACGCAGGCGCTGCTCTCGGACACGAACCGGATGCGCTACGTGCAAGAGCAGTTTTACCTGCGATCGGCGGAGGAGATGGCGGCGCTGTTCGCCGAGGTGCCGGACGCGGTGCGCAACTCGATGGAGATCGCCGCGAAATGCAACGTCGAGATCGAGTTCGGCAAGCTGAACTACCCGGTGTTTCACCCGCCGGAAGGCCACACTCGCGAAGGTTATTTGCGGAAGTTTTTGGCGGAGGGTTTCGCGGAGCGTTACGGTATGGAGGTTCGTGTCGATGGCGACGTGTTTGTGGTGGAGTCACTCGCCGATGCTAGCCAGTTGCCCAACTACTCGCTGCCGGGGGAGGCTGATCCGGAGGCCAAGCCGGGGCTGAACGATCCGGCCGTGGCCAAGGCGGTCGGCGAGCTCATCGACCGCGTCGATTACGAGCTGGGGATCATGCAGCAGATGGGCTACATCAGCTATTTTCTCATCGTTGGCGACTTCGTGCGGTACGGCCGCGAGCAGGGCATCGCCTGCGTGGCGCGCGGCTCGGCGGCGGGATCGTTGGTGGCCTATTTGCTGGAAATTTCCAACGTCGATCCGCTGCGGTACGGGCTGATCTTCGAGCGGTTCCTGAACCCGGAACGGGTCAGCCCGCCGGATATCGACATCGACTTCGCTGACGACCGCCGCGAGGAGGTGATCGAGTACGTCCGCGAAAAATACGGGCGCGACTCGGTGGCACAGATCATCACCTTCGGCACGATGGGGGCCAAGTCGGTGATTCGCGACGTGGGCCGAGTGATGGGGCTGAGCTACGGCGAGGCGGATCGCTTGGCCAAGATGGTGCCGACCGAGTTGAAAATCACGCTCAAGAACGCGCTGCGAAAGTCGCCCGACCTCAAGGCGGCCTACGACAACGAGGAGGTCACGCGCGAGTTGATCGACACGGCGTTCGTGCTTGAGGATATCACCCGCAACTCGTCGGTCCACGCCGCCGGAGTGGTCATCGGCGCCGAGCCGCTGGTTAATATTTTGCCGCTCAAGAAGGACGAGGACGGTGCCATCACAACCCAGTACCCGATGGGGCCGGTGGAGGATCTAGGCCTGTTGAAGATGGATTTTCTCGGGCTGAAAACGCTGACGGTCATCCGCAACACCTGCGAGATGGTGAAGCAGTGGCGGGACGTTGATGTCGATGTGGATCACGTGCCGACCGACGACCCAAAAGCGTACGACCTACTGAACAACGGCCACACGGTCGGCGTGTTCCAGTTGGAATCGGCCGGCATGCGCGACCTGTGTCGGAAGTTCAAGCTGGGTTCCATCGAGCACATCACGGCGCTCGTGGCGTTGTACCGGCCGGGACCGATGGACCTGATCCCGGACTTCATCCGCCGCCGGCACGGCGAGGTGGAGATCAAGTATCCGCACCCGTTGCTCGAGCCGATCGCCAAGGAAACCTACGGCATCCTGATCTACCAGGAACAGGTGATGAAAGCCGCGCAGGTGCTCGCCGGTTACACGCTGGGAGCGGCGGATTTACTGCGCCGCGCGATGGGCAAAAAGAAGGTCGATGTGATGCAGGAACAGCGCGAGCAGTTCGTGCAGGGGTGCGCCGAGCACAACAACATTTCCAAGCGCAAAGCCAACGAGATTTTCGACTTGCTGGAGAAGTTCGCCGGTTACGGTTTCAACAAGTCGCACGCGGCGGCCTACGCCGTGGTGGCCTACCAGACCGCCTACCTGAAGGCGCACTTTCCGGTCGAGTTCCTCGCGGCCAACATGACCAACGACATGGCCGACACGGCCAAGCTGGGCGTGTTGACCGACGAGGCCCGGTCGCTGGACATCGAGGTGCTGCCGCCGGATGTCAACGAAAGCCAGGTGCTGTTCGCCCCGGCGCGGGACGGCTCGGTCATCCGCTTCGGCATGGCGGCGATCAAGGGCGTCGGCGGCATTGCCGTGGAGGCAATCATCAAGGCCCGCGAGACCGGCGAGCCGTTCGGCGACTTGTTCGATTTGTGCGACCGTTGCGACACCCGCACGGTGAACCGCAAGGTGCTCGAGGCGCTCATCAAGAGCGGCGCGTGCGACGGCCTCGCCGGTTCGCGCGCGGGGCAGTTCTCCGTGATCGACCGCGCCTTGGCCAAGGCGTCGAGCCAGGCGCGCGACCGCGAGTCCGGCCAGACGTCGCTCTTCGGCGCGTTCGAGCAGAGCAGCCAATCGATGCAGGACATCGTGCCCGACCTCGCCGAGTGGGATCGCGGAGACATCCTCGCCGCCGAGAAGGAACTGCTCGGCTTTTACGTCAGCGGCCATCCGCTCGACCCTTACCGCGAACTTCTCGGGCAGTACTGCCTGCACGACAGCGAGACGGTCAAGGCGCTCGAGAGCCGCAAAGTGACGCGCGTCGGCGGGCTGATTGCCACCGTGCAGCGCGGCATCTCCCGGCGCACCAACAAGCCGTACGCCATCGCCACCGTCGAGGACCTCAAGGGCTCGTTTCAGGTTCTGTGCATGAACGAGAACTACGACAAGTACCAGGAGTTGCTCCTCTCCAACAAGACCGTGCTCGTTATCGGCGAGGCCAACAACAGCGAGGCCACGCCCAAGATTTTCCCGCAGGAAATCATCGCGCTCGACGACGCCCCAGCCAAGTTCACCCAGCAGGTGCAGTTCCGCCTAAACGGCAGCGAGCTTGGCCCGGAAAAGATGGAAGAACTCCACGGCCTGGCCACGAGCCATGCCGGCCGGTGCCCGTTGTTCCTGTGCATTCGGCAGCAGGACGGGCGGCTGGTGTTCATCGACACGAGCGATAAATATTTCGTGCGCCCCTCCGTGAAGTTGCGTGACGAGGTGAACGAAATGCTCGGCCCGGACAGCTACTACGCCAAGGTGGACACGACACTCCCCGAGCCGGCCAAGCGCCAGTGGCAGCAAAAAGAAACCAACGGCAACGGCGGCAAATAGTGAGCAGTTGGCAGTGAGTAGTTGGCCAAGCTGCCAGCGAGGGTTGCGGAAGCGTCATGGAGTGCGCCGCTGCGCGGCGCTTCGGAAAGGTGCGGATTTTTTTCGCTGTCAAAAGCGTTGCACAGCACCGCAGTCCAACACGCTACCTCGAAACTTAATTGCCCTCTTTTGACTCGCTTGAGCTTGGCCAAGCGGTGGGTGGAGTAATGCGCTCCGGTGTGAACCAATCCTTGATGAAATCCAGAAAGTTCTCCTCTTTCAAATCGCGGAATTCCCCGGAGTCGAAATAGTATCCGGAACAGGTCACGCAATGCTCGAACCATATGTGACTTTGCCGAGCGTCCACCATGCGAATCATCTGGGTGTTACACTTCGGACAGTTAATGCGATCTATCTTGTTTTGCTCACTCCCAGTTTTTGAATCGCCAGTATCGACGGCCTCCGAGCCCTCGATTTCCTTCAAGTCGGTTAATTCAAATTCGTCGAACCAAATTCCCTTACAGGAAGTGCAGCGGTCTATTTTAACCTGATCAAAGGCGACTTCCTCCATGGGCGATTTACATTTGGGACAATTCATTTTTATGGAGATTTAAGATGGAAATGTAATGTTGATGCTTCAATCTCGAGCGCCGTTGTTTAAGAAACTAGCAACTCGAACCAGGGTGAGGCTATAAAAGTCCGAAAGCTTGTGGAAGAACAAAATCGAGGACGTTTTATCCCCGCAAACCCCCAATTATACAGACTCGGAGGCTCGTCTTTCCGTTTTTCTCTGTGTCTTCGCGTGAGATTCAATCAACCATCCACCGCTTGGCTTTCAACTCGAAGCGGGGGAGGGCTCCGGGCTCGACGATCTTCACCGGTACGCGTAGTGCGAGGCTTTCCTGAAACAGGTTGGCCAAGCGCTTGGGCAAGCCATTGTCGTCCTCGCCATCCGGTTCCACCTCGACGCTCATTTCGACGAGGGCATCGTCGCGGCTGATGCGCACGCGATACTCGGCGACGCCGCCGGCGCTGCGGAGGATTTCCTCGACGGCGCTAGGGTAAACATTCACGCCGCGCACGACCACCATATCGTCGGCACGGCCAAGGATGCCGCCCTGCAACGCGAGGTCGAGGCGGCCACAGGGGCACGGCGACTCGGCGGCGGTGACTAGGTCGCCGGTGCGGTAGCGGATCAGCGGCGAGCCGTGCCGGCCAAGCGTGGTCAGCACCAGTTCGCCGGTCCCGCCGGCGGCAACCGGTTCGGTGGTTTTGGGGTGAATGATTTCCGGCAGGTAAGCCTCCTCGAGCACGTGCAGCACGCCGGCTTGGGCGGGGCATTGGTGCGTCACCGGGCCGACCTCGGTCATGCCGTGGTGATCGAAAACCGTTGCGCCGGGCCAAGCCTCTTCGAGCCGCGCGCGCGTGGCGGGGATGCTGCCGCCCGGCTCGCCGGCGACGACGATCGTGCGCACCGGCGACTTGGCCAGGTCGATGCCTTCCTCCTTGGCCACCTCGGCCAGGCGCAGGGCGTATGTCGGCGTGCAGCAGAGGACGTTGGCGTCGTGAGTGAAGATGGCCCGCAACCGCGCCGCACTGCTCAAGCCGCCGCCGGGGATGCTCAACGCGCCGAGCGCCTCGCCGGCCTCGAACGCCAGCCAAAAACCGATGAACGGCCCAAACGAAAATGCAAAAAAAACCCGGTCATTCGCCGCAACGCCGGCGGCACTGAAAATGTCGCACCAATTGTCGATCATCCACTGCCAGCTTTCCGGCGTGTCGAGCCAGCGCAACGGCGCGCCACTGGTGCCGCTGGTTTGGTGGACGCGCGTGTAGCGCTCGAGCGGGAAAGTCAGGTTGCTGCTGTACGGCGGGTTGGCGGCGTGATCGGCGGCGAGTTCCGGCTTGGTCGTGAACGGGCAGTTTGCACGAAACGCAGCGAGCGACGCAACGGAGTCGTCGATGCCGGCTTGGCCAAGCTTGGTTTCGTAAAAGGCGTTCGTCGGCCGGACGGCCCCGAGCAACTCCCGCAGCTTGGCCAACTGGACACGCTCGAGTTCCTCGCGACTATTGGCGCGTGTGCGGGGCATCACGGGGTCGGGGCCGCCTTGGCCTCGGCGGGTGGGCTTGGCTTGGGCGCGTGCTTGGTGACGAGATAGCCGCCGAGCGCCGCGAGCACAATGCCGAGCACGAAGGGCCACTGCACGTTGGCCCAGCCGTTGTTCTTCGTGGTGTTGACGATGGCGTTCACGATCGGCGCCCCTGCAAAAATGATCGACATAACCACCGGCACGTACACCGGCGGATTTGGCGACGCGCCGAACGCCAGTAGCACACCCAGCGCGCCGATGGCCCCGAGCGTCCCGGCGATGAGCGACCATTGCCAGCCCTTGGCCGGGTAGGCCCAGAAATCAATCGGGCCGCCCTTGAGCTTGAGCATAATTATCGGCGCGATGACGGCGGTGAAAAAGTAGGCCAATCCGACCCACAGAAACGCCATGATGCGGCCGTGCTCGGGGTTTTTCATGCTCGCGGAGCCGGTGTGCATGCACACGCCGTAAGTGCCCCAGCAGATGACCGTCATCAATGCCCAGACGTACCAGGGGATTCCTGCAGAAGTTGTGCTCATAAGTCGCAGGCAATGTAGAGGGCCGGCGTCGGCATTTCAAACGCTATTGCGCTTGGCCAAGCGCGGCGAAGTATTCCCGCGCACGGGCCATGACGCGGGGGGAGAGGAGCAGCGTCGAGAGAATCGTCGGCACGGCCATCATGCCAAACATGATGTCGAGGAAGTTGATGATGTCGCCCAACTCGACAATCGCCGAGACGACGATGCCGGCGAGATAAAACAAAATCATCGGGATGCGCGCACTAGGCCCGAACAGAAACATGCCGCACTTGGTCACGTAATACGAAAAGCCGATCATCGACGAAAAACTGAAGCACAGCACGCAGACCAACAACAGATACGGGCCGGCGACCGGGATGCCTTTCTTGAACGCCTCGGCGGTGAGCAACACGCCGTTCGGGCTGTCGCCGGTGCTTTCCCAAACGCCGGTACTGAGAATGATCAATCCGGTGATGGTGCAGACTATCAGCGTGTCGATCATCGGGCCGAGCATTGCCACCAAGCCCTCGCGGATCGGTTCCTTGGTTTTGGCCGCGCCGTGGGCCATCGCCTCGGTGCCCATGCCGGCTTCGTTTGAGAAGGCCGCACGCCGCACGCCTGTCGAGATCACCGCGCCCAGCACGCCGCCGGCGACCGCCGCGCCGGTGAAGGCGTCGCGGAAAATTAGCACGACCGCTTCCGGCACCTGAGCGGCGTGCGTGAAAAGGATCACCAACGCGCACCCGCCGTAGAGCAGCACCATGAACGGAACCAAGCGGGCAGCGACTTTGCCGATGCGCTTGATGCCGCCAAAAATCACCGTGCCAACGAAGAGCGCCATCGCCGCGCCGAACAGCCCTTGGCCAAGCGCGGTGACGTTTTCGTCCGCGCCGACAAACCAATCGTTGGGCTTGAAAAACATTTCGGTGACGAACGCGGTGAGTTGGTTGGAAGAGAACAACGGCAGACAGCCGAACACGCCAAAAAAACAAAACGCCATCGCGAGCGGTTTCCACTTCGCGCCGAGTCCCTCGACAATGAAATACATCGGGCCACCCTGCACTTGGCCTTGGGCGTCGCGGCCGCGATACATCACCGCGAGGCTGCACGTAAAAAACTTGGTCGCCATTCCGACCAGTGCGCAGACCCACATCCAAAACAGCGCGCCCGGTCCGCCGGCGGTCACCGCCACCGCGACGCCGCCGATATTGCCCATGCCGACCGTGCCGGAGAGGGCGCTGCACAACGCCTGAAAGTGGTTGATCTCGCCGGGATCGGTTGGGTCGCTGTACTTGCCGCGCAATATCTGGATGCTGTGCCACAAATGCAAAAACGGCGTGAACCGCGAGTAAACCATGAAGAAAACCCCGCCGCCGATGAGAAGAACCAGCAATGGCATCCCCCAAAGCCAACCGGCAACCGACTCAAGAATTTTCGCAACGCTCAAAGGTTCGGTGGCAGTGTCCATCGTTTATTTGCCGGTAAGGATTTTGCGGCAAGCTGACTTGAGTTGCTTCAAGTGCGGTGCGCTCTTGGCCTCGAGATAACAGCGGATCACCGGCTCGGTGCCGCTCGCGCGGAACGCCACCCACTCGCCCTCCGACAGCAGAAACTTGAAGCCGTCGGTGGTGATGAACTGCTGCACGGCGAACCTCCCGATTTCGTCAAAACCACCGGCGAGTTTTTTTAGGATCGCGGCTTTCTCGTCGGGCGGCACGGCGATGTTGATTCGGTCGGTGTGAAACTCGCCGGTTTGCCTCTCGAGTTCGCGCAGGATGCGGCCCAGCGGCTTGCCCTCCATCGCGACCAACTCGGCCATCAACAGGCAGGCGAGCACACCGTCCTTCTCCGGGATGTGGCCGCGGATGCTCAGGCCGCCGGACTCCTCGCCGCCGACGATGATCGGCTCGCTCTCCATCAACGCGCCGATGTGCTTGAAGCCGACCGGCGTCTCGTGAACTTTCACGCCGAGCAGTTCCGCCACGGCATCGACTTGGTGACTCGTCGGCACGGTGCGGACGACCGCGCCCTTGATGCCGCGATTTTTGCGGAGGTGATACAGCGCCAGCGCGAGCACTTGGTTCGGCGTGAGCCAGGTGCCGTCGCGATCGACGATGCCGAAGCGGTCGGCGTCGCCGTCGAGGCCCAGCGCAAGATCGGCTTGGCCGCTGCGCACGAACCGGGCCGCCTCGGCCATGCCGGATTCGTTCGGCTCGGGCGAGCCGCCGCCGAAAAGCGGGTTCAAGTTTTCGTGAAAACAGGTGACCTTCGCACCGGCCTCCTCGAGCAGCGTGTCGAGGTAGCCGCGGCCGGTGCCGTGCATCAGCTCGACGGCGATGCGCAGCTTGGCTTTGCCGATGGCCCGCAGGTCGATCAGCTTGCGAATGCGGTTGAGGTACGCTGGGGCGGGGTCGAATTCCCGGCAACTGAACGTGCCGATGACGGCAGTCTTTGGCTGCCAGCCCTTGGCCAAAAGTTTCTCCGCGTGCGCCTCGATTTTTCCGGTGAACTCCGGCGGGGCTCCGGCACCGTTCGGCATCGAAAACTTGAAACCCGAGTAGCCAAACGGATTGTGGCTGGCGGTGATGTTTACGCCGCCGATGGCTTTTTTGTGACGGATGCTGAAGGCGATGACCGGCGTTGGCGCGTCGCGATTTGTCAGCAGCGGCTCGAGGCCGGCTTGCTGCAAAATCTCCGCCGTGGCCAAGGCGAACTCGCGTCCCAAAAACCGCGTGTCGTGGCCGATGACCACCAGCGGGCGCTTGCCGTGAATGGGGGAGCGTTTGCGGCGCAACTCCGCCTTGAGCGTGAGGGCTAGCCCCTGGGCGGCCAGGCGCAGAAATTCAAACGTGAAGTCACGGGCGATCAGCCCGCGCCAGCCGGAGGTGCCAAAATGGATCGGGGATTTCACGGCTTGAGAGAGCGGTTGGCCAAGCGCCGGGAGCGGTCAGCTATTCCAGTCGAACGCATTCCTCTTGATGGCGTAAATGTAGCCGATGAACAGAATGCCAAGGAACGAAACCATCGTGCCGAAGATGAGGTTCGCCGAGGCCGGGTCGCTGAGCATGTCTTTGTAAACCACCGCCCACGGGTAGAGGAACACCACCTCGATGTCGAACAGGATGAATAGCATTGCCACGAGGTAGAACTTGACCGACAGGCGGGATGTGCCATCGCCGACCGGCAACATGCCGCACTCGTACGGGGTGTCTTTGATCGGTTTGTGGCGGCCAAGCGCCTTAGCCTTGCGTGTACTGAAAACCCAGCCAGCCAGCTTCGACGCGAACATGGTGCCAACCGCAAAAGCGGTCACCACCAGCGCGAGGAACAAAACGCCCAAGTACTGGAACAACTGCGGATCGGTGCCGGCTTCGCCCAAAATCATGAGCGAAACTTAAGGACGCACCCCCGCCGGCGCAAGGTCAAACCCCGCTTGGCCAAGCGCTTGGCTGGCGCTAGAGTGCGGCGACCGATTGATCCATGACCGCGCTCCTTTCGTTTCTCCCGATCCTTGCCGTAGGCGTTCTGCTGGTGGGCTTTCGCTTGCCGGCCAGCCGCGCGATGCCGGTTTCGTATCTCGTCGCCGCCGGGCTGGCTCTGTTTGTCTGGCAGGTGCCGGGCGTGCAGGTGGCTGCGGCGTCGATCAAGGGGCTTTCACTGACGCTTCGGCTGCTGTTCATCATTTTTGGGGCGATCCTGCTGCTGAACACGCTCAAGCACAGCGGCGCGCTGGCAGTCATCCGCAACGGCTTTACCAACATCTCCGCCGACCGGCGCGTGCAGGTCATCATCATCGCCTGGCTGTTCGGGGCGTTTATCGAGGGGGCGGCCGGATTCGGGACGCCGGCGGCGGTGACGGTGCCGCTGATGGTCGGGCTCGGTTTCCCGGCAATGGCGGCCGTGGTGGCGGGAATGATTATTCAAAGCACGCCGGTATCGTTCGGCGCGGTGGGCACGCCGATCCTCGTGGGAGTCAACAAGGGCTTGGCCGGCGACGAGTCGGTGCAAACAGCGGTGAGGGAGATGGGCTTCGGGCAGTGGGACGGCTTCCTTGCCTTCGTCGGGTTCAAGGTTGCGCTGGTGCACGCCATTGTCGGCACGTTGATCCCATTGCTGCTGGTGGTGTTCATGACGCGGTTTTTCGGCAAGAACAAATCGGCACGCGAAGGGCTGGCAGTGGCTCCGTTTGCGTTGTTCGCCTCGGTGGCGCTGACGGTGCCGTACGTGCTGGTGGCCAGGTTTCTCGGGCCGGAGTTTCCGTCGCTGCTTGGTGCACTGATCGGCTTGGCGATTGTCGTGCCGGTGGCCAGGCGCGGTTGGCTGGTGCCCAAGGGCGAACCGTGGGAGTTCCCGCCGCGCGCTGAGTGGGAGGCCGGCTGGATGGGTGGGGTGGAGATCGACTTGAAGTCAGGCCAAGCCGGTGAGCCGCCCAAGATCGGCGTGTTCGCTGCCTGGCTGCCGTATCTTCTTTTGGCGGGGTTGCTGGTGCTGACACGGCTTGAGGCGTTGCCGCTCAAAGCGTGGCTTCGTTCCATCCAGTTCAAGTGGGACGTCTTTGGCACCGGCATCTTTGTGGATGAGACCCCGCTTTATGTGCCCGGGACGGTGTTCATCGTCGTGTCGCTGATCGCCGTCGCGCTGCACCGAATGAACGGCTCGGGCGTGGGCGCGGCATGGGGCGAGTCGCTCAAGACGACGGCCAAGGCGTCGGTCGCGCTGGTGTTCACCGTGCCGATGGTGCAGGTGTTTTTGAACACCGACGGCGGCTTGGCCGGCTACGAAAAAATGCCGATCGCCCTGGCCAACGGCGTGGCGGCGCTGGCTGGCGGGGCGTATCCGCTGCTGGCACCGGCGCTTGGCGGCTTCGGCGCGTTCGTGGCTGGCAGCAACACGATCAGCAACATGATGTTCTCGCTGTTCCAGTTCGAGGTTGCGGTGAAGATCGGCGTCGACGCGACGTGGATGGTGGCGTTGCAGGCGGTCGGCGGCGCGGCGGGAAACGTCATCTGCGTGCATAACGTTGTCGTCGCCTCTGCAGTGGTCGGCCTGAGCGGCAGGGAAGGGGAGGTCATCCGCAAGACGCTGCTGGTGTTCGTTTACTACGCCCTCGCCGCCGGGGTGATCGGCTTCGTGTTCCTCAAGCTTGGGTTGCTCCCTCCGGGCGGTTAACCGGTTCTCGGTGCGCGGTTCTCGGTTGATTCGCTTGGCCAATCGGGGGGCTTGATTTTGTGGCGGGGTGCGAGCAGGTTTTTCCGCGAGGCTGATTGTTTGATTCACCAAGGCGATTGCCGAGGTTTTTATGATTTTTTTGCGGAATGTTTTTTGGGTTTTCCCGGTGCTGGCCGGGGGGTTGGCGCTTGGCCAGGCGCGGGCGGACGCGCCGGGGGCGGTTCGGTTTGGGGTGCATGTGCGGCCGATTTTGTCGCATAACTGCATGCAGTGCCACGGGCCGGACGAGAGTCATCGCAAGGCCAAGCTGCGACTCGACGTCGAGAGCGGCCTCTTCGGCGGCTCCGGCGACGAGCGGATCGTCGTGCCCGGCAAACCAGCCGAGAGCTTGTTGTACCAAAAAATCACCGCGCACGATCCGGATGACCGCATGCCGCCGGAGGAGTCCAAGAAAAAATTGTCGGCGGACGAGATTGCCACGATCAAGCGCTGGATCGAGCAGGGCGCGGAGTGGGAGGGGCACTGGGCTTTTGTCGCTCCCAAGCGTCCGGGCTTGCCCAAGGTGCAGCGCCGCGCCTGGCCAAGGAGTCCGATCGATTTTTTCACACTCGCCCGGATGGAGGCCAACGGGCTAGAGCCTTCGCGGGAAGCAGATCGCCGGACACTCATCCGGCGGGTGTGCCTTGACCTGACCGGGTTGCCGCCGTCGCCGGGGGCGGTCGAGCGGTTTGTCAACGACACCGACCCGAACGCGTACGAGAAGCTCATCGACTCGCTGTTGGCGAGCGAGCGTTACGGTGAACGGATGACGCTGGCGTGGATGGACGCCGCGCGGTACGGCGACTCGAGCGTGTTTCACGATGACGGCGTGCGGTTCATGTGGCCGTGGCGCGACTGGGTGATCCGGGCGTACAACGACAACAAGCGGTTCGACGAGTTCACGGTTGAGCAGCTGGCTGGCGATCAGTTTGAGAATGCGACGATCGACGACAAGGTGGCGTCCGGCTTTAACCGCAACCACGGCACGACCGACGAGGGCGGCTTGATCGAGGAGGAGTACCGCGTCGAGTACAACGTCGATCGCGTCAAGACGACCTCGAATGTCTGGCTTGGCTTGACGATGGAATGTGCCCAGTGCCACGACCACAAGTACGATCCGATTTCGCAGAAGGAGTACTACCAGTTTTACGCCTACTTCAACATCAACTCCGACGCCGGCAAGCAGACGCGCAACGGCAACTCGGCCCCGATGGTGAAGGTGCCCAGCATGGCCGAGAGCGCGGAGTTGCAGCAACGTCGCGACAAGGTGGCCGCTGCGAAAAGCGAGCGCGCCAAGGCCAAGCCGACCGCGCAGGAGATGGATGAATGGATTGCCGACCACCGCGCCAGCGAATCACCGCAGCTCCCGAAGCTGGGCGGGTGGCAGTTCCTCGGCAGTTTCACCGGCAAAAACAAGGACGCCGCCTTCAAAAAGGACTGGGGGCCGGAGAAGAAAGTGGACTTGGCCAAGGAGCACGACGGCAAAAAATGGGAGCCGCGCGAGTACGGGGACGGCAAGGTGCACACCGTCGCCATCCCGGAGAACAGCGCGGCTTATTTTTATCGCACCGTGACGTCGGCCAAGGCGCAGGAGGTGATGGTGTCGCTCGGCAGCGATGACGCGATCAAGGTGTTTCTCAACGGCAAACAGGTGTTCGCCAACAACGCCTCACGCGGCCCGGCGCCCGATCAGGACAAGGCCAAGCTCGCGCTGGCGGAGGGCGAGAACCACCTGCTGCTCAAGATCGTCAACGCCGGCGGCCCGGCCGGTTTTTACTTCAAGCTCGGTGGTTCCGCGTTGCCGGAAAATATCCTGGCGCTGCTGGCGGAGGACGTCCTGAGCGCCGGGCACGTCAGCATGTTGTGCGATTATTATGAGAAATCCCAGTGGCCGCTTGGTCGCGAACTGGATGCCAGGATGAAATCCGCCGAGAAGGCGGTGACCGACTACGACAAATCAATCGTCACGGTGATGACGATGGGTGACTTGGCCAAGCCGCGCAAAACCTACGTGCTCTCGCGCGGTCATTATGCGTCGCCGAAAAAGGACGAGGAGATTTCACCCGGCATCCCAGCCGTGCTGCCGTCGTTGCCTGAGGGGGCACCGGCCAAGCGGCTCGGCTTGGCCAAGTGGATCGCTGATGACGACCATCCGCTGACGGCGCGCGTGGCGGTGAACCGTTATTGGTCGATGATCTTCGGCGCGGGGTTGGTGACGACCGTGTCGGACTTCGGAACACGTGGCTCGCTGCCGAGTCATCCGGGCCTCCTCGATTGGCTGGCGCGCGACTTCGCCGACGGCGGCTGGAACGTGAAACGCGTGTTCAAGCAGATGCTCCTGTCGGCGACATACCGGCAGCAGTCCGCCGCCACGGCGCAGCAGCTCCGGCGCGATCCGGAAAATGTGTTTCTCTCGCATGCGCCGAGGTTGCGGCTGCAGGGTGAGTTCATCCGCGACAACGCGCTCGCGGTGAGCGGCGCGCTCAACGGCAAAGTCGGCGGGCCCAGCGTCAAGCCGTATCAGCCGCCGCGAATCTGGAACGAGGTCGCGCTCAACGGCGGCCTGTTTTACAAGCCGGACAAAGGCGCGAAACTGTACCGCCGCTCGATGTACACTTACTGGAAGCGCTCCGCGCCGATGCCCAACATGATGGCGTTCGACGCGCCGACGCGCGAAAAATGCGTCATGCAGCGACCGCGCACCAACACGCCGATGCAGGCGCTGGTGACGATGAACGACGTGCAGTTTGTCGAGGCGGCGCGGGTGTTCGCGCAGCGGGTGCTGCAGCAGGGCGGGGCGGACTTCGGTTCGCAGCTTGACTATGCGTTCATGCTCACCACCGCTCGCCCGGCGGACGAGCTGCGCCAGCGCGTGTTCCGCAAGTTGTACGACAGCCAGCTTGCGGCATTCAGCGCCGACGCCAAGCGCGCCGGGGATTTGTTGGCGTTTGGCGAAACCAAGCGCGACGAATCGCTCGACTTGGCCAAGCACGCCGCCTGGACCACCGTGGCCAGCGCCATTCTCAATCTCGACGAAGTCATCACCAAGGAGTGAACCATGATTCCATTATTCAACTCTGACCATCTGCTCGACCGGCGAAAATTTCTGAACCTCGGCGCACGCGGCATGGGGGCGCTTGGCCTCGCGTCACTCGCCCAGCCGGGCCTGCTTAACGCCGCTGGACGCCAAGGCGGCGCGCTGGGCGATCCGCATTTCATGCCCAAGGCCAAGCGGGTGATTTACCTGTTCTTCTCCGGCGGCCCGTCGCACATCGACATGTACGACTACAAGCCGGGCATCCGCAAGGTTCACGGCATCGAGTTGCCGGAATCCATCCGCCAAGGCCAGCGAATCACCGGCATGACGTCCGGGCAGAAGTCGTTCCCATGTGTCGCGCCGATGTTTGAGTTCAAACAGCACGGGCAGAGCGGCGCGTATTACAGCGAGATTTTGCCGCACATCGCCTCGCTCGCCGACGAGATGACACTCATCCGCAGTGTCAACACCGAGGCGATCAACCACGACCCGGCGATCACCTACATCAACACCGGCACACAGCAGCTTGGCCATCCAAGCATGGGCGCGTGGCTCAACTACGGCCTCGGCAGCCCGAGCGATAATTTGCCCGGCTACATCGTGATGATCTCCAAGGGGCGCGGTGGCAGCCAGGCGCTGTACTCGCGGCTTTGGGGGAGTGGCTTTCTGCCGTCGAAACATCAGGGCGTCAAGTTCCGCAGCTCCGGCGAGCCGGTGCTGTTCCTCAACAACCCGCCGGGCATCAACCGCAACTCACGCCGGGCGATCCTCGACAGCATCAAGGCCGTGAATGAGGCCAAGTTCGCCGAGACGCGCGACGCGGAAATCCAGGCGCGCATTGCCCAGTACGAAATGGCGTTTCGTATGCAGGCCAGCGTGCCGGAGTTGACCGATCTCAAGTCCGAGCCGAACCACGTCTTCGACCTGTACGGCAAGGATTCCAAGAAGCCGGGCAAGTACGCCTACAACTGCATCCTCGCGCGGCGCATGCTCGAGAGCGGCGTGCCGTTTGTGCAGTTGTTCCATCGCGGCTGGGATCAGCACGGCAACTGCCCGCGCGATGTGCGTTACCAATGCGAGGACGTCGACCAGCCCACCGCCGCGCTTGTGAAGGATCTAAAGCAACGCGGCATGCTCGAGGACACGCTCGTGATTTGTGGCGGTGAATTCGGCCGGACGATTTACTCGCAGGGCGCTCTGACCAAGGACAACCACGGGCGCGACCACCACGGCCGCTGCTTCACCATGTGGATGGCCGGCGGCGGCATCCGGAAGGGCCACGTGCACGGCGAGACCGACGACTTCTGCTACAACATCGTCCGCGACCCGGTGCACATCAACGACCTCAACGCCACGGTGTTGCAGTGTTTGGGCCTCGACCACGAGCGGTTTACCTACCGCTATCAGGGGCTCGACCAGCGGCTGACCAGCGTGCAGGGGGCGCGTGTCGTCAACGAGCTTTTGGCCTGATGCGCCACGTCGTGAACAGTTCGTCGCCGACGCGGCGTTGACGGGTCAACTTCAGGTTGGCCGCCTTGGCCAAGTGGGCGAATCCTTCGCCGTCGGCGATCGTTGGCGCATCCCGCCCGCCGATGACTCGCGGGCAGATCGTCAGGTGCAACTCGTCCACGAGGCCAAGCCGGAGCAGCTCAAAATTCAACTCGCCGCCGCCCTCGCAGAGCAGCCGCTTGACCGCCCACTCGCGCCGGAGCCAGCCAAGCGCCTGGCCAAGCGCGATGCTGTTTTTCCCGCACACCTTCACGCAACTGGCCAGGCGCTCCAGCTTGGCCAAGCGCGACTTTGGTGCTTGGCACGACGCCAGCACGATGACCGGCGACACCTTGTGCTGAAAAATTTTCGCTTGCGGGTCGACCGAGCCGGAGCCGCTCACGACGATCCGCAGGTTCTGCTTGGCCAAGCCGCCGCGAAGCCGCCGCCGCTCGTATACCGTACCGCCGGCGTCTAGCGTCACCGGCGCGGAGTCCACCGTCCGCGCACCGCACATGACCCCGTCGGTCGTGGCCCGGAGCGCGAGCAGGTTGGCGTGGTCGCGCCGGCTGCAGAACGCGACGAACCGCCGGTGCGCCGGGGCAATCTTGCCGTCGGCCGACATCGCCATGTTGATCAGCACAAACGGTCGGTTCGTTTTCATTCAGTGCAAAAACATCGCGTCGCCGTAGCTGAAAAATCGGTATCGCCTGGTGACCGCCTCGGCGTAGGCGCTCAACACGCGGTCATGCCCGCCTGTGCCGCCCGGCTGCGCGAACGCGCTTACCAGCATCAGCAGCGTGGACTTGGGCAAATGAAAGTTTGTCAGCAACGCATCGACAACCTGGAACTCGTGCGGTGGGTAGATGAAAATGTCCGTCCGGCCAAGCTGCGGTTTGATCGGCGCGCCGCCGGTGCCGCCCGACTCAAGCACGCGCATGCTCGTTGTGCCGACGGCGACGACCCGCCGTCCCTCGGCCTTGGCTTGGTTGACTGTCCCGGCGGTGACTGCGCTGATCTCGAACCGTTCCTCGTGCATCGGGTGATCCTCGATGCGGTCGCACTCCACCGGCTGAAACGTTCCCGGCCCGACGTGCAGCGTCACTTCCGCGAACGTCACGCCCTTTGTGCGAAGCCGGTTGAGCATCTCATCCGTGAAGTGCAGTCCCGCGGTTGGCGCGGCGACCGAACCGTCGGCCTTGGCGTACACCGTCTGGTAACGCTCGCGATCGGCGAGTGTGTCGATCGGCGTGCGCTCGATGTACGGCGGCAACGGCGTCTCGCCGATGGCTTGCAGGAGTTCGTGCACGTCCGGCGACCCGGGGAGGCGAAGCAGATATTTGCCGGTGTCGTTCTTGTCGATCGACTCGACCCAGTTCGGAGTGGGGCAGCCGTCGAGGTCGTGCAACTGGATGCGTGTCCCGTTGTGAATGCGTTTGCCGGGACGCAGCATGCACCACCATTCGCCGGGCGCGTGTTCCTCGGTGAGCAGGATTTCCACCCGCGCGCCGTCGCCTTCCTTTTGGCCACGCACGCGCGCCGGGATGACACGCGAGTTGTTCGCCACCAAAACGTCGCCCGAGCGGAGCAGTGCTTCCAAGTCGGCAAATTGCCTGTGCGCGATGGTTGCGGTGGCGCGATCCAGCGTAAGCAGTCGCGAGGCGTCCCGTTGCTCGATGGGATGCTGGGCAATAAGTTCCTGAGGCAGGGGGTAGTCGAAATCGGCCGTTCGCACGGCGGCATCTCTAGCCGGTTTCGAGAGGGAGCGCGATTCTTTGATGGCGGCGGTTAAGCGAGCAGCGAGCGGCGAGCAGTGAACAGCTGGAAACAGTTGCGGAATTAAGTTATCGTTATCGGAAATTCAAAATATGGCCAAACGGCGGAGTAGGGGGGGGGATCAAAAAAAAGTTAAACTTTTTTCAAAAAATCGGTTGACGTCTCGGGGTGAAAACGGTAGAGAACGGGAAACTTTGGGTCGCATGGGGCCAAATTGGTGTCCGAGCAACCTGTTATGTCAGCAACCCAGGACCAACCGACGACCGTTTTTTCCGGTCGATTCAGGCACGGAATCGATGGGAGCAGGCGTGTCATGGTGCCTTCCAAGTGGCGTCCGAAGTCTGGCAAAACGGAGTTATCTGTCCTCCCGTGGCCGCTGGGGGATCAGCAGTTTCTTTTGGTGTTGCCTCCCGCCCGCTGGAATCTGCTGCTGGAGAGGTTGAACGAGATGTCGCTTTCCGATGACGAGGCGGCGGTGGTGGAGCGGGTCATCGGGGGGAGCTCGGCCCGTCTGACACTGGACAAGGCGGGCCGGCTGTGTCTGCCGGAGGAGCTGGCCGACGTGGCCGGGCTGCGGAAGGAGGCCATATTTGTGGGCCGGTTGAACAAGTTCGAAATCTGGGAGCCGGGTCGATTCAACGAAAACAACAAGGGCAACGAAGCGGTCGCGGCTGCGGCCATCAAGAATTTAAACCTATGAACCTGATGCAATATCTGTCGATTGGTGGAACCCTCGAGGGGCCAAGGGAAAAGTTTCTCTCTCGCAGGATTGGAAACAGTCAGGAAGGCTTTGCCGGCGGGGGATGCGGTGAGCTTGCCCATCCGGAGCCGGTGGCGTTGATACAGCC
>Ga0208879_1000137_pt1 | contig 77410 bp, 73 predicted proteins | sample Knorr_S15_td_Bot_FD_185605 | JGI IMG/M metagenome (GOLD analysis project Ga0208879, IMG submission 185605) | Marine microbial communities from Southern Atlantic Ocean transect - Knorr_S15_td_Bottom_ad_5009_LV_A (SPAdes) (version 2) | ecosystem: Environmental > Aquatic > Marine > Oceanic | place... | reverse complement strand
GTCTTGAGAAAATCACTGCCTATACTAATACCCGGTGTTGCAGCTTCAGCTTTTCATGCATTAATTCGGTTGGCGTACGCAATTGAGGCTAACAGTCAAAGCGAAATAGCCATAGCCTTGGCATATTGGTGTGCTGAGTTTCAGCCATTGGAACTTAGCAAGGAAGTAACGGATGAGACGTTAGAAGACATACTTACAAGGTTGGCACCACTTGGTGTAAACCATGTATTTTCACCTGGAATAATAGTCAATAGAATGTCGGACATTAGCGAATTGCTAAAGCGTGAAGCGTGCATTATTCAGCCGAGTTCAATCGATTTACCTAGCCTACGAAGTTTTGCCCTAAAAGCCTTTTACGCAAACGATGATTTCACACTATTACACACGGTAACTGGTTGCCACGCATTTTCTATTGTGATGCCTTATCTTGAAAATGTGGATGTTGGGTTAACAGAGCTTTGGAAAGCAATTTTAGTCGCTTACTTGAGCACAGGGCTCAATTATGCCAACACAGAAATAACACCGTTAGAAGGTGATTTTGATTTTGGCCTTATTGTAGGCAAGGCGGTAGCGTCTAGCGACTTCCATGTTATTAAATTAGTTTACACCTGTTTTTGTGAGTATATGGTGTGTAAAGACCCTGTATATTATTTGGTTGCTAAAAGAGCGGTGCGCAGCTAACAAGGCAGTAAAATGGGCAAACTACAGTTGGCTATTTTCACCCCGTTCAATATTTAGCCGCCGAATGCGGCGGGCTGCTCCAGAAAATTGGAAAACAGCCATTCGCCAACCAATGACGTAGAATGGTACAAAATGCGATACCCTAAGGCCCCGAATAGATTTCTTTGCGGTTTGGTATCATGTGCGCAGCTGATATTATGTAAGTGTTGATAGATGAGAAGATATACATGAACCGTCAAAAGAAGGGTATTCAAATCTTAAAAGCCCAGGCTAAAAGAGCTAACGCCAAGCTGGCCCACAAAGGCAAGCCTAGATACATTAGCAAGGCCGAGCGAGCTAAATTAGCAGCCGCTCAAGACGCTTCTTTGGTGGCTACGAAAGAATCATAAAGCCTTAGTTGCGGCGGTGTATGTCATTTAAAATTGGAGTAATGCGTGTCTGTTATCGAAATTCGTAAAGCAACCATAGAGGATGTTTCGCTAATCCTTGGCTTTGTTACCGATCTTGCCATCTATGAAGAAGCCGAACATGAAGTGTTAGCTACCGAGGCCGATATTAAGGCATCGATCTTTGGTGAAGGCTCAAGCACCTATGCGCTTATCTGCAGCATCAATAATGAAGCCGTAGGTTTTGCTGTTTATTTTTACAATTACTCCACCTGGCTGGGCAAAAATGGACTTTACCTAGAAGACCTATACGTTGCTTCTGAGCACAGGGGTTCTGGAGCAGGCAAAGCCTTGTTGAAGCACTTGGCTAACATTGCCCTGGCCAATAACTGTGGGCGCTTTGAATGGAGCGTATTGGATTGGAATGAACCGGCTATACAGTTTTACCAGTCCATTGGTGCCAAGCCCCAGAACGAGTGGGTAGGCTATCGTATGTCGGGGGCGTCGCTGGAGGCGTTTGCAAACTCCTAAGCGGCTATTACTTCTCAACAAACATATGGTTAGCTGGCGTTACACCGCGGTCGTAAGTGCAAAATGTGTCGGTTGCTGCCGCTGTTTTGCTGTGGATTTTGATGTTGGTAATCACTTCAAGAGCACCTGCGTCAAAGCAGGCTTGTTGAGCGTCTTTAACGATTTCTAGTAAATGATTAAGCTCGCTTTTCATGGTGGTTTCCATAGCGCCAACTTGGTATGGCACCTTGGCGGCTTTTACCACGGCGATGGCTTTATCAACCACTTCAAAATTATTACCCTCTTTGAGCCTAGGGATCACTTGAAAGGCAACAAATACCTCTTTGTTAACGGTGTTTTGAGTGGTCATTTTTAGTTGGGTCTCAGGGGGTTAAAACGTGTGCCATGCTAACATTCGTAGGTGTCAATATTGCCCATAAATTGAAGAGATGCGCGGTCTTATTTTTTTGACTATAAAAATACATCATAAGTGAGATACAATATGTTTATAGGTGTATTCTTTCATGCTTATAATTGTTGTTGTTGTTAATAATTATATATTTATGATAAACAAACTTCCTTGTTTGTGAAAATATTGATATTGTGAGCTTTAACTGGCTGGGTCTCTCATAAGCTATAGACAAGAATACTTGAAGGAGAGTCTATGAATCTCAACATGGAAAACGCCGTTAATTATCATTACGATCAATTTCCTCCCGCAGAACTCAACTATGGGAAGTTCATTGATGGAATAATCAAGGCAACTGATGCCGTAGCCCGCTATGACCAAATGCTTAAAAACATGCCCAATAGTGAAATCATATTAGCGCCCTTAAGAAATCAAGAAGCAGTGATCTCTTCTAGAATGGAGGGCACTGTAAGTACCATAGAAGAGATTTTAAGGTATGAGGCAGACCATGAATCAGGCAATGCAGATGCAACAAATGTAAGATCAGAAGTCATCGGAACCATTTTGTACCAGCGTGCCCTTAAAGCCGCACAAGATGCAATGGAAGAAGGCCATCCATTATCTGCATCCCTGGTTAAAGGGATTCATCAACACCTTTTATCATTTGGCCGGGGTGCTAAAAAATCGCTAGGAAAATTTAAAACGGGACAAAACTATATAGCGGATAGGAACAGAAGGGAGATATTGTTTGTTCCCATTAGCCCAGAGAAATTACAAGATGGAATGGGTGGGTTATTTGATTACATAGAAAGTAGTGCCCATCCTGAATTGCTGAAAGCAGCTCTAGCTCATATTGAGTTTGAGGCTCTACATCCGTTTAAAGATGGGAATGGCCGTATAGGCCGAATGTTAATAACGCTAATGTTCTGGTCTTCTGGAGCGATTTCAGCGCCTCATTTATATCTCAGTGGATACTTTGAAGATAACAAGGGTCTTTATATAGACACAATGAGAAATGTGTCGAAGACAGGCGATTGGGAGAGTTGGTGTGTTTTTTTCTTGGAAGCAATTGAACAGCAGGCTATTAGAAATCTTTCAATAGCAGAAAGCATTCATGACCTTTATGAAGAGGTGAAGCAAGAATTCTCTGAGATTTTATCATCAAAATGGAGCCTTAACGCACTAGACTTCATATTTACCAATCCTGTCTTTAGAAACAATAAATTCACAGCAAATAGCGGCATACCCACAGCTACGGCCGCTAGATTTACCAGAGTGATGCTAGATAATAATATTATTAGAACTCTAGAGGAGGGCTCGGGTAGGCGACCAGCCTTATATATTTTTGAGCCGTTAATGGATTTAGTTAGAGTTTAGAGCTAATTAATCAAGGTCATAGCCAACTTCAACGGCCCTTAAACTAAGTCGCGAAATCGTAAAACATGGGTCTCGTTCTGGGATGGTGAAGGCGCTGGTTAGTAGGATAGAATGCGCTATTGTCATGCTAACGGCTGTGCTTCTATGCTGTATCTTTTGTTCTCTGTGTGCTGTGCCAGTGGCATTTTTGTTGTTCTAAAATGCGTGCACCTGTGGAGTGTGCCGTCGCGTCAAACCATCTTTTTTGGCTATGTCTTTGGGGTGCTGGCAGGCATCGTTAACCTACCTAGCAACATCAGTTTAGCTAGTATTAGCCTGCAAACTTCTTGGTTGCCCTTCGGCATTAGCCTTGGCATTTTATACGTTGTTACTTTGCTGCTGATCAATGGGGTAATTAAATTTAATGGCGCTACTACGGCCGTTATCGCCAGCCGCCTGTCATTGGCAATTCCCGTGGCCTTTAGCCTGTGGATATTCAATCACACGGCAGGCCAGGCCAGCCTACTCACATACTTTGGCTTGGCGCTGACTATGTTGGCTTTGTTATTGAGTTCCTATAGTAAAAAGGACTCAGCTGTAGAGCGCCCCCATCGAGGTATGAGCTGGCTTCCCTTAGCGCTCTTTGTAACGGCGGGCTTGTTGGATGCTCTCACCAACTACACTAACCTCAATCACCTAACGCCAGCCGATACTGCCTTGTTCAGCATCACCATATTTGCGGCGGCTACTTGTGTTAGCTTGGTGTTGGTATTTATTAAGCCTAAGCGTTTTCAATGGTTAAGTGTGGCGTTTGGTTTAGCCTTAGGCTTGGTGAACTATTTTGCTACTTACTTTAGTATTTTGGCGCTACACGCGTTTAACAACAACGGTAGCCTGTTCTTCCCCATTTGGAATATGGGCGTTATATTACTTAGCAGCAGCCTGGGTGTGCTGCTATTTAAAGAAACGCTAAACCGCTACCGGCGTTTGGGCATTGCTATTTCTTTGGCGGCCATCGCCATTCTTAGCCAAACTATGGGTTAAGGCATTAGTTAGGATTTTAGTTGTAGAATCAGAAGGTAGGGTATAACAGGCGGCGAGTGACCCGCTAAAGGGATATGGTTTTTTGGTATGAATAAACTCCGTGAGCAAGTTGAAAAATTTTACCGAGAGTTGTGGGATGCCCACAACAAAACGGCGATGCCGGCTGTGTTGCATGAAGATTTTACCTTCCGTGGCTCTTTAGGCCAGGAAAAACGGGGCCATAAAGGCTTTGCTGAATACGTGGATATGGTGCACCAAGCGCTGGGTGAATACCGCTGTGTCATCGAAGATCTAGTGGTTGAAGAGCCTAAAGTATTTGCCCGCATGAGCTTCTCTGGCATGCATAAGGGCGATTTCATGGGCTTTGCGCCCACCGGCCAGCGGGTGACCTGGAGCGGCAGCGCACTGTTCACCTTTGTGGGTGAGAAGGTGTCTGATGTATGGGTGCTTGGTGACTTAAAAGCCTTGGAACAGCAATTAAAGCAAAACCAAATGCAGCCGGCCTATGTTATTGGCAATGTTACGGTTACCAATGATGATAAATGGTCAGAATACCGTAGCAAGGTGGGCGCTACACTCGCCCCCTGGGGCGGCGAACTGGTGTTTCGGGGCAGCAAATCGGCGGTGCTCGGCGGTGAACACCAGCATTCCGATAATGTGGTGATACGCTTTCCAAATATGCAGGCCGTAAACAATTGGTTTGGTTCTGATGCCTACCAAGCCCTTATTCCTCTGCGCATGCAGGCGGCCAATATAGATTTAATCAGCTATCAAGCAGACAACTAAAACAATTAGCAACATTATGGAAGCGCAGAATGACTGACTTTTCTAAAGGTGCCGCTCATATCTATGGCGCAATGGTGCCCATTGCAGAAGCCAAGATATCGATTCTTGATTGGGGTTTTCTGCATTCAGACGCAACCTATGATGTGGTTCATGTTTGGCAGGGCAGCTACTTTCGGTTGGATGATCACCTAGACCGTTTCTTCAACGGCATGGAGCGGCTACACATGTCTATTGCATATACCCGCGAAGAAGTGGCTGCTATATTAAGTGACTGTGTTAAAGCCACGGGTTTGAGCGAGGCCTATGTGGAAATGATCACCACGCGAGGGCAACCTACCCCCGGATCGCGCGACCCAAGAACATGCACCAATCAGTTTTTTGCCTTTGCCATTCCGTTTGTGTGGATCAAAGAGCCTCAAGCTGGGTTGAATCTGGTGGTGAGCCACAGGCAGCGCATAGCAGCTGAGTCGGTTGATCCTATGGTTAAAAATTACCACTGGCTAGATTTGGTCATGGGGCAATATGATGCTTATGAGCGAGGCGGCGAAACTGCGGCCTTGGTTAACGCACAGGGCAATATCACCGAAGGCCCTGGGTTCAACATTTTTGCCATCAAAGATGCAGTGATCACCACGCCTGCAAGCGGGGTGCTGGCCGGAATTACCCGCAAAACAGCCATCGAGTTAGCCACCGAGTTTGGTTACACGGTGGTTGAGGGCGACTTAAGCCCTGCCGATGCTCGCAGCGCAGACGAACTGTTTGCTACCAGTACGGCTGGCGGTATTATGCCCATTACCACCATTGATGCTCAGGTGGTTGGTAGCGGAGCCATAGGCCCCATTACACAAAAGCTGCAAACAGCTTATTGGGCAAGACACGATAACCCTGTGTATAGCTCGGCGATTGATTATTAGCTGGCCTTCTTGTTGTGATCTTTCTTGCGATAGATGTGGGCTTTGTTTTCATCGTATAAATACGAGTCATCAAAGTTATCTGCGTCCAACACGTGGCCTACCAACACCAGCGCGGTACGGGTGAATTTCTTCTCCCTCACCTTGGCAACGATATCCCCCAAGGTGCCCACTACCTTGTCTTGGTCTGGCCAGCTGGTGCGGTAGCACACGGCTACGGGGCAGTTGGGGCCGTAATGGGGCAGTAGATCATCCACAATTTTGTGAATTCGGGTTACGCCAAGGTGAATGGCCAAGGTGGCACCGGTGGCCGCTAAGGCGGGTAGGCGTTCGCGTTCTGGGAAGGGGGTTTTGCCTTCGTAGCGGGTAAGAATAAGGGTTTGTGATATGCCGGACAGGGTTAGCTCTTTGCCTAACCAAGCGGCAGACGCAGAAGTGGCCATTACCCCTGGAATAATTTCGTAGTCGATATCCAGCGCTTCTAAGCGGCGAATCTGCTCGCCAATGGCACCATATAACGATGGATCACCAGAATGCAGGCGTGCTACGTGCTGGCCTTTGGCGTGGGCCTCGGCCATGACCTCCACTTGGGCTTCCAGGGCCAAAGCCGCTGAATCTATCACCAAAGCACCACGGGCACGGGCGGTTTCCATGTTTTCTTCTGGAATGAGGGAGCCAGCAAACAAGACTACTGGGGCAGCATCTAACAAACGCTGACCCTTAAGGGTCATGAGTTCTGGGTCGCCTGGGCCGGAGCCAATAAAGTAAACGGTCATGTGTAAATCCTGTTAGGTGTCATGCTGAGCGAAGTCGAAGGATCTGAGATTTCGTGGCTATGGATTGCCACGTCGCTTTGCTACTCGCAATGACGTTAAAAAATTAGAGTTTCTTTTTGTAGCCGCGGGGGGTGTAAACCCACTCTTTGGCGCCGTTAATGATGTGACGTGTCTCGCTATTGCCTACAGAGACTAGGGTGAACATGTCTACGTCTTTGGCGTCGAGCTCATCCAAGCGGATGATGCTAATGTTTTCGTCTGGGCGGGTGAGCTGACGGCCAAGTAATACTGGTGTGGATGCTGGGCGGTGCTGCAGTAACACGTCGCGGGCGGTGTTGAGTTGCCAGTCGCGTTTTTTCGATACGGGATTGTAGAAAGACACTACAAAATCACCTTCGCCGGCTTTTTCGATACGTTTGAGAATGGTTTCCCAAGGTGTCAGCAGGTCAGACAGGGAGATGGTGCAAAAGTCGTGGCCCAACAAGGCACCAACGCGGCTGGCACCTGCCTGCATGGCCGAAATGCCGGGGATGACCTCGATATCTACATCTAACCACTGCGGGTGGTTTTCTTTGCCTTCTAACTGCATGTCGAGCAGTTCGAACACTAAGGTGGCCATGGCGTAGATGCCAATGTCGCCACTGGAGATTAATGATGTGGTTTTGCCACTAGCGGCTAAATCTAAAGCCAAACGAGCACGGCCAATTTCTTCGCCTAAGGGTAGGTCGTGGTGTTGTTTGCCGTCACATACATTGCCTAAAATTTGTAGGTATAGGCCATAGGCCACTAAATCAGTGCTGGCGGCAATGGCAGCGTGGGCGCGAGGGGCTACTAGCTGGGAATCACCGGGACCGGTACTGACAATAAAAAGTTTACTCATGTTGCTCTCGTCATATATTTAAAAAGATTAATCTTGATCGCCAATGCCAGCGGCACCGGGCGGATAAGCACGGGCTATGGCGCAGGTGGCCTTGGGGGTTTTTAATTTGGCTTGCAGTAGTTCTGCGTCATTGCCGGTGGCTTGTTGGGCCGACCATAAAGCGGCAGATTCGGCCACGCCATATACACCTACGGTGTCATACACGTATTGCGATGGGTTAACCAGTTGGTCGTTAACCGCGGCTAAAGTTTGTGCGCTATAGGTTTGAAAACTTTTGCCAAGGCTTTGTGCCAAGGCGATGAGGCCCACTTCATCGGCTTTGATATCGATACTGTTAATGCTGGAGATATCGTCCACCGTAAGGCCATGTTGGCTTAAGCATTGTTGTAAAAAGTCGGCTAAATGCTGTTGGCTACAGCCGCGTTCACAACCCATACCCACGGTATACACGGGTTGTAAGTATGCTTGCGCGGTGGTCATGGCCAACTGGGCGTTTAACAAATCGCTTATTTGACGGCCCCATTCGTTGGCGCCGCCTTCGTGGCCAGACAAGAGTGGAATTACAAATTCGCCTTGTTCGTCTAATACCAACACTGCAGGATCGCGGTATTTGTCTACTAAAACGGGTGCCAAGGTGCGTACTGCAATGCCGGTGGCGCAGATTAAGATCAGCCGTTCGCCGTGTTCGAAGGCGGTTTGCACGGTTTCGGCGAAGGGCTGTGGGCGCAGTTCAAAAGTTACATCCTGCGGGCCATTTTCCTTAATCACGTTGCATAGGCGCTGACCGAGTTCGGCACCGGCCTGGGTGAGGGCAAAAATACGAATCACGAATTGCGCTCCTGGCGTAATACCACAAATAATGAAAAATACGGCCCGGCCTCACGCGCAAGCTGGCTCAGGTCGGTAACAATGAGCTGATTGTCGCGGCCAATGTATTCAAGATAGTTGCCGTCTTGTAGGCGCTGGGTTTGCTCTAACAAGGCTAGAATTCGCGGCCGGGCACGGCCTGCCTTCATGATAACAAGGCTGTCGTGGGCTAATAATGCTTGCTCTAGTTGCGCATCTGTATGGCGGCCACTCATCACCACAAACGATTCTTGCAACAAGGTTAACGGTTGTTGTAAGGCCGAGGCAGAAGCATTAACGGAAGAAATTCCGGGCACCACTTCACATTCATGGGCATCTGCTAAGCGCTGTAATAGGTAACTAAAGGAGCCAAAAAACAATGGGTCGCCTTCACATAAAAACACCACACTACGGCCTTGTTGTAGGTGCTCTGCAATGGTTTTTGCGCCAGCATCATAGGCTGCATTTGCGGCCGAACGATCGGTGCTCATGGGCATGGGTATGGCCACTTCGATAGGCGCTTTGGCAGCCGCCGCAATGCTAAATTGGGCAATGTCTCTAGCCTGAGAGGTGCCAGACTGATTGGCTAAATAACTCACCACATCGGTGTTTTGAATCAGCTGGTGGGCCTTTAATGTAAGCAGTAGTGGGTCGCCTGGGCCAACCCCCACTCCGTAAAAAACACCTGCCTTGGCAGTGGCTATGGTCATGGTTTATCCCAACAAATAAGGGTTATGGGTAAGGCGGGTCGCAATAGATCTTGGCCTGCAAGCTGGTCGCCGCGGCTTACTGCAAGCTGCATAAATTCACTGTGCTTAAGGCCATTGTCTTGCTTTAAGGTGTCACCAAAACGCCACAGGTTAGCTTTAGTTTGCTCGGTAACAGCGCTGGCTAATAAGCGCCCACCAGGCTTAAGCTGTTGCCAGACGAGGGCCAAAATAGCATCCATATCACCACCGCTGCCGCCCACAAAAACCTTATCGGGAGGTGGCAGATCGTGAAGAACATCTGGTGCTCTGCCTTCTACAATGTGTAAGTTAGTACTCACTCCAAACTTTTCTTGGTTGGCTTTTAGGCATGTTAGGCGTGCTGGGTGATGCTCAATGGCATGCACCTGTCCGCTGGCATTCCAGTAGGCCCATTCCACCGCCACACCACCGCAACCGGCACCAATATCCCAGCCTGTTTCGCCGGGGCCAGCTTGCAGTAAAGACAAGATAGCTAAGCGTACTTCGCGCTTGGTAAGCAAGCCTTGGCCTGCTTCGTTGCCGGTTTCAAAGTGGGCATCGGGGATGCCAGGGAAGTTGGGCATAACACCACCTCTGCCCTTAGTTTGCACTAGGGTTACATGTAAGTCGGCAAAACTTTGCTTTGCTTGCGCTAGCTTAGCCAGTTCATTGGCAGTGAACTGCTGGTGACGTTGGTCTTGGTAGCCTAAACGTTCACACACATGCACCACAGAAGCGCCCAGGTTGGTCTTAACCAAGGCTTGGGCAATGGCTTTGGGGTGGCTGTGCTGATCGGTGAGAATGAGTAAATTGCGTTGCGGCTGAAGGTGGCGATTAAGGTTGCTTAAAGGCCGCCCGTGCAGGCTCACTAAGGTGGCATCCTGCAAGGATAATCCCGTTATCTCGCAGGCACCTTGAAGGCTAGAAATGCCACTCATGCAAGTGACCTTATTGCCAACTTTGTCGCCAAATTGCTGCTGCAAATATTTGCCAACACCAAATAATAAGGGGTCGCCAGAGGCGAGAATAACCACATTCTCAAAAGCCTTAATATGCTCGGCAATTTGGTCCAGCTTAGGTAGCGCAAGGCGTTGTTGTTGTGCATTGCCTTGCACTTCAATAACGCTCTCTAGCTGCCGCGGCGAGCCCATTAGGCAGTCGCAGGCGGCAATAGCAGCTTTGGCTTGGTGGCTAAGTTGGGGCGGCTGGCTAATACCTAAGCCAATGACAACAATATTGGCCATTAGTAACGCTCACCTAGGTTGCAGCGTAGTAAGGCGTTTACCACGGAAGAGGCAGCTGCACTGCCACCTTGGCGGCCAAGCAAAGTAATGCACTCAATGCCCAGCTGTGCATGTATGTCCCACAGGGCTTGCTTAGATTCTGCCGCACCCACAAAACCCACGGGAATGCCCACAATAAGGGCGGGTTTGGCAGCGCCAGCTTGGATCATTTCTAACAAACGAAATAGAGCCGTAGGCGCATTGCCAATTACCACCACGCTGCCTGCTAGCTGTGCACCCCAAAGCTCTAAGGCAGCCATGGAACGAGTTTCGCCCTTTTGTTTGGCTATGGCTGCGGTACGCTCATCATTGAGGTAGCACAAAGGGGGGCTTTGAATCATGCGCTTGGTAATGCCTTGCTTCACCATTTCCACATCGCACAAGATAGCCTTGCCGTTAGCCAATGCGCCACGCCCGGCTTGGCAGGCATTGTTGCTCAGCCGCATTTGCTGGGCTACTAAGGGATCGCCCACACTGTGTACCACGCGCATCACCACCTGTTGGGCGTCGTCGCTGAGGCCAGTTAAGTCGGTCAGCTGGCGAATTTGTCGAAAGCTGTCTTGCTCTATGGCTTGGGGGTTGGGCTGGTATTCAAAGCTCATGTTACTGGGCGCCTAGTGCTTATGATCGTGGTCATGGTGATGATGGCCATGGTCGTGGCTGTGTTCTGCATCGGTACCAATGCCTTGTACATGGTGGTGATGACCTTCCTGAGGTTGGCCTACCTTGTGCTCCACACCAATGATTTGCACGCGGTATTGGCACAGTTGACAGTTCATGTTGGCGTCGCCGCCGGTGATTTGGTCTAAGCGTTCTACAAAGGTATCAATGACCTTGTCGTGAGCATTTAAATAGGGTGCTTTTATCACTTCAATGTCTGGGTGAGCCGCGGCGTATTCGTCTGTGGCGGCGTAAATACGCTTTACCAAACGGCCGGTAAACAAGAAGTATGGGAACACGATTACGCGCTTAAAGCCCAAACCGTGGGTTTTGGCTAGGCACTCGGGTACCAAAGGTGCGGTAACGCCACTAAAACCGGTGGCCGCCCAGCCAAAGCCCATGCCTTCTTCTAGGAAACGGGTAATTTTGCTGATGTTGGAGTTGGCGTCTGGGTCTGTGGCACCGCGGCCAATGACCACTAGCAGGGTATCTTTGCGGTCGGTCTTGGGGTCGTAATCTTTGAACTCGGCTTCGGCTTGCTCAATGCGCTCTTGTGCAGCTTGCAGCATTTTGGCGTCGACACCCAATTCGGCACCGTATTCAATTTTAATGCCGTGTTTGAGCTGTTGGTTGTTGAGCTCACTGGGAATATCATTTTTGGCATGGGAACCAATCATTAACATGCCTGGAACCGCGTGAATGTGAGTGGCACCTTGGTCTACTAGCTTTTGTACCGCGTCACCAATGATGGGCCGCACAAATTCTAAAAAGCCGGTTTCTACCATGCGCTCTGGAAAACGGTCGGAGAAACGCTGGGCCAGCTGATAAAATTCTTCCACTGCTTCTACATCGCGCGAACCGTGGCCAACAAAAAGAATGGCGGGTTTTTTATTGCTGTCTTTACTGCTCATGGATACTTCCTTTGGTGAGTTGCGCCCAATGTGAAACCTGCTTCACAAGGGCGTCAAAGTCTTGTTCTACAGGCCCGGTAATGGCAGGGCGCTGTAACATAAATACGGGTAAACCAAGGGTGCGGGCTGCAGTAAGCTTGGCTTGGGTGGCACTACCGCCGCTATTTTTGCACGCAATGGCTTGAATTTGGTGTTGCTTAAAGAGCGCCAGTTCATCGGCTTCGGCAAATGGGCCAATGGCTTTGATCCAAGACACCTGGGCGGGCAAGTTGTGCTTTGGTGCCACGGCTGTGCGCAGCCAAATTTGGCCATTGGGGTGGAGCAAAGCCAGCTCTTCTGGGCTTACCTGGCCTAGGGTTAAGGCGATGCGTTGGTAGCCCGCCATGGCTTGCAAAAGATCGCTGGTGTGGTCAAACAAACGCCAGTCGTCAGCGCTTTGCTGCTGCCATTGGGGCCGTAAAAAGCGCCAATAGGTGAGCCCTAGTTGAGTACAGGCCTGGCTGGCAACCTGCCCCATATGACAACTAAACGGGTGCGTTGCGTTGAGCACGGCGTCAATCTGTTGGGCTTGGCAGTAGGCGGCTAGGCCGCCATGTTGAGTAAAACCACCGCTAATAACCTGGGCGGGCACTTGCGGCTGCCGCACTAAGCCTGCCACGCTGTAAGTTATGCATAGTTCGGGTTGGGCGTGATGAATGGCTTGGCTTAGCTGCCGTGCGTCTTTGGTGCCGCCTAAAATTAGTAGCTTCATAGGCTGGCCTGGTCTTGTGGTTGGCCACTTGCTTGTCCTAGGGCCTTACCGAGTAATTGGCCTTGGCGATTAACCGCAAACACTTCTAACTGCACCGAGGCTGGGGCCATGGTTTTGGTAAAATCTAAGGCGTTTTGGCACACGGCATCGGCTAGATTAATGCCTTTTTCATTACAAAATTCAAGTGCCTGCAGGCTGGTGTTGGCATCCTTGATGGCTTCAATTAAGTCGCTGTCTGCACCCAAGTCTGCGGCTATACGTGCCAACTTGGGTAGGTTAATGCTGCATTTGCTGCTGTGTAAGTCTAGGTGGCCATCGGCTAACTTACTGATTTTACCAAAACCACCGCAAATGCTTAGGCGCTGCACGGGCGATTTGTTGAGGTGCTTAATCACGGCGCCAGCAAAGTCACCCATTTCAATTAGTTGCATGTCTTGTAAGCCATAGTGCTGGCTAATGAAGGCTTCGCTGGCATTGCCCGTGGCTGCTGCCACATGCTCAAAGTCGTTAGCCACAGCTACGTCTAAGCCTTGATGGATGGAGGCGATCCAGGCGCTACAGGAATAGGGCCGCACTATGCCGCTGGTGCCTAGGATGGATAAACCACCTAAAATACCCAGGCGGCCATTCATGGTTTTTTTGGCAATTTCTGCGCCATTATTAACGCCCACTTCAACTTCAAAGCCAGCCTTGTAGAGGTAAAAATCAGCTAGCTTAGTGAGGTGTTGGCTCATCATTTGCCGCGGCACCGGGTTAATGGCGGCTTGGCCAACATTCAGCAACAGGCCCGAGCGGGTAACAGTGCCCACGCCAGCCCCGGCAACAAATGCAATGCCTGGCTTGGGTGTGAGGCTTAGTTTTACCCAAATGGTGGCGCCGTGGGTGGCGTCGGGGTCGTCGCCAGCATCCTTAATGGTGGCCGCATAAGCTTGGTTAGGGCCGCGTCGTTCTAAATCACACAGCTGCAAATCAACTTCTTTACTGCCGTCTTTGGGTTTTGGCAGTACCACGCTAACACTGGCTTTATGGGCGTTGCCAAGCAATAAGTGAGCTGCAGCTATGCAGCAGGCCGTGGCGCAGGTGCCGGTGGTTAAACCGGTGCGCAGGGGCTGTTGCTGTTCGCTGGATTCGGGCCACATAACTGAATTTAACCTTGCTGCTGCTTTGACGTAAGCGGGGTAGGAGGCGTAACGGGTGCAGCGGGTATAAGCGGCTTAGTAAACAACTGCGCCACGGCTTCTGGGTTAGACGGAAAGAACAAATGCAAATAGCTGGCGGTGAGGCCTTGCTGACGGTAAATGGCTTCTCCAGGTGCAGGGTGCCGTTGGCGCTTGCCATGGGCAATAGGTGCTGGCGTGTTTTGGCTGCGGGAACGGTGGTGGGCGTGGGCGCGTACTTCGCCTTCTGGCAACATGGCGGACTGCATGCCCTGACAGCCACGCTTGCCACGCATGGCCCCTTGGCCAGCCATAATACCTGCCATGGTGTGGGTGGTTTCGTTCAGGTCGGTTAGCGATTCTAGGCAATATAAAAAGCCACCGCACTCCGCCAATATAGGCTTGTTTTCGGCGTTAAATTCGCGAATATCGCCTAACATGCTGCTATTTAGCGATAACTTTTCGGCGTGGAGTTCGGGATAACCACCTGCGAACCAGAGCGCATCTACCTCGGGTAAGTGGGCATCATGCAACGGTGAGAAGTAGCTTAACTCTGCCCCCATGGCCTCTAACAAACGGGTGTTGGCGCTGTAGATAAAGCTAAAGGCAGCATCGCGGGCGATGCCAATACGGGTGCCTGCGAGTAGTTTTTTCGGCGCGGCAATGTCTTGGGCGGCAAAGGCTATAGGCGGGGGTAAATCACAAATGGCTTGCTCGCCTAACCAGGCTTTACCTAAATTAAATTTTTCTTCCAGCTCTTCACGCACTTCATTGGCTTGCACTAAGCCTAAATGGCGTTCTGGCAAGGCCACTGCTGGGTCGCGAGCTAGGTTAGCTAACAGAGGCATGCGCCCATCAAGGGCATCACGAATGAGCTGCGCATGGCGCTCGGTGCCACAGTTGTTGGCAATAAGGCCGTAAAACTGCACGTTGTCTTGAAAGTTTGCCAAACCTAGGGCCACCGCGGCGGCAGTTTGCGCCATGCCTTTAACGTCCATAACTAAGGCCACTGGAATGTTAAAGGTGGCTGCTAGGTCTGCACTAGAGGGTTGGCCGTCAAACAAACCCATGGCGCCTTCTACCAAAATTAGGTCGGCTTCCAAGGCGGCCAAGTAAAATTGATGGCGGCAGTAGTCTACGCCGGCCATCCACAAATCGAGTTGAGTCACGGGTTGGCCTGAGGCTTGTTCCAAAATCTGTGGGTCTAAGTAATCCGGTCCCATCTTGAACACCCGAACTTTACGCCCAAGGTCACGATGGTAGCGGGCCAGGGCCGCAGTAATGGTGGTTTTGCCTTGGCCAGACGCAGGCGCTGCTAAAAACAGAGCGGGGCAGTGAGCCTGAGCCTGAACAGAGTTTGATATTGGAGAGCTCATTAAAATTCAATACCGGCTTGGGCCTTAACGCCTTTACGAAACGCATGGCCATCGTCTTTCACGGTGCTCACGGTATCGGCGGCTTCCACTAAAGCCTCGGGCATCACGCGGCCAGTAATAATGACCGTTTGATGCTTAGGGCGCCTGGCTAGGGCTTCTAATACAGGCTCTAAGGGCAAGTAATTGTACTTAAATACATAGGCCATTTCGTCCAATACCAGCATGTCGATGCTGGGGTCTTGTAGTAGACCAAGGGTGATCCCCCAAGCTTTTTCTGCGGCGGCAATATCGTTGGCTTTGTCTCGAGTTTCCCAGGTAAAGCCATGGCCCATAACGTGCCAGTCTAAGCCTGGGTAGTCCTTAAAGAATTTATATTCTCCGGTTTCTACACGGCCTTTAACAAATTGCACCACCGCGGCTTTTTTGCCATGGCCTAAGCTGCGTATCATGGTGCCAAAGGCAGAGCTGCTTTTGCCTTTGCCGTTACCGCGTAACAAAATAGTAACGCCGCGCTCTTCTGTGGCTTTGGCGATGCGGGCATCGATGACGGCTTTTTTAGCGTCCATACGTTCTTCGTGGGTCTTGCTCATAGGGCAGGCCTCGCTTGGGATAAGGTTAAGTATTGGGCACCCAAAAGCTGGGCAATCTGTTGTCCACGGCCACGCTTTACTTGGCCTTGTTCTGTGTCTACTAAAATGGTTTGGCCTTTAAGCTGCAGCCCAGTGAGGTCTTGCTGTACGCGACCATCGGTGATGATGGTGTTAATGATGCGGGTGGCAGGGTTGCGGCGCAGCAAGCGTTGAGCAAAGGCACTGGCTTGTTGTAGGGCCTGTTTGAGCGGTGTGCCGCCACCTGCGCCTATATTATCGAGCAGCGGGGTCATGGCTTTAGGAGCACGGCCTTGGCTGTAGAGTTGCTCTATCTTGTCGTTGCCAAAACCCAATAAAACCAACTGTTGGCGGGCTAGGTAGGCTTGTTTGGCAATGCCTGCTACTAAACCTTTGGCTTGGCTTTGAGCATTGCCGTTAAGGGTTGATGCCGAGGTGTCGAGCAAAATTAGGTGCATCACGGGGTCGCCACCGCGTTGCCGGCGAAAGCGCAATTTAAGCCCCTGCCCTTGACCGGCTACCAAGCTAGTGAACCAATTGATGCGCTGCGACCATTGATTAGTGCTACGGCCTTTGCCTTGGTTGTGAATACCTTTGCTAGCGCTGTTTGCACTGGCTAAGCCTTTGGTTTGTTTGCCTGTTTCGTTTTGTTTGCTTAGGTTGGCTAGGTTGCGTATAACGCCGGTGGTTTGGGTTTGCGGTGCCATTTGGCCCCAGTCTTGTTGCGTCTGACTTGAGTTCGATGGTTGCTTGCTGCTCTCGGGGCGCTCGAAAGGGGGCTGGCTCGGTGGTGGGCTGGATGCATTGTTGCTATCGTTGCGGCGGTGCATTAAGACAATATCTTCCACGACATCAATGTCATTCATTACCACTTGGTCGGCGCCATGTAAGGCCGCGTGAGCCTGGGCAGCGCGCAGCCAAACTAAGTCGCCGCGCACACCGTCCACTTGAGCGGCCACACAGCGCTCGGCAATCTCTAAGCGCATTGCGTCGCTAACGGTAACTTGGCCGAGTTGCTTGCGGGCGTCTTCAATACTGTGCACAAGGCGTTGTTGTGGCTCGGCGTAGGTAGCCATAAAAGCTTCTGGGTTGGCGTCAAACGCTTGGCGACGGCGCACAATTTCTACTCTTTGTTGGGCGCTATAGGTGCTTTCTAAGGCTACGCCAAAGCCAAAGCGGTCGAGTAGCTGGGGCCTTAGTTCGCCTTCGTCTGGGTTCATGGTGCCCATTAAGGTGAATTCGGCGGCATGCTGGTGGCTTACGCCATCGCGTTCTATGTGGTTTATGCCACTGGCCGCTACATCGAGTAATAAATCTACCAAGGCATCGGGCAGCAAGTTCACTTCGTCAACATAAAGTAAGCCGTGGTGGGCTTTGCTTAGTAGGCCTGGGGCAAAAGCCACTTGCTGCTCACCAAGGGCTTTTTGTAGATCTAAGGTGCCGGTAAGCATTTCTTCGCTGGCGCCCAAAGGCAGGGTAACTAATTGGCTTAATTTGGCAATGTTTAGGTCGGCTAGGCTGCGGGCCAAGGTAGACTTGGCACTACCGCGGGGGCCGCTGACTAAGATGCCACCGATGGCTGGATCAACAGCCAGCAAAGTGAGCGCTAGTTTCACTTGGGTTTGGCCAACAACGGCAGAAAAGGGGAAATTTAGTTTGAGCATAGTAGTATCCATCGCACCCACCGCACGATAATAGGTGAAACCAAGAGGGTCTCAGGTTACATGTAGAGAGGTTGGTATCGGACTGAATCGCCAAACGATTCACCGTTGCGGGGGCAGTGATGGCGCAAGACCGGTTTGCCGTAATCTCGTCCACGCTTCCTATTAACTGCTTGTACGCCAAGCAGAACCACTCATTGCCCACTATTGTAGGCTTATCCGAGCTAGAATAATACGTTTATGCACGGCTGAATGTGTTGGGAGCGGCTAATGCATAGTCATGGTCGACGCCGGGGTGTTAGGATACTAAATATCTTTGCTCGACAGGCCAGCGGCTATGGTCTGCAGCTATAGCTAACACCATAACTATTTCTGAGTTATTCCATGCAACAGCTTTACCCAGAACTCAAACCCTACCGCGAATTCTATCTGCCAGTTGGCGATGGCCATAGCTTATACGTGGAACTGTGTGGCAACCCTCAAGGTATCCCGGTGGTGGTTATACACGGTGGGCCAGGGGGTGGTTGTGGGCCATCTTCGCGGCGTTATTTTTGCCCCAGTGATTACCATATTATCCTTATGGATCAACGCGGTGCAGGGCGTTCCTTGCCCCACGCTAGTTTGATCAATAACACTACCCAGCACTTAATTAGTGATTTTGAGGTCCTGCGTCAAGAGTTGGATATTTCCAAGTGGCTATTGTTTGGGGGTTCTTGGGGCTCTACTTTAGCCCTGGCTTATGCTCAGCAACACCCAGCAAAGGTGTTGGGGCTCATCTTGCGGGGTATTTTTTTAGGCCGTCCAAAAGATGTGGATTGGATCTACGAAGCTGGTGGCGCCAGCCGCATGTTTGCCGACTACTGGAAAACTTACCAACAACCATTGTTACACACAAATGCCGAAGCTACAGGACAGATGGTGAACGGCTACTACGATTTGTTATTGGGGGATGATGAGCTTAAGCGCCTGGCAGCAGCCAAAGCATGGGCTAGGTGGGAAAGCAGTATCGCCACCTTGGGCCCTAATCCTAACTTTGTGGATGACTTTAGCGGTGCTCATTTTGCTTTGGCCCTCGCCAAGATTGAGTGCCATTACTTTGTTAATCAGTGCTTCCTTGAGCCCAATCAATTGCTGAAAAATATGTATAAAATCAGCCATATACCGGGCATTATTGTGCATGGCCGCTATGATATGATTTGCCCGGCTGAACAGGCTTTTGAGGTCTATGATGTTTGGCCAGAAAGCCAATTACACATAGTGCGTGATGCCGGTCATGCGCAACAAGAACCAGGCATTATTGATAATTTGGTGAAAGCCGGCCGCGAATTCGCCCTTAAATGCGCCTAACGAAATAATACTTTATGAAAGCTCTTTTGCAGCGGGTTAGCCAAGCCCAAGTGGACGTAGATGGACACTGCATTGGTAATATTGAAGCTGGTATTGTGCTCTTATTGGGCGTTGATAAAGGTGATGATAAGAGCAAGGTCGAGCAGTTACTACACAAGGTGCTGCGCTATCGCTTGTTTGCTGATGCCGATGGCAAGATGAACCTCAATGTACAACAAGCCGGTGGTAGCTTGTTGATTGTGAGTCAATTCACTTTGTCGGCGGATACCCGCAAAGGCCTACGGCCCGGTTTTTCTAGCGCCGCACCACCGGATGTAGGCGAAGCCTTGTATGATTATTTTGTGCAGCAGGCCAGTGCTCAAATTGAAGTGGCAACGGGCCAGTTTGGGGCGAATATGCAAGTTAGCCTCACCAACGACGGCCCTGTGACCTTTATGTTGGAAGTTTAACCTCATGAGTAATAAGATTCTTGTATTCAAACATATGCCATCGCAAAATCCTGGGGTATTTCGTAGTTTTGCGCAGCAGCAAAATGTACAGTTTACTGAAATTGATTTGCACGCGGGCGACGCCATCCCGAATCTGCGAGAGTTTGATGGGCTTTGGGTTATGGGTGGTTCAATGAATGTGTGGGATGAGCAGTTATACCCTTGGTTGGTTGAGGAAAAACGGGCTATTCGATTTGCCGTTGATGTGTTGAAGATGCCATTTTTGGGTATTTGCCTTGGCCACCAGCTGCTTGCGCAAGCAATGGGAGGCACAGTTGAAGCAACTCAACAACACGAAGTTGGTCTATTTCAAATTAAGCCTACCGAAGATGGTGTAGGGCACCCGCTGTTAGCTAACCTTCCTCAGCCATCGGTTTGGGTTAATGTGCATATGGCCGCAGTGACTCAAAAGCCCGAGCACGCCATTATTTTGGCCAAGTCTGAGGCTTGCCACAACCAAATCATGCAAGTTGGACTTAATGCTTATTCTTGTCAATTTCATCCAGAAGTTTGCAGCCACACTGTAAGTGGTTGGATGCAAATACCAGGCATTCCTGAAGCGCTTCAAAAACTACTGGGCATGGATGGTTTGGCTCACTTTAAGGCGAGTGTCGCCGACGGCCTAGGTCAACACAATGTAGCTGCACTGCAGTTATTTGAAAATTGGAATCGGCTGGTTTTTGATACGGGCCCGGAACGGGCCACAGCAATGAGCTAACAAGCTCCAGCGCCAATTGCCTTTTAAAGTTTTCTTAATGGAGGTTGAATGGCAGCTATAATTTTGCTGGACTTATGTGCCGCAAAAAGTATTTTGCACCGCTTCATCGGGTGTTGGCGCTAAGGCATATTGCTTTAACATGGGCTGGTATTCAAAGGGCGACTGTACAACTTTGAGTAAGGCTTCAAACGGTGCAAAGTTGGCCTTATCTTCTGCTGCTCGAATGGCAATTTCCAGTTGGTGATTACGGGCGATAAAAGCTGGGTTGGCCTTATTCATTTGCGCATATCGCTGCATGGCAGTTTGCGAGTCGGTGGCTAGGCGCCGCTGCCATTGTTGCACCCACACACTTAACTCATCAGGGGCGGAAAAAACATCGCCAATGGACTGGTGGTTTTCGTCTACCGCAACCTGGTCAACTAAATACCTAAAACACAAAGTAAAATCCAATTCGTGTTCGCCCATGATGGCAAGCAATTGTTGGGTTAATGCTTGATCATCTGCCCGTGGCGCAGCTAAGCCTAGTTTATTGCTCATCACTTGCTGGTAGGCACTACCGTAGTGCACTACATAAGCATCTAAGGCTTGTTGGGCGCTGGTTAAAGCTTGTTCGCCGTCGTCGCTTAGCAGAGGCATTAGGGCTTGGGCCAGACGCACCAAGTTCCACTGACCAATGCCGGGTTGTTGGTTGTAGCGGTAGCGGCCTTGGCGATCGATGGAGCTGAATACTTTGTCGGCATCATAATGGTCCATAAAAGCACAGGGGCCATAGTCTACTGTGACGCCACAAATGAGCATGTTGTCGGTGTTCATGACGCCGTGAATAAAGCCAAAGCCTTGCCACTGGGCGATGAGTTGGGCTTGGCGCTGTATCACTTCGCTGAGAAAGGCTAGATAAGGCTGCTGGTGACTGATTAAGTGGGGAAAGTGGCGCTTTAAACAGTAGTCCGCTAGCGCTTTCACAGCCTTCTCGTCGCCTTGCATAGCAAAGAATTCAAAGGTGCCTACACGGATATGGCTGGGTGCAATGCGAGTCAGAACAGCCCCAGGTGCTGGGTCTTGTCGCAGTACCGTTTCGCCCGTAGCTATGGCAGCCAGGCTACGGGTGGTAGGCACGTGAAGGGCCGCCATCGCCTCGCTTACTAGGTATTCTCTGAGTACAGGCCCAAGGGGCGAGCGGCCATCGCCACGGCGTGAATAAGGGGTGGTACCTGAGCCTTTGAGTTGCAGGTCAAAGCGCTCGCCATTGGGGCTCACAATTTCACCTAATAAGTGCGCACGACCATCGCCTAGGCGTGGGTTATAGGAGCCAAATTGATGGCCTGCGTAAGCTTGGGCCAGTGGCTTTGAGCCGGCTAAAAGCTGATTACCCACTAGGGCTTGCGCCGCCGCTTTAGAGTTGAGCCATTCGTGGTCAAAACCCATTTCTGTAGCTAATGCATAGTTGAGCGCAAACGGCGTTGATGTCGCCACTGGCGTAGGTTCAACAAAGCTATAAAAGCGCTGCGGTAGTTTGGCGTAGCTGGTGTCAAAGCTTGGGCTAGTTGGCGTATGCATGGTTAAAGTATTTCCAGTTTGGCGTAGGTGAGCACTAACCACTTACTGCCTTGATCTTCAAAGTTCACTTGCACGCGAGCTTGGGGGCCTGAGCCTTCGGCATTAACTACGATGCCTATGCCAAATAACGGGTGCCTTACGTTCTGACCTAGGGCAATAACGGGTGTTTCCAAAACTTGATGGCGGCCCCAGCGGTCGTATTGACGCGTTGGGGTAGGCCTTGCGGTAACGGGGCGGCTAATGCTGGATTTGAGCCGCACTTCGTTCATTAGGCCTTCGGGGATTTCGCTAATGAAACGCGACGGGCGATTAAAAGTGTCTTGGCCATGTAAGCGGCGGCTTTCTGCGTAGGTGATAAACAGCCTTTGCATAGCGCGAGTGATACCCACATAGCATAGGCGGCGTTCTTCTTGCAGGCGGTCGCCTTCTTCTAATGACATTTTGTGGGGGAATAAGCCCTCTTCTACGCCGCCCAAAAACACCATAGGGAACTCTAGACCTTTGGCCGAGTGCAAAGTCATCAACTGTACGCTGTCTTCTGATTCGTCGGCTTGTTGTTCGCCCGCATCCAAGGCGGCTTGGTCGAGCATGGCCGCCAATGGGGTGGTGGCCACTGGGTCTAAGTCAGCATCTGGGTCGTCGGATTGTTGGGCCGGATTCCAACTGCTGGCAAAGCCCTTGGCCGCGCTGACCAGCTCGTTGAGGTTATCAATGCGGGTTTGCGCCTTCTCGCCTTTTTCTTTCAAGTGATGCTGTATCAGGCCTGATTGTTTGATCACATGATCCACCATGTCATGCAATAAGGCTTCGCTGCTTTCTTCGTCTAAGCGGTTGATTAGATTAAGGAAGCCTTTTACGGCGTTATGGGCGCGTGTGGGTAAAGACTGGTGGCTGACGATCTGTTTGCTGCTGTCCCACATGGAGCAACCCTCGGCACGGGCGTGCAGACGGATTTTAGCCACCGTGGCGGCACCTACACCACGGGTGGGTACATTGAAAACACGTTCCATGGCCGCATCGTCGTTGCGGTTTTTGATGAGGCGCAGGTAGGCTAAGGCGTTACGAATTTCTAGGCGGTCGTAAAAGCGCTGGCCGCCATAAATACGGTAGGGCATTTGCGCCCGAATTAAGGCTTCCTCCAACACCCGGGACTGGGCGTTGGAGCGGTAAAGGATGGCGCACTCGGCACGTAAGCCGCCGTCTTTTTGCCATTGGTCTATTTGATCAACAATGAAGCGAGCTTCGTCCATTTCATTGAAGGCTGCATAGAGGGAAATGGGTTCGCCATCCTTGCCATCGGTCCACAGGTTCTTGCCTAGGCGGCCAGTGTTGTTGGCAATAAGGCCGTTGGCAGCTTTCAAAATGGTGCCGGTAGAGCGGTAGTTTTGCTCTAAGCGCACGGTGATTGCATTGCCAAAATCACGTTCAAAATGTTGAATGTTTTCGATTTTTGCACCACGCCAGCCATAGATCGATTGATCGTCGTCGCCCACTGCCATAACTTTAGCCGCAGTGCCCGACAAGACTCGAAGCCAAGCGTATTGGATGGTGTTGGTGTCTTGGAATTCGTCTACCAGCAGGTGCTTAAAGCGGCCTTGGTAATGGGCCAGTAGGGCCGCATTGTTAAGCCATAGTTCATGGCTGCGCAATAATAGTTCGCCAAAATCCACCAGACCAGCTCGCTCGCAGGCCTGGTGGTAAGCGGCATAAACTTTAACTTGGGTGTCTAACTGAAAGTCGCCTTGGGTTTCAATATGCTGGGGGCGTTTACCTTCGTCTTTACAGCCATTGATGAAGTGTTGGAATTGGCGCACAGGCCAGCGATTTTCCTCAAGTTGCATCTCTTTGCACAGGCGCTTAAGAATGCTCAGTTGATCATCGCTGTCGAGGATCTGGAAGTCTTTTTGTAGGCCGGCTTCTTGCCAGTGACGGCGTAAAAGCCGATGGGCTAAGCCGTGAAAGGTACCCACCCACAGCTGCTGTGTGTCTAAACCCATGAGGCTTTCGATACGGGCACGCATTTCCCGCGCCGCTTTGTTAGTAAAAGTAACCGCCATGATGGACCATGGGGAGATATTCTCTGCCTCTATGAGCCAGGCAATGCGGTGTATTAACACGCGGGTCTTGCCGCTACCGGCACCGGCCAAAATGAGCAAGTTTTCTTGTGGCGCTGCTACAGCTTCTCTTTGGGAGCTGTTGAGTTCATCTAAAAGACGAGAAACATCCATGGGGTATCCAAGTAAACGCGATCAATTAAAAAAAGTTTCGTGATGATTGGTCAACAAGTTTTTTGTGAATTATTGAAACTAATCTGACCATTCTCATTCGCCTAGTTGCCAGCGCGTAGTTAAGGGAGTATTTTATTTAAACTGTGACAAATTTCGGGTTCAAATGAGATCGGGTTGTTCACTGTCTATTGTAACCACAGATGAGGTAAATAACACCGTTAGCCGCGCACTAGTTTGACATGGTTGAATTTAATAAAAACAACACTGGAGAATAGGGAAATGCTAAGAAGAGAAATTTTAAAGAAAGGCTTGATAGGTCTAGGTGGCGCTGCAGCTGCAACCACTATTGCCGCACCAGCGATCGCTAAAGAGCGTGTTGAAATTGCCATGGTAGCGACTTGGGGGCGAGACTTTCCGGGTTTAGGTACCGGCGCACAACGTTTTGCGCAACGCTTAAACGATATGAGTGATGGCCGTATCCAAGTGACTTACTACGCCGCTAACGAGCGTGTTAAGGCGTTTGACTCGTTTGACGAAGTGGCCTCTGGCAACGCTCAAATGTACCACGCAGCAGATTATTACTGGAAAGGGAAGCATCCAGGCTGGGCTTACTTTACCTCCGTGCCCTTTGGTTTAACCTATACCGAAATGAACGCTTGGATCCGCTTTGGTGGTGGCCAAGAATTGTGGGACGAGCTGGGCGCAGGATTTGGCATTAAAGGCTTGATGTGTGGTAACACGGGTGTGCAAATGGGTGGTTGGTTCCGCAAAGAAATCAACAGCGTAGATGACCTCAAGGGTTTGAAAATGCGTATACCTGGTTTAGGTGGTGACGTGTTAGCTAAACTAGGTGGCTCACCGGTATCGTTGCCAGGTGGCCAGATTTACGAAAACCTTATCTCCGGTGCTATAGACGCAACCGAGTGGGTAGGCCCGTGGAACGACGAAATCATGAAGTTCTATGAAGCGGCTAAGTACTATTACTACCCAGGTATGCATGAGCCAGGTTCCATGTTGGCTTGTGGCATGAATAAGACCTGGTGGGATGGTTTGAGCAAGTCGGATCAGATGATGATTGAGGCTGCTTCTTCCATGGAAAATGATGTGATGATGGCTGAATACAATGCTAAAAACGGTGCCGCATTGGCCCGTTTGGTGAATGATCAAGGCGTTAAGCTACGTCAGTTTAACGATGACATTTACGATAGCTTTGCCGAAGCTGCTGAAGAAGTGTTCGATGAAGTGCAAGCCCACAGTGATCTGGCTACGCGCATTCACAAGAGCTTTGCTAGCTCTCGTGCGGAAGTGGGCGCCTGGGCTGAAATCTCCGATCAAGCTTACTTGCAACAACGTAACCGTGCTTTAGGCGGTTAACGCAAGATTTATGTTAGTGCCTACCAACCCACCTTGGGAACCTCCTAAGGTGGGTTTTTGTGTTCTTGACACTTAATTATCGGTTTAACTCATGATGCTTTCTCGTACCGACTTGCTGTTACGTAGCACCGCTTTTTTGGTGGTCCACGTGGCAGTTATTTTTCTGGTTAATAATGTGCTTACCTTTTGGTGGTCTTGGCCGGGAGCCCTGAACACGCTTAAAGGTGATGGTGGCGGGCTGTTGGGTTGGCTGCAGCTTGCCAGTTATATAGGCGCGCCTCTATGGGCGGCCATGCACGTATATTTTCACCGCCAAGCGACCTATGGCGAGCTATCTGTACGGGTATCTAATTGGGCGGCTTACACCATTCGCGTGGCTTTTTGGATGGTGCTGCTGGTGGGTATGGCAGACATGCTAGTGTCCTTCATGCGTATTGAGAGCATGCTGCCAGCTTTGATTGGTGATGAGCTGACGCTTGAATTAGGCAAGCCGCGTTTTAGGGGTTTGTATTTGCATCTGCCGTTGATGTTATTGTCATTTTTGGTAGCCTGGCACAGCCGGGGGCTAGGATTTATTTGGCTAACGCTGATGGTGGTGGTAGCAGAATTTATGATTGTTATTACCCGCTTTATTTTTTCCTATGAGCAAGCCTTTATGGGTGATTTGGTGCGCTTTTGGTATGCCGCGCTGTTTCTGTTTGCCTCGGCCCATACGCTATTGAATGAAGGCCATATACGGGTTGACGTGGCTTATACTCATTTTAGTGATCGTGCCAAAGCTTGGGTCAATGTGGTAGGTATCTTCTTATTGGGTTTGCCCTTGTGTGGGGTGATTTTGAGCCTGGGTATGTGGAGTAAAACCAGCAGTATCAACAGCCCACTCATTAGTGTTGAAGTGTCTCAAAGCGGCTATGGTATGTACGTGAAGTACATTATGGTGGGTTATTTGGCGATATTTGCTTTTTCTATGGCGATTCAATTTGCCAGTTATTTATTGAGTCAGTTTGGCGTGCTGCGCGCTAACTCTAAACAGGTTATGGAGCCTTAATTATGGAACTCGTATTTTTGGCTCTACTGGTCTTGTTGATGATGGGGGCGTTGATTTCAGGCTTCCCGGTGGCCTTCTCTTTACCCGGTGCGTCTATTGTCACCATCGCCCTTGCTGCTCTTTTGGGGTACTTGTTTGCCGACGACACCTCGGCCTATTTTCATGAGGGCGGGCCGCTGCAATGGCTCAATGCAGGGGTTACTAATTTCCGTAGTTTATACTGGAATGTTGAGCGCGATACGCTGATTGCCATTCCTTTGTTCATCTTCATGGGCATCATGTTGCAACGTTCCAAAGTGGCGGAAGATTTGCTTGTCACCATGGCTCAGTTATTTGGTAAGGTGCCCGGTGGTTTAGGCATTTCTGTGGTTTTGGTAGGTGCACTATTGGCGGCCACCACCGGCATCGTGGGCGCTACGGTTATCGCCATGGGCATGATTTCTTTGCCCGCCATGTTGCGTAACAAATATTCTCATTCCTTGGCCACCGGCACCATTTGTGCGTCTGGCACCTTAGGACAAATTATACCGCCTTCAATTGTGCTTATTATCTTAGCCGACCAGCTGAGTAACGCCGCCGACCAAGCCAGTGCTATGCGTAAGGCCGATTATCGTGAAATTACCGGCGAATTCTCCATGCCCTCGGTATTGGACATTACCTCGGCCAGCGCCGGTGACATGTTTATGGGGGCCTTGATCCCGGGCCTGTTGTTGGTCGCCCTGTATGTAATCTACATTTTGATTACCGCGCTCATCAGCCCTAAGTCGGCGCCCCCGGTGGGTTACGACGGTGCCTATGATCGCCAGTTTTTGATTAAGGTGATGATGTCTATATTGCCCCCTTTAACGCTAATTTTTGTGGTGCTTGGCTCCATTCTGTTAGGCGTAGCCACGGTTAACCAGGCGGGTGCTGTGGGTGCTGTGGGCGCCACCATTATGGCGGGCTATCGCCTGCATCATCAAGACACACGGCGCTATTGGCCCGCTTTTATTGCCATCCTATCGGTCATAGCCCTAGGCTTTATTTTGGCCAATTTCGACCTTAACATTAAGAGCATTAATACCGATGAAGACGCCCTTGGCGTCACCTTGGGCATCATTGCTGTAGTGACGTTATTTGTTGGCATTGGTTGGAGCGGTTGGCGGGTATTTCACACCGGCACCACCTTGCATGAGGTGATGGGCGAAACCGCAAAAACAACCTCCATGGTGTTCATCATTCTCATAGGCGCAGCCATGCTTACCTCGGCCTTCCGTGCCTTTGGTGGCGAAGAACTGGTAAAAGATATGCTCACGGGCTTACCCGGTGGCTTTTGGATTCAATTCTTTGTGGTTATGTTGGTGATTTTTGTCTTAGGTTTCTTCTTAGACTTTATTGAAATTGCTGTGGTGGTAGTGCCAATTGTGGCCCCCATATTACTCGCGGACCCTGGTGCCAACGTTACTGCAGTGTGGCTGGGGGTGATGATCGGCTTGAATATTCAGACCTCTTTTCTGACCCCGCCGTTTGGTTTTGCACTGTTTTACTTACGCGGTGTGGCAGACAAAGTGGTGAAAACCGTGTCTATCTACAAAGGCGTGGTGCCTTTTATAGGCTTGCAGCTTTTAGCCTTGGTGATTACCGGTTTCTTCCCAAGCTTAGTCAATTACCTGCCTAATCGCACCTACTTAACCTCGGAGTCTGCACCACCACCTATGAATCCTAGGATTCAGCCGTGTTTGGAAGAGCAAGTATTGACGTTTTACGACAACCAAGAAGCCAGTTTGACGGCAGCTATTAATGCCATGGCGGCGGTGGACGTAAGTTACCTGTCGGCAGCAAGCTCAGATTTATTGGCTCAAAGCCTCACTCAGGCGCGGCAGACCTTTGCTAAAGTTGAGCATATTTACCAAACGGGTTCCGAGCTGGCAGACTTTACCTTGGCCTATGAGCCTTTGCATACGCAAGTGCGGGAAATACAGCGCCAAATACGCCGCAACATTCGATTAGGCGAAGATGCTCAGCTGCAATTACGCCGCTTAGATGACATCGAACTTAATGCCCAACGCCGTACTGCTCTTGAAGATCGGATTGAAGATTTAGCCGATTTCAATGAGCAACTGTTGGCAAGTATTCCAGCCAACTGGGCCGTGCAAAGGCCGCTGTTTGAAACGCTGAATAAGGCTGAAAAGCAGGCGCGTAACCAATACCGTCGTAACGCCGATGAAGCCTACGATGGTATTGTGCAATTGCGTTTGTGGATAAACCAGGCATCAGCATTAGCCGCGAAGCAAAGCCAGGTTGAAGCTCTTGGGCAGGCGATCGAGCTGATGGACGCCAAAGAGGCCATGGCCGCAATTAAAGTTGAAGAGAGAAAATTGGGGTATTTTGCCGGCATTAGTGCGGTTAAATCCAAATTGTCTAAAGCCAGGAGGGCCCTTAAAGGCAGTAAACGCGATCCAGATAAAGCCAAGGCCTACCATGCCCAAGCGATGGAATTGCTAACGGCTGAAATTGTTTGGCGCCAACGTGCTTTGCTAGCATTAGCACCTGCACTGGCAACTTATGATGCGGCTATTAAGGATTCTATTGGTTTGCGCTTGCAAGAGCGTATGAGCCATGACTTGGCTACTACAGTCTCGGCTTGTATGGCCGGCCATAAGGATATTTCCTTGCAGTTTTAGCAGTTAGGCGGCGTGATAGTGGCTAGCATTGAAGCGGATGGGTTAGAATGAAAGCCCGCAACCCATTTGCTTCAATAGAACTAATGCCTACATCCAATGCCGACTTGTTTAAAAGCATAGACCAAGCCAATGATCACTTACGCAAATCGGAGCGCAAGGTGGCGGCCTATGTATTGGAACACCGGGCCAACATCGTGCAAATGCGTATTGTCGATCTGGCTGCTGCTGCTGGTGTTAGCGAGCCTACGGTAGTGCGCTTTTGTCGGGCTATAGGTTTTGATGGCTTTCAAGATTTTAAGCTCACCTTGGCCCAGTTTGTGGCTGCTAATACCTCCTACCAACAGTTCCGCTTAGATAGCCGTGATTCGGTGGAGCAGTTTAAGGAAAAGATTTTCGATTCCACCATGGGCAATCTCATGCGTGTGAAGTCAGATCTAGATGCCGCTAATTTGGAGCGTGCCATTGTGGCTTTAGCGCACACCAAACGAGTGGACTGTTATGGTTTTGGCGCTTCCGCACCTATTTGTAGCGATGCTCAACATAAGTTTTTCCGTCTCAATATCTCGGCGGCAGCCTATTCAGACCCCCACCTACAAACCATGGCAGCTGTAACTTTGCAGGCGGGCGACGTGGTGATTGCCATCTCCCAAACCGGCCGCACCAAAGATTTGTTGCACACCACTCAGTTAGCAATGGATGCCGGTGCTACGGTCATCGCTCTGTGTCCAAGTAACACTCCCCTTGCCCAACAAGTGCAAATTCCTTTGTACATTGATTTAGATGAAGACAAGGAGCTCAACACTCTTATGTCCTCCCGCATTACGCAAATGGTGGTCATCGACGTGCTCGCCGTAGGGGTAACCATGCAATTGGGTGAAGAGACCATGGCCCACTTAAAGACCATAAAGCGCTCTCTCAGAAGCTTGCGTATACCTGCAAAACGTCACACCACGACTAATAAGTCGAAGTAGTGCTTACAGTTGTTAGGTGAGGTGGTAATAAAACCCTCTATGCTGTCGCGATTAGTCAAAAAATAATCCTAATTAGTTAATGTGCCATAAACAGGCAATGCCATCATTGCGCCATGCAATTGATGTTAACTAACCAAGGAGCTTAGCCGTGCCATTACAAGCTAGCCAAAACGTATTTATTACCTGTGCCGTGACTGGATCTGGCGGCTCTCAGGACCGCTCTCACCACGTGCCCCGCAGCCCCGAGCAAATCGCCAATAGTGCCATTGATGCAGCTAAGGCCGGCGCCGCCATAGTGCATTGCCATGTGCGTGACCCAGAAACAGGTACCCCAAGCCGCCGCTTGGAACTCTACAAGGAACTCACTGAACGTATTCGCGCCGCCGAAGTGGATGTGGTGCTGAACCTTACTGCCGGTATGGGCGGCGACATGGTGTTTGGCGATGCCGAGAACCCTTTGCCCTTACAAGCATCGGCCACCGATATGGTGGGCGCTAGTGAGCGGGTGGAGCATGTACGCCAATGCCAACCAGAAATCTGCACCTTGGATTGCGGCACCATGAACTTTGCCGAAGCCGATTACGTGATGACCAATACCCCAGGTATGTTGCGAGCCATGGCGCAAAAGATGACCGCCATGGGCGCACGCATTGAAATTGAAGCCTTTGATACCGGCCACTTATGGTTGGCTAAAAAGCTGGTGGAAGAAGGCTTGATTACCGACCCAGTGATGGTGCAATTGTGTATGGGCATTCCCTGGGGTGCACCGGATGACCTTAATACCTTTATGGCCATGGTTAATAACGTGCCTAAAGACTGGATTATGTCGGCCTTCTCCATTGGTCGTAATGAAATGAACTATGTGGCGGCTGCGGTGTTAGCCGGCGGTAATATCCGTGTTGGGTTGGAAGATAATCTGTGGTTAGAAAAGGGCGTATTGGCTACCAACGCTCAATTGGTTGAAAAGGCAGCCACCATTGCCACCAACATGGGCTCTACTTTGATGACGCCAGCGCAAGTGCGGGAACTAATTAAAGTTGAAAAGCGGGCACCCCTAGTATGAATGAAGGCATGAGCGAAGCTATGAGAGAACAAAAGAAAATAGCCGCCTGTATTGGTGGAGGTGTGATCGGTGGTGGTTGGGTGGCACGGTTTTTACTGCATGGTTGGGACGTTAATGTATACGATCCAGCGCCAGATGCGCAGCGCAAACTTGATGCGGTGTTAGATAATGCCCGTGCAGCCTTGCCGCAGTTGGCTGATGTGGCCATGCCCAAAGAAGGCAAGCTGACACTGTGCGATAGCCTGGAAGCAGCGGTGGCCAATGCCAGTTGGATTCAGGAAAGCGTGCCCGAACGCTTGGAAATTAAGCATGCGGTGTTTGCTCAAGTGCAAGCGGCTTGTTCTGCAACTGCCATTATTGGTTCCTCAACCTCCGGTTTTAAACCATCGCAGTTGCAAGAAAATGCTTTGCGGCCAGAACAGATCATGGTGGCGCACCCATTTAACCCTGTGTATTTGCTGCCGTTGGTAGAGCTAGTACCTAGCCCAGCCAATAGCCCCGAAAACATAGAGCAGGCAAAGACTTTGCTGACGGGTTTGGGCATGAAACCCTTACACGTGCGTAAGGAAATTGATGCCCATATTGCCGATCGTTTGTTAGAAGCGGTATGGCGCGAAGGCTTGTGGTTGATTAAAGATGGCATCGCCACTACTACCGAAATTGATGATGCCATCCGCTTTGGCTTTGGTTTGCGTTGGGCACAAATGGGTTTGTTTGAAACCTATCGCATCGCTGGTGGTGAAGCCGGTATGGCGCATTTCATTGCCCAATTTGGCCCTTGCCTAGAGTGGCCATGGACCAAGCTTATGGATGTGCCCGAGTTGACGGATGAGCTCATAGCGACCATTGCCGAGCAGTCTGACGCCCAATCGGGGCATCACACTATCCGCGAGTTAGAGCGTATTCGTGATAAAAACCTGGTGGGCTTCATGCGCGTGCAAAAAGACAGCAATTGGGGCGTGGGTGAATTGTTGAATCAACACGACGAGCGCCTCAAGCAGTTGGGTTAGGGTGCCTACACAGGTCAAGCAAAACATTGATCCAGATCAATGGTTGGATTAAGCCTTCTTGTTAGCATAAGCTTATATAAGGTGATTCTGATCCATTAATATGGAGATTTTTAATGCATGAAGCACTGAGTATTCAGGCCTGTGGCAACTGTGGATTGGCGAGTATGTGCTTGCCTGCGTGTTAGCTGTGGGCTAGAGCGGCCGCTCAAGTCGGTTAACAAAATGGCACCATTGCGTGCCGTTGCTGGTATGATGAAGACTCTTGTTTGTCATGCCGGCTGTTTAAATGTACATGATTATCTCCGTTGTCACGGCTATCCTGCTAGTGATGTTACTAGGCTATGTGCTATCCAAAAAGCTGCTTACTGACCCAGGCTTTTGGCGCGGTATTTCAGCTTTGTCTTATTGGGTTTTATTTCCCATTTTGATCGTCAAAACGCTAGCTCAAGCCAGCATTGACGCAAGCTTGTTTGTGCCCTTATTTGGGGTGTTGGCCTTGGGCTTAATCTTGGTGTTGCTTTATTCTTTGTGGATTGCACGCATGGCCCGTCTGGATGGTCCATCCATGTCATCTGTTGCCCAAGGTGGTATGCGTCACAATGGTTTTATCGGGCTTGCCGTTTTATTTGATATGTTTGGCATGCCAGGGCAGGAGATGGGAGCCCTTATTATCGCGGTATTAGTGCCGCCTACCAACCTGCTATGTGTGTTTACGGTGACCATGTTGGTGCCTAAGAAGCCATCCATCAGCACCTCTAAATTGATTGTTAAGGAGCTATCGCGCAGCCCACCTCTGATGGCAGTTGCGCTAGGTTTGTTGCTCAATTTCAGTGGTATTTCCATCCCCAGTATACTCGACCAAACCATGGCGTTAATGAGCCGGGCCGCTTTGCCGATGTTGTTGCTGAGTGTAGGGGCAAGCCTTAAACTTAGCGGCTTAAAAGGTAACTGGCCTACTCTGATTGCAGCCTTAAGCACCAAGTTGCTGGTGTTTCCTGCGGTGCTGCTAGCCGGCGCTTTATGGCTTAATTTGGCGCCTTTGGTAACCGTGAGCCTGGTGGTGTTTGGGGCCTTGCCAACAGCAGTTTCAGCCTATCCGTTCGCCCTGCAACTGGGGGGTAATGCCAAGCTAATGGCTGATATTATAACTTTGCAAACCTTAGCTAGCTTGGTAGGCTTGGCTTTTTGGGCCAGCTTGGCCATACAAGTAACCGGTTTATCGCTATGAGTATTTCTAAGCCATTTGATTTTCTTCAAAGTGATACGCCTCTTTTGGTGAGTATGCCCCATTCTGGCCTGCGCTTAACATCTCCTGTGAGTGACACTTTGGTGCCCGAGGCCTTAGTATTGCCCGACACCGATTGGTATATCCCTGAGCTGTACGACTTTTTAGACGACTTAGGTGTGGGTGTTATTAAAGCCAATTACTCACGTTATGTTATTGACCTCAATCGGCCGCAAGACAATAAACCTTTATATACGGGCAAAACCACGGGTTTGTTTCCGTATATATTGTTTAATGAGAAACCCATGTTTAAGGTTGGGTCGAGCATCGATAAAGCCCATCAACAAGCCTGCATCGAGCACATTTGGCGGCCTTATCATCAACAACTTAGCAGCGAGTTAGAACGTTTAAAGCAGCGCTTTGGTTATGCCATTTTGTTTGATGCCCATTCGATTGCGGCCCAAGTGCCAATGCTTTTTGATGGTACCTTGCCAGATTTTAATTTTGGCACTAATGCTGGCGTGGCTTGCGCCCCTGAGTTACTGGCAGCAGCGCAGCAAGCACTGGCTCACACTGGTTATACCCAAGTAAGTAACGGTCGCTTTAAGGGCGGCTACATAACCCGCAGCCATGGCCAGCCGAGTAATAATATGCACGCCTTTCAGCTGGAGTTATCCCAAGCGACCTACCTGCAAAATGGTTCAGGTTATGCCTTAGATAACGACAAATGTGCACAGGTTAGGCCTAACTTAAAGGCCTTGCTTCAAGCCCTTCTTGGTTGTAATCTGCAGCCAAGTTAAGAGATATATTAATGTATTTAAATGAGACACAAATCAACGCTTATGAGCGTGATGGCGCTATTATCATTAAAGGCGTATTTAAGGATTGGATAGAATGCTTACGCAGCGGTTTTGATAAAGTATTAGCTCAGCCTAGCGAGCATGGCAGAGAAAACGTAGCGCAAGGTGACGCTGGGCGGTTTTTTGAAGATTATTGCAACTGGCAGCGCATTGATGAATTTAAACGTTGGATCTATGAGTCGCCAGGGGCACAAATTGCCGCCGAAGCCACCCGTTCCAAACAGATTCAAGTATTCCATGAACACATTTTGGTGAAGGAGCCGGGTACAGCAAAACCCACCCCCTGGCACCAAGACATGCCCTATTATTGTGTTTCGGGGGAGCAAACGGCAAGTTACTGGATTCCCCTTGACCCGGTGGCGAAAGAAAACACCCTGCAAGTGGTGCTAGGTTCGCACCGTTGGCCTAAGTTAGTGCGACCAACGCGCTGGTCGAGTAACCAGCCATGGTATGCCAATGAGGCTGATTTTATGGACATGCCAGCCATTGATGGTAGCCAAAATATACTTATTCCAGAGCTCGAACTCGGCGATTGTGTGCTGTTTAACTTTAAAACCGTGCATGGTGCGCCGGGCAATGCTTTAGCCAGCCGCAGGCGGGCTTTTTCTACGCGTTTTATGGGTGACGATGTGCGCTATGCCGACCGCGGTGGGGCTACCTCGCCGCCCTTCGATGGTTTGGTACAGTGTGACGGTGAAGCCATGCGCACAGATTGGTTTCCTGTGGTTTATAGTGAATGTTAATGGAGAAATTAGTATGACCAAACTAGCCACCGGGAGCTGCCTTTGCGGAGCCGTAAAGTATCAAATTAATGGCCCGCTAAGGCCTGTGGTGGCTTGCCACTGCAGCCAATGCCAAAAGACCAGTGGTCATTATGTGGCCGCTACTAACGCCAAGCGCGAGCATTTTGAGCTGCTCGAAGAGCAGGGCCTAAAATGGTTTTCATCCTCGGCGGGTATTAGACGCGGTTTCTGCCAAGAGTGTGGCAGCAATCTATTTTGGGACAAAGTTTCGTCACCCGGTATCTCTATTTTTGCAGGCACTTTGGATCAGCCCAGCGGGCTGCAGCTGGTGGAGCACATTTATGTGGAACAAAAGGCCGACTACTACACCATTGAAGACCAGCTACCCCAGCGTCAAGGCTTCAGTATGACTGCAAAGGCCGACAATGGCTCGTAAATGCCCCAATTGTAGTTTTAAAATCACCGCCCGCAACCAATTGTGTGATGACTATCGCGACCCTGCTAAAGCCTATGGTTGCCCTGGGTGTGGCACTTTTTACCTGTTACCTAAGCACGCAGAAAAGCCTTGGTACTATTGGGCCTGGATACTGGGTAATGGGCTTGTTATTGGTTTTATTTGGAGTTTGGTGCAGGTTCAGGGCGTCACTCGGTGGTTGTTCTGGGGCTATATAATGGCTTTAGGGTTGGTGTGGTTAGTAACAAAATTAGTCTTGCCTAAAGTGGAGTTGCAGGCATCGGGTCATCGTGCAGAAATAGCGGATGACTGATTTTATTGTTCCCCACTGTGCTGACCAAGTCGCCATTTTATACGCCGATGACGACATACTATTAGTTGATAAGCCCAGTGGCTTATTGTCTGTGCCGGGTAAACATCCATTAAATAAGGACTGTTTGATTACTCGAGTGCAGCAAGACTATAGCGATGCTGAAATAGTGCATCGCCTGGATATGGATACTTCGGGGGTGATGGTGCTGGCGCGCGGCAAGGTTAACTTGTCTAACTTAAGCCGTCAGTTTCAGCAGCGCGAAACACAAAAACAGTATTTGGCATGGGTTTATGGTTTGCTGCAGGAAGATGATGGAGAGGTGAATTTACCCCTGCGCTGTGATTGGCCTAATCGACCCAAGCAAATGGTGGATCACGAGTTAGGTAAACCCTCGCTAACGCATTTTGAAGTGCTGGAGCGCAGTGTTGAAAGGCATCAAACTAAAGTGCTGCTAAAGCCCTTCACTGGGCGTTCACACCAACTTAGGGTGCACATGGCAGCCCTAGGCCACCCTATTAGTGGCTGTGGTTTTTATGCCCATGGCAAAGCCTTGGCGCAAGCTCAAAGGCTGCAGTTACATGCCTGGAAATTAGCCTTTACCCACCCGATCACAGGTGTGCCAGTAGCGCAAACGGCTGTGGCTCCCTTTTAATATAGCCGGGCTTAACCGCAAGTAATCAAGCCTGGGCCAGTTGCAATACGCTGTGCCAAATATCAGCATCAAGCTCCACTGTTTCAACTATAGCTTTTTTGGAGCCAGGCAGGCGGGCGCCAGGTTGGCTAGTTACGGCATCAGAAATTACCGCTAGCTTATCCCAAAATAGGTCGCCAGCCACGTTGGTTGGATCAATAATAATATAGCATTGGCCTAAATCGTGAGGCTGGCCTTGTGTTGTTTTAAGTGGGCTTAGCTGGGTACTAGTATTACCACCGGTGAAAGCAGCGGCAAGAATTTCTGCCATCAGGCCAAAACCGTAGCCTTTGTAACCGCCAGAAGAAACCAGCGATCCGCCCTTTAGTACAGCGTTAGGGTCTTGGGTGGGTTGGCCTTGGCTGTCGACACCCCAGCCCAATGGAATTTGTTCGCCCGCAGTGGCTGCCATGTTGATTTTACCAATGGCAATGGCGCTGGTGGATTGGTCAAACTGCATGGCTAGGCCGCCTTGGCCATCGGGCACCGACATGGCAATTGGGTTGGTGCCCAGCACGGCTTTAGTGCCACCCGGAGGCGAAACACAAGCCTTGGCGTTGGTCAGACCAATGGCAATGAAACCGGCCCGGGCAATTTGTTCGGTGAAGTAACCTAGTGAAGTGCAAGTATGGGAATGGCAAATGGCCAGGCTGGCCACGCCATTTGTTTGGGCGGCTTGAAGCGCGGTATCAAGGCCGCGGGCAAAGGCCGCTTGGGCGAAGCCGAACTTTGCATCCACCATAACACTGGCGGGTTTGGGCTGGCTGACTTGGGGTTCTACATTGCCCATGACTCGGCCAGAGCGTAATTGCTGGCAATAACTATCAAGGTAAAAGAGGCCGCAAATACGGTTACCCGAGGCTTCTGCAATGCGCACTGCATGGGCCACAGAATCGGCAATCCATGGTGCGGCGCCGTGGGCCATTAAGGCTTGGGCAGTAGTGGCTTGAATAGTGTCTAGGTCGACTTTAATGGTGGCCATAGCGATCTCGTTTGGGCAATTATCTAGGTGCCAATTTTAAGTTGCTTTGCCCGTCTGGGTAAAGCAAAATGGCTGCTATTTAGATATTATAAAAAATTTATAGGTCAAAAAAAGGGCGCCGTATGGGCGCCCTTTGCTTACCTTGATGCGCTTATGAACGGCGCGTTGGGCGGCGGCTAGGGCCACCTTCGTTACGGCTGTCTTTGCGGTTATGCGGGCGCTCACCACCACGGCTGTGGGGGCCACTACGCTTAGGGCGTGGCTTGCGGGCACCCGGGGTAAAGTCGTCGGCTGGGCCTTGTGACTCGATATTGAGCGGCTGGTTGCGCACCCGAACTTTTTTCAACAATTGCAGCATTTCTTTAGGCATGCCAGCAGGCAAGTCGACCGTGGAATGATCATCAAATAAGTTGATACGGCCAATGTAGGCACTGCTTAAGTCGGCTTCGTTGGCAATGGCGCCTACAATGTCGCCAGGCTTTACTTGGTGCTCATGGCCTACTTCAATGCGGAAGCGCTCCATGGCAATAGATTCACCACTAAACTCTTCTTCTTTGCGCTCTTTGCGAGGGCGGCGTTCATTGTCGTTAAAACCAGGCGTGGCATCCCGAGGATCGCGGCGCTCGGGCTTGTGTGGCTCAGGCGTGACAAGTGGGCGGTCTTGCTGGGCCATAAAGGCTAGGGCCGCAGCCACTTGCTCGGGGGGAATTTCGCGCTCTTTCACAAAGGCTTCGACCAGATCACCATAGATGCTTAAGTCGGATTGCTCTAAGGCTTGGTCGATGCGGGCTTTAAACTGATCGATACGGCGTACTTGAACCTGCTCGCGGCTAGGCAGCTCCATGGGGGTGATGGTTTGACGGATAGCCTTTTCAATGGAACGCAGCATGTTGCGCTCGCGCGGGGCAACAAACATGATGGCGTTGCCAGAACGACCAGCACGGCCGGTGCGGCCAATACGGTGTACATAAGCTTCGGTGTCGTAAGGGATGTCGTAGTTGATAACGTGGCTAACACGGGCTACGTCAATGCCGCGAGCGGCAACATCTGTGGCTACAACGATATCGATCTTGTTTTTCTTTAGGTGCTCGATAGTGCGTTCACGCAATTGCTGAGACATGTCACCGTTGATGGCAGAGGCGCGATGACCACGGGCTTCTAGCTTTTCAGCAAGCTCAACAGTTAAGGTCTTGGTGCGTACAAAAACGATAACCCCATCAAAATCTTCGGCTTCTAAGATGCGCGTCATGGCATCTAGCTTGCTGGTGCCAACGGCTTTCCAATAACGTTGAGTAACGCTGTCTACAGTAGCAGTTTTGGCTTCAATTTTAATTTCTTCTGGGTTGTTAAGGTAAGTGTTAGCAACCTTACGAATAACGGCAGGCATGGTGGCAGAGAATAGAGCCACTTGGCGATTGTCTGGAGTGTGATCCAAAATCCAGGTGACGTCATCAATAAAGCCCATGCGTAGCATTTCGTCGGCTTCGTCCAAAACAACAGTTTTAAGCTTATCTAGTTTCAAAGAACCGCGGCGCAAATGGTCCATCACTCGGCCTGGGGTGCCTACGACTACGTGCACGCCACGTTGCAACTGACGCAACTGCCCACTCATGCTGCTGCCGCCGTAGATTGGCAACACATGGAAGCCGCGCATGTCGCTAGCGTAGTTTTGGAAAGCTTCAGCCACCTGAATGGCGAGCTCACGGGTTGGCGCCAGCACTAACACTTGCGGTGCTTCAAGTTTTAAGTCGATGTTGGAGAGGGTGGGTAGTGCAAAGGCTGCAGTTTTGCCTGTGCCTGTTTGTGCAGTACCCAAGATGTCTCTGCCTTCCAGTATGGGTGGAATGGCAGCGGCTTGAATGGGGGTAGGTTGTTCGTAGCCAATGCGTGTGATGGCTTTAAGTACGGGTGTGGAAAGTGCCAAATCGGTAAAATTTGTCATCTAAGTATCCTATTAATAGTGATCTGATGACTCGATGGACACAAAGTTCCACAAAGTCCGCGCGTAAACAAAGCCACTCCCCAGGCTGTATTTATACAGCAGAGATTAAAATTAGAGTGATGTAACCCTTTGTTCGGTCTACATTAGCCTCAATTTGCTAATGCCCGGCACCTGCTGGTGCCTTACCGTGCCACTTTATTTTGAAGTGTGGCTGAGATAACGCGGATGCAAGTGATATTACGCGCGGCAGTGTATGCTATTTTTAATGAAAAAGATAGCCGGTGTCAGTTAGTGCTAAACACCGCCAAGCATTAACCCTTGAGTGCGCGCAGCACAGACTCTGCCGAACTCACAGCAAAAGGATCGGCGCCATGGTTGTCTTCGCGACCAGGCTCTTCTAGCCAATGCTCAATCACGCCGTTGTTGACCACCATGGCATAACGCCAAGAGCGCGGGCCAAAACCAAGGTTGTGCTTATCCACTAACATGCCCATTTGACGGGTAAATTCGCCGTTACCATCGGGAATGAATTTGAGGTTTGAGGTGCCTTGATATAATAACCACTGGCGCATAACAAAAGTGTCATTGACCGACAAAACGTAGATGTCATCTACACCTTGAGCGCGAAACTCTTCGTAGGCAGCTTCAAAACCAGGCACTTGCATGGTGCTACAAGTTGGAGTGAAAGCGCCTGGTAGAGAAAATACCACAACTTTTTTATTGGCGAAAATGTCATCAGTAGTGACATCCTGCCAGCGGAATGGATTATCACCGCCAATGCTCTCGTCACGAACACGGGTTTTAAACGTCACTTGGGGTACTGAGTTGCCAATATTCATATGCTTTTCTCATCTTAGTTGGTGCTGTTAGCTATTTGCTTGAACTAATGGAGTTAGTTTGATTGATTTTGTATTATTTGTATAATTGTTTATATTGATCTTTTTGATAGGAACCTCCGATAACATGATCAAGCTAGGGCTTTACCGACACTATAAAGGCGCAACATACCAAGTGCTTGACTTGGTGCGTCATTCAGAAACCGAAGAAGAGTTGGTGCTCTACCGCGCTTTATACGGTGAACGTGGGCTGTGGGTTAGGCCCCTAGCCATGTTTACACAAACTGTAACGGTTGAGGGGCAACAAGTGCCGCGTTTTGCTTTTGAGAAAGCTTAGCGCTAATAATAAGCTTTAGATTGCTGTTTACCAGGGGATTGAGCTACCGTCGTAGTTAATAAAACGGCCGCTATCTTCTGCTTTTAACTGCTCTAACACCTGCCGTAGGCCATGCACGCTAGTGGCCGTGTCGATGAGCGCATTTGGGCCGCCCATGTCGGTGCGTACCCAGCCTGGGTGTAGGGCTACGACCTTGATTGCGTGTTGTGCAAGGTCAATAGACAGGCTTTTCACCACTTGGTTAACAGCGCTTTTAGACGAGCGGTAGACATACATAGAGCCACCCTGGTTGTCTTCTATACTGCCCACCTTGGAGCTAATGATGGCAAAGGTGCCTTGGCGGGTAATTAAATTGTCATACAACGCTTGGGCCAACATGAGTGGCGCGATAGTGTTGACGTTGAGTACGCCTAACCACTGGTCACGTGATACGCTACCAAGGGTTTGATCCCTTGGGCCTATAACGCCCGCGTTGTTGATAATTAGGTCAAAATCAACGCCTTGCAATAGCTGCTGTAGTTGTTCAATGCTGGCGTCGTCAGTAACATCTAAAGGCAGTAGGGTAAGTTGCTCGCACGCCAGGGCAGACAGTGCCTCACCACCCTGGTTGCGGGAGGTGGCGCTTACTTGCCAGCCTTGGGCTAGGTATTGTTGTGTTAGTTCTAGGCCAATGCCGCGGTTGGCGCCGGTAATTAATACACGTTGCATAGTCATAAATCTCTTTGAATCGATGGTTACCTTTGAGCTTAGAGCAAGAACGATGCCAGCGCAAAAGATAATAATACTTGGCGTTGCTTGACCTATGTGTAACACCTAGGTGTTATAGTGTACGTCTAATGTGCCTGAGGGTGCTTAACCAAAGGAGGTCAGCCATGAAAACTGTGAGCCAACTTGCTAAAACTGCCCAAGTCAGTGCCGAGACTGTGCGCCACTACAGCCGTTTGGGTTTGTTGCAGGCGCAACGAGACCCAACCAATGGCTATCAATTATTCGATCAGGCTGCGGTGCAACGTTTGGCCTTCATCAGCCAATCTAGGGCTTTAGGTTTTAGTTTAAAAGACATTCAGGCCATATTGCAGCACACCACCAAAGGGGATTCTCCCTGCCCCATGGTACGAGATCTACTGCAGCAGCGAGTGCCTTTGGTGGCGGCTAAAATCAGTTCCCTAGAGCAGCAATTGGTACGCATGCAGCTCGCCTTAGTGCAATGGCAAAGCATGCCAGACGGGGTGCCAGATGGGCACCATATCTGCCACCTAATTGAAGACTGGCAAAGCATAGACAATAGCGACAGCAAGGTTAATATTCATGACTAATTCCGTTCAACCCAACACCACACAACTGGCACTTTCAGGGGTCACCTGCGCTGCTTGTGTGGGCCGCATTGAAAAAGCTTTGCAACAAGTCGACGGGGTGCAGCTAGCACAAGTTAACTTTGCCAGCCGCAGTGCAGATGTAAGCGGCGGCAGTGCCAGCGATCTGATCAAAGCCGTGCAAGATGCCGGCTACGACGCGCAGTTGATCAAAGATCCAGAACAAGCCGAGCAACAGCAAGCCGATGAATTAAACAAACTGCTCAAGCGCCGCAGCTGGCATGCTGCTGTGGGTGTGACACTCGGTTTTGGGCTTATGTTGTTTGGTATGGACGTGAGCAACCCTTTGATTCTACGTGCTATTGGTTGGCTTACCTTGGGCATGATGATCATGACCGGCGAACATTTTTACCGTAGCGGCTTCAGGGCAGTGAGGACTGGCCATGCCAATATGGATACCTTGGTGGCCCTTGGCACGGGAGCTGCTTGGTTGTACTCGATGCTGGTGGTGTATTTGCCCAGTCTGTTTCCAGAGGCAGCTCAGGGGGTTTATTTTGAGGCCGCCATCATGATTATCGGCCTGGTTAACCTAGGCCAGGCTCTGGAAATGCGGGCCCGCAGTAAGACCCAATCAAGCCTTAAAAACCTGCTGGGTCTACGTCCTACCCATGCCTGTTTAGTGGCTGAAGAAGGGGATGAGCAAGTTAGCATCTTGCAAGTTAAGGTGGGGGATCTGTTACGCATTAAACCGGGTGAGCGAGTGCCGGCGGATGGCGTGGTAACGGATGGCGAAAGCTACTTCGATGAAGCCATGCTCACGGGTGAGCCTATGCCAGTGCATAAGCAACTGGGTGCTGAACTGGTGGCAGGCACGATTAATGGCCAAGGCAGTGTTTTATACAAGGCGACGCGGGTGGGCCGAGACACTGCCCTGTCACGCATTATTGATCTGGTGCGCCAAGCGCAAAATAGTAAGCCTTCAATCAGCAAGTTGGCGGATAAAGTGGCGGCAATTTTTGTGCCGGTGGTCATTGTAATCGCCATCATCACGGCTTTGGCATGGTACTTTTTTGGCCCCCAGCCGGCCCTCACCTACAGTTTAATCACCGCAGTGTCGGTGCTCATTATTGCTTGCCCTTGTGCCTTGGGCTTAGCGACTCCCATTTCGGTGATGATTGGGGTTGGTAAAGCCGCGCAAATGGGTATTTTGGTGAGTAACGCCGACGCCTTGCAGCAAGCCAGTACCATTGATTGGGTAGTGTTGGATAAAACCGGTACTATTACCCAGGGTCACCCCAGTGTGGAAGACTTTGTGGTGTTTAATGAAGCTGATCAGGGCCATGGCTTGGCGGTGGCTGCGGCTATCGAACAGTCCTCGGAGCACCCTATTGCCCTAGCGGTATTGGATTACTGTAAGGCTCACTCTTTATTTAATTCAGATCAAACTAAGCTTGAAAACTTTGCCGCAGTGCAGGGCATGGGAGTGATTAGCGACCAGTATATGATGGGTAATGTGAAGCTGATGCAGACTCACCAAGTGGACTTATCCATGGCGAAAACTTGGTTAGCACAACAGCAACAACTAGCACGCACGGTGGTTCTGCTCGCTGAAGATGGCCGTTTGGTGGCGGCATTCGCGTTGGAGGATGCGCTGCACGTCGATAGTGTTAAGGCCATTCAACGCCTGAAGGCAGAAGGCATTAAAGTGATGATGTTAACAGGCGACAACCAAGCCACTGCAGCGCAGGTAGCTAAGGTAGTGGGCTTAGATGCTTTTGTTGCAGAGATGATGCCAGCAGACAAGTTAGCCAAGATCAAAGAGTTGCAAGCTCAAGGTCAGGTTGTGGCCATGGTGGGCGATGGTATTAATGACGCGCCAGCGCTGAGCCAGGCCGATGTAGGTTTTGCCATGGGCCAGGGTACCGACGTAGCCATTGAAAGTGCAGACCTGTGTTTGCTTAACAGCTCTTTGCATGGGGTGGCCGATGCCATTGAATTGAGCCATGCTACCTTGGGTAACATCAAACAGAACCTATGGGGCGCCTTTGCTTACAACGTGGTCGGCATTCCCATTGCTGCAGGCGTGCTGTTTCCCTTTACGGGTATGCTGCTCAGCCCCATGTTAGCGGCTTTAGCCATGTCTTTTTCATCGGTGACTGTAGTGACCAATGCCAACCGCCTGCGTTGGTTCAAACCTAGCTCCCGCGATTAGTCTCCAGCGGGAGGTTAGAAAACTTGTGGTTGTGGGTGGCGGCGGCGGGCGCCTATGGCTTGTACCAGCACACCTAGCATGATGATGCTGCCACCAACTAAGGTCCAGTTACCTGGGTGTTCGTTAAATAGCAGCCACACCCAGATGGGGCTTAAAATAACTTCTAACATGGTCAGCAAGGTTAGCTCTGCAGCGGGTACATGCTTGGAGCCGGAGATGAAAAACACTAATGCCATGCCCATTTGAAAAAATCCCAGGGCTAGGCAAATGCTCAAGTCGGTCCAGCTAATGGTGTAGTCATCAATCGCCAAGGCGGCCACTAGCATCGAAAATATGCCGGCAATGAGCGCTGCCGGGAGCATGTCGTTGTCTTTGCCGCGCCGCATAACCACACTAAAAGCAGCGTAACTAGTGGCCATTAGCATGGCAAATGCCATGCCGATGATGCCGTCACCGCTAAGGGCATGGCCTACCATCACACTAACACCAATAGTGGTAAGGGCTATGGCAGCCCAAGTGCGTTTTTTTACTCGTTCGCCAAGGATAATCCAGCCTAATAATGCCGCTAAAAAAGGCGCAGAGCTCAAAAGAAAGGTGACGTTGGCTACGCTGGTATGGAGCAAGGCAAAAATATTACCAAAAAATGAAATTCCTAAAAATAAGCCAGCCAATATACTCAGCCGATTAGTGCGTTTAATGGGGGTAATAACATCGCCCTTATTACGCCAGGCCATAACCAAGAGCATGGTTAGTATGAGGGCAATGGAGCGAAAGAATACAATATGCCAGCCCGACGCCTCGCTAATGTAACGCACGCCTACACCAGCTGTACTCCACAAAAGGCCACACATAATCACCATGAGGGCGCCGTTACGGTATAGATGGTTGGGGGCTAAAGCTAAGCTTGAATTGAACTGGGTCATGGGTGTGCTCACTGCCAGGCTGCCCTGAGGCTACAGTTGTTTTGGATGGCCACACAGGCGTATCGCCGCACTATATCCTAAGCACCTAAGCAAGGTCTAGAGTTTGGTTGTTGTTGAGCTTCTTTTTAGCGGCTGTTTGGCAATTGTTTCGTTGTTCTATGGGGTAAATTATTCTATAATTTTGCGGTCTTAGTATCCAATCTCTTACTATAGCTGGCCTCTACGATGGCATTAACTTCGTCATTTTTAACCTTAGTTAAACTTATATTACGATTTTTGGTGAGTGGTGGCATTGCCACGGCAGTTCACTGGTCTGCTTTGTGGGCGTTGGTGACAATGCAAGTTGATGCTGTGTGGGCCTCTGGAATAGGTGCCTTTCTGGGGGCCATCGCCAACTATTTTTTGCAGTATTTTTTTACCTTTAAAACTAAGTCAGGGCACAAGCAAGCCCTACTGGCATACATTCCTAGCGTGGCTTTGAGCTGGCTGTTAAATTTGGGCATATTTTATAGCCTCTACATGTATCTGTTATCAGACCCCCTGTGGGCTCAAGTAGTGACTACAGGTATAGTGATGGTGGTAAATTTTTTGTTATACAAAAAGGTGGTTTTTCGTGACAAATTTGACACCTAAGTTAGACCCTACAGGCGCCATGCCAGTGGTGTCTGTGGTTATCCCCGTGTACAACGAAACGGCTGTATTACCCTTGCTATTTAAACGTCTCAGGGCAGTTATGGATGGGCTGGATTTGAGCTATGAACTGGTTATGGTTGATGACGGTAGCGCCGATGCTAGTGCAGACTACTTGGTTGCCCAAGCGCAAGCTGACGCACGCGTAAAGGCGGTGATTCTGTCGCGTAACTTTGGTAAAGAAGCGGCTTTGTCTGCAGGCCTTGAGCAGGCCATTGGCGAAGCCATCATTGTGCTTGATGCAGATTTACAAAATCCGCCAGAGTTGATTCCATCGATGCTGGAAAAGTGGCGTGATGGTGCCGACATAGTAGCGATGAAACGGCGCAACCGAGAAGGCGAGTCGTGGGCTAAGAAATCGGGTTCCTATCTCTATTACCGCATTATGAACCGTATTACCGGATCTATGAATATCCCTGAAGATACGGGGGATTTTCGTCTCATGAGCCGTCGCTCACTGAATTCACTTAACCGCTTGCCAGAGCGTAACCGCTATATGAAGGGGTTATTTGCCTGGGTGGGCTATCCAACTCAGGTGATGGAATACGATGTTGCTGATCGCGCTGCTGGAGAAACTAAATGGAATTACTTTAGTCTTTTCAGTTTAGCTTTTGAAGGCATTACCTCATTCTCGGTGGCCCCCCTGCGGGCTATGGTGTTCTTGGGCTTGATCACGGCCATGCTAGGTGGCTTATTTGGCACTTGGATCGTATTTAAAACCTTAATGTTTGGCAATGACTTAGACGGTTACCCATCCATCATTGCCATGATTACATTTTTAGGCGGTGTGCAATTACTGTCGATTGGCGTGTTGGGAGAGTATGTAGGTAAAACTTACTTTGAGGCTAAGCAACGGCCTCTATTTATTATTCAAGATGTGTTTCAACATGAGTCACAAGGTGCTGACAAGGCTGCATCAGCCGCTACACAAGGAACTCCAGTTAATGTTACATCGGACTAATCTTATATGGCTGTTTGGCGCCCTGATTTTGGTGCGCATATTGGCCATGGTATTGGTGCCTTTTGCCGACACAACGGAACCTCGGTACGCTGAAATTGCCCGCTTGATGATGATTACCAATGATTGGATCACGCTTTGGTTTGAACCTGGAGTACCCTTTTGGGGCAAGCCACCTTTGTCTTTTTGGGCCCAAGCCATCTCCTTTAAGATGTTTGGGGTAAATGAATTTGCCGGCCGCCTGCCGGCTTTGCTGGCCTTTTTAGCCACCGCCTGGATGCTTTGGCGAATGGCACTGTCGGCGGTTAATGCCGATGTGGCAGCGGCTAGCCTAGTGGTTTATGCCGGTATGGTGTTGACCTTTCTCGCGGCAGGCACAGTCATGACTGATCCTTACCTTACCCTAGGCACTACATGGGCCATGGTGGCTTTTTATTTGGCGCCTAAAGAAAACTTTTGGTATTGGCGTTATGGTTTGTTCATTGGTTTGGGCATTGGCCTGTTGGCCAAAGGCCCGTTAGCGTTAGTGATTAGTGGTGCACCCATTGCTGTGTGGGCGTTGCTGCAAGGCAAAGTGATGTTCTATCTTAAGCAGTTGCCGTGGATAAGAGGCACTTTGCTAACTTTGGCCATTGCCCTGCCTTGGTATATTTTGGCGGAACTAAAAACCCCAGGCTTTATCAATTACTTTATCGTTGGCGAGCATTTTATGCGCTTTGTTGACCCAGGTTGGATGGGCGATTTGTATGGTTATGCCCACAAAGAACCCAAGGGCATGATTTGGCTGCATTGGTTAGCTGGTAGTACACCCTGGGGGCCGCTAGCGGTATTATTGCTAGTGGGGCATTTATTCACAGCCTCATGGCGGCAAACCCTGCGGCAGGCGGTAAAGCAACCTGTGGTGCTGTATTTATTGTTTTGGGCCTTAGTTACGCCGGTGTTTTTTAGTCCAGCGGGTAATGTTATTTGGACCTATGCGCTGCCGTCTATGCCAGCCTTTGCTCTGCTCATGGGGTGGGCATTAGTAAGGCTCAATAGGGGTCAGGCTTGGCGCAAAATGGGCTTTACTCTGGCCATGTGGTTTGTGCCAGTGGCTGCTCTAGTGTTCACTTTGTTGATTGCCAACAACAATGATTTAATGAAAACCGAAAAGAGCCTTGCCAGCTATGTGGTTGATCAGCCTCAAAACGGCACCATTAGCAACTTAACGCGCTTGTATTACTTGAGCTCAGAGCTGGAGTTTTCGGCTCGATTTTATAGCTACGGCCAAGCTCAGCCGGTACAGCTGGATCAGCTGGAGACATTGGCTAAACAGCAGCAAGGTCTTTATGTGGCGGTGCCCGTAGATCGTTGGGAAACTACAGCGGCTCATTTTGGTGCGAGGCTGGAACCACGCATACAAAATATGCGCTTTAAGCTGGCTTACTTGCAGCCTTAGGCAAACTAATAGCGACGATCAAGCTTATTGAGGCTCGGCTTTGGGGCTCGAAATAACTTCAAAAGTGGGCCAAAAGGAGGCCGGTGCCAAAGAGTTTGAGGTGTCAAAGTCTCCCACATTTTGTTGATCTATCATTAATATGCGAGGACTAAGGTGGGGCTCTGTAAGCTTTCCTTCAAGAATCCGTACGGCCTGATCTATAGCCAAACGGCCTTGCAATACTGGGGAATCTGTTGGCGCTGCTAAAATTGTATTTCTAAGTTTCATTAGTATTTCCTCGGTATTCTTGTTATTTCTTGATATTTAGGTATTTACATAACTATTAGTAAAAACACGAGCTGTCAAGTATCAGCTTTTTCTTTCCACTCCAGGTTAAGCCCGTACACGGGACTTGGTTGGATCGTAGTGAGAAATCCCCACCACGGTTGCTGGAATGCGTTTAATATGGCCGTCTAGCTTGCCCACTTCAACTTGAGTGCCAGGCTCAATGTGATCAATGGACATGCTACATAGGGCAATGTTCTGGTTTAAAATAGGCGACCGCACGGCACTGGTAATGGTGCCTACCTGTTGGCGGCCTACACGTACACACTCGCCGTGGCTGGCGATTTCTTCGCCCTCAAGCACTAGGCCCACTAATTGACGCTGAGGGTTTGCCTGACGCTCGATTAAGGCATCGCGGCCAATAAAGTCTTCTTCTTTGGTTTTTAGTGGTACGGTAAAGCCAATGCCGGCTTCGAAGGGATCGGTCTGGTCGTTAAACTCGTAATCGGCAAAGATGAGTGCCGATTCGATGCGCAGATTATCGAGCGCTTCTAAACCTAAGGGCGTGATGCCAAACTCTTGGCCTGCTTCCCATACGGCATCCCAAACTTCGTGGCCATCTTTTGGATGACACCAAACTTCATATCCGCGCTCACCGGTGTAACCAGTACGAGAAACCGTTACTGGTGCACCTTGTGGCCCGCCAATGCGGCCATGGGTAATACGGAATGGGCGTAGGTCTTCAATGCTGGTTTGGCAATCTGGGCTGAAAATTACCTTTTTCAGTGTCTCTGCACTTAACGGGCCTTGTACGGGCAAGTTATGCAGCTGATCGTTTGAGTCTTTGATCACCACGTTAAAATTCTTTTCTGTGGCCACTTTACGCAACCATTCAATGGCGCCATCGCAACCACCTACCCAGCGGAAGTTGTCTTGGCCTAGGCGGAATACCGTGCCATCGTCTACCATGCAGCCATTGTGGTAGCACATGGCCGTATAAATAACCTGGCCAATGGCTAACTTGCGGATATTGCGGGTGACCGCGTAATTAAGTAGGTTTTCCGCATCTGGGCCTAGTACTTCGCACTTGCGTAGTGGGCTTAAGTCCATGAGCACCACTTTTTCGCGGCAAGCCCAGTACTCGGCAATGGCACCGTAGTTGTTGAAATGGTTTGCTAACCAGTAGCCGTTGTAATCAACAAAGTGCTGAGTCATGGTGGCGAAGCGGTCGTGGAATGCGGTTTTCTTAGTCATAGTTGAATCTGCTACGGCGTTTTTACGGAAGGCCTTGCCTTTCTTAAAATCATTATCGGCGGCGTAAATACGCACGTGAATATCGGTTGGATTCCAGCCGTTGGCTGGGGTGGTGTCGTCCGGGCACGCGGTTGAGCCGCAAATGAGGTCAACACGAGCCTGCAATAAAACGTAATCGCCGGGGCGAGTCCAAGGCTGGCACGAGCTATGCTGATCGTAATCGTCGTAACCCGTGTTAAAGAAAAAGTTAACCGCTGGCCAACCTTTACGCGGTGCAACACCTAATGGTCCTAACACGGCATTAAGGTTTTCTGTACAGTTGGTGTGGCCAGGGTAGCCGTTATCGTCATAATACTTGGCGCTACAAGCAAGGTTGAAGGTGTCGTGGCGAGCCACAGTATCTTGAATAACGTTGAGTATGTTAATTTGATCGTCTGTGTAAAACTTATCGTACAGGCCTGGGCCTGGGAAAGCAGACGCCATGAACGTACGCGTGGTGAGAGGACAAATTAACTTCTCCACACCCTCGGCGAGGCGATTCGCATCTAAGGCCACAAAGTCTGAGCATTGGCGCCCGGCAACGTCAATAATTTGAATGTATTCGCCGGCCTTAACTAGGTAGCCTTGCGCGGTGCTGTTGTTGATGCGAATCTCGCGATCAACTACACCTAGGGGCGCAGGCAGATCATCGTCGCTAATAACGGCAGCGCCACTCACATTAACGAAGATATCGGTGGGAGGCATAAGGTTGTCTGGACTCATGTCTTCACCCGGGGCGGCGATTAAGCATAAGCAATCATTGGCTACGGTGTAGCTTTGTTTGCTGGCTGGGGCTGAATTGGCACCAAACACAGAGATGCCTTTGCAGCCGGTGTGGTCATTAGCATCCATCCAGCTGCGTAAATAGGAGATATCGCTGTTGGCATCAGCACCAAGGCTATTGAAGGCTGGGTTGCCTTGAGCATCAAAAGCCATCACTTGAGCTTCTTGGTTGCCCTCCGGGTCATGCAAGGTAAGAGTGGAACCCGCAGCCAGTTGCAAAGAAATTAAATGCTGAGCAGGCACTCGATAGCGTTGTGTGCCGTCATCACCCAGTACAGGGTGTGGCATAGGGTTAGCACTGTAATAGCTAAGGGGTTTCATAGGCCGTTGGCTCAAATAGTATTGTTATAATCGCTGAGCGTAGCGAGAGTCCAGCGCCCACCATAACAAGTTCATATTAAATCTTGCCGGGCTTTGTTTAAGTGTTCGGCCATGCACAACTTGGCTTGTTGGGCGTTGCGGTGGCTAATGGCCTCGAATAAGGCGCGATGGTGAGCATTGTACTGGGCCATGTTTTCTGCAGTTAACACTTTGCCGCGGCTGGCGCGCCACAATTCATGGCGCCGCACCTCATTTACCTGCTCATAGATCCACATCATTAGTGGGTTACCACATGCCTGTGCTATGGCTTGATGAAAATCCTCATCGGCGATGGAAAATTGCTCCGCCGTGCGAGCGGCCTCTACCCGCTCTAATGCCGTGCGCAGCTGTTCTAGGTCTCTGCCTGCAGCATGGTGTACAGCTAGGTCAACAATTGCTGGTTCGAGCATGTTGCGCACTTGCATCAATTGCATAGGACTAGTGGCATCGGCAAATTGACTGCCCGTGGTCTCGGACTGAGCTCGAACAAAGGTACCACTGCCCACCTTGCGTACTACTAAACCTTGTTGCTCAAGCAATGATAAGGCGCTTCTTAGGGTGCCCCGTGAAACGTCGTAATGAAGTGCCAGTTCACGCTCTGCAGGCAAGCGCTCGTTGGCGCGATACACATGGCGCCGAATAGCTTCGCCTATGGTGCTGGCCAGGGCCCGAGCACCGTTGGGTTTAGACTGTCGTCTATCTAGGGATAAGTAAGATGAAGGTGCTGTACTAGGAAACATTAACTAGGCCTGCTGGTAAGTACAATTAACTTCAGACTATCACACTTGGTTTGCAAATTGGTATATCAATTGGGTGAGTAAAGGTTTGGTTTTGGTTCAGACTTAATTATTTACGGTATATTCCTGCGCAATGGCAAATTAAGTTATTTAACTATTTTCTATAAAAAATAAGAGATTAACAAAATTTAACAGTGTTTGTTTAAATAAGTAACAAAAAAAGACTTGCCTCAACAATTTCATAAATGATATACCTTTACGGCGCTTTAGGTGGACCATATATGTACCAATTTTATTTCTTTGGTTTGAAGGTATAGGTCCATTAGCTCAAACAACAATAAATATGAGGAGGCATCGATGACAGATTTAGAGCAATATGTTGACGCGCCAGGTCGTGATGAACTGGTGAAGCAAGTCCGCGCTAAAATCGACGAATTAGGCATTACCTATGTGTATTACCAGTTCATTTCCGTAACGGGTCGTATTGTAGGTAAAGGCATTCCAGCACGCCATTGGGAGCGTACCGCTGCTAAGGGCTTTCAACTTGTGTATGGCTCTACTGCCAACTTGGCTATTGACCGCCATGGTGAGTACATTGGTTATGGTCCAGAAGCCTCTGAGCTTGTTGGTATCGCTGATCCAGACACCTTTATGCAATTGCCATGGGACAAACGTGTTGCCCGCGTATTTTGTACCTTATTCCGTAACCGCGAAGAGCGCGTTAACCCGGGTGCCTTTCTGACTTCAGATTGCCGCGGTAATTTACGCCGTACCCATGAAGAGTTTAAAGCCAAGCACGGCTTGGAAATGCGTTGTGGTACCGAGCCAGAAATGATGTGGCTGAAGAAAGGCGAAGACGGCCAGCCTAACGGCGGTGTAACTAAACCAACCTGTTACCACATTGACCAGTTTGAAGAATTGCGCCCAGTATTTATGCGCGTAATTGACTACTCTGAGCAAATGGGCCTAGACATTATCCAGGGCGACCACGAAGACGCACCTGGCCAGTTAGAACTTAACACTCAGTACGACGACGTGCTGCAAAACGCTGATCGTTTGACCACTTATCGTCAAATTTGTGCTCAGGTAGCTCGTGAGTTTGGTTTGATTGCCTGCTTTATGAGTAAGCCTTTCATGGGCGTATCGGCGTCGGGCTGTCACCACAACATGTCTTTGTGGCGCGGTGGTGAAGACGTATGTCACCCAGAAATTGCTGGTGGCGATAGCCTGCCGGGAATGCCGGGTCCGTTTACTTACCGTGAAGGTGGTGAAAACACCTTTATGCCAGTGCCTTCGATCCACAAAACTAAGCCTGGCCCTATTGGCCTACAGTGCATTGGTGGCGTAATTGCCCATTTGCCTGCGCTTACTTCAATCGGTTCTTCTACGGTTAACTCCTATCGTCGTTTGTGGGATACCGGCTTCTGGGCACCAATCTTCGCCGATTGGGGTTATCAGAACCGCACTTGTGCTTTGCGCGTATCGGCTCCAGGCCGCTTCGAGTATCGCTCTGTAGACTCTATGGTTAACCCTTATTTGATGGGTTCGGCATTGCTTAAGGCGTTTGACGATGGTATCGACAAGGACCTTGATCCAGGCGATCCGGAAGAGCGTAACATCTACGCGGCTATGGAGGCAGGTAAACAAGTTAAGAAATTACCTATGACCCTAGGCGACGCCATGGCAGAGCTTGAAGCTGATGAAGTTATCAAGTCTGCAATGCCTGGCGAAATGTACACTGTTTACACAGGTCACAAAAATGACGAGTGGGAACGCTTTAACCAGACCGTGACTAATTGGGATACAGAAACCTATCTTGATTGTTTGCCATAAACCGCAAACCTTCAGTTAAACCCAGCTGGCAAGGCTCGATGCCCTGCCAGCCAACATTTAAATAACTCTAAAAGTAAATATTTAGGAGACGCGACCATGTGTGGTATTGCAGGCCTTATCCATAAGAAGGCGGGCGGTGCAAACATCGGACAAGAAATGACTAACATGCTTCAAGCTTTGAAGCATCGCGGGCCAGATTCTACCGGTTATGCGCTATATGGCTCCCCCATTAGTGATTACATCATGCGTATCAACCTTGCTGAGCAAGCTGATACTAAAAAAGGTTTTGACGTTGCATCGAAGCTTCAATCACGTAACGACTTAGTCGATGCGCGGATGGCTGAACTCGGCGCCAAAATCACTAAAAAAGAAAATTCAACAACCTATGCTTTGCGTTACGAGGTGGCCTTTAGTGGCGACCTTAAGAACCTGATCGACTACATTGAAGACATTGAAGGCGTAGAAGTTATGTCTTGCGGCAATAGCCTCGAGCTGATCAAAGACTTGGGCGATGCGGCTGTGGTTTCTGGCCAGTATGGCATCAACTCTTTCCAGGGTTCACATGCCATTGGACATACGCGTATGGCCACTGAGTCTGACGTTGATATTCGTTCTGCTCACCCATACTGGGCCTACCCATTTGCCGACGTATCGGTGGTACATAACGGCCAGTTAACCAACTACTGGACCAACCGTCGTGCGCTAGAGCGTTTGGGCAACCGGTTTAACTCCAACTGTGACTCAGAGCTGATTGCTGTGTACATTGCTAACTGCATTGGCGATGGCGATGACCTAGAAACAGCCATGCGTCGTTCAATCGACGACCTAGATGGTGTGTTCACCTATCTAGTGGCAACTTCTGATTCCTTGGGTATGGCGAAAGACGTGATGGCGGCTAAGCCTATGGTTATCTACGAGAGTGACGACTTTATTGCATTGGCTTCGGAAGAAGTTTCAATCCGCAGTATTTTTGATCACGAAATTGATACATTTGACCCCTATGAAGGCGAGGTGATGGTATGGAAACTGTAAGCAAATCCAGCCAATCCCATGACATGGGGTTGCACACGGAAAAGCTCACGAACCGAACTCAGCAACAATTTTTTGATGCTGGCGAATCGGCTAACTTTACTTATGCATGGGCCCCTGTTGTCGACACCAACAAAGTTGGCAATGTTGACTGTGCAGATATGGACGCAACGGCCATCAACATTCGCATCCGTGAATTAATGGACGAAGGTTGTGGCACCATTAACATCACCAACCCAGGTTCAATGCACGCATTGTGTGTAGGCATTCTTAACCGTCTGCAATTGAACGTTACTGGTAGTTTGGGCTACTTCGGTTGTGGTTTGATCGACGGACCTAACGTACACATTACTGGCCGTGTAGGTTGGTCATGTGGTGAAAACATGATGGCAGGTACTATCGTTATCGATAAAAATGCCGGCTCTACCTTCGGTGCGGCCATTCGTGGCGGTGACTTAGTGTGTAGGGGCGACGTGGGTTCTCGTACCGGTATCGACCAAAAGGGCGGCACCATCATTGTGGGTGGTAAAACTGGCGCATTCACAGGCTTTATGATGCAACGTGGTCGTATGATCATTCTTGGCGACGCAGGTATGAACCTGGGCGACTCTATGTACGATGGCACCATCTACGTAGGCGGCAAGATTGCAGGCTTAGGCGTAGACGCAATCCCAGCTGACTTGAATGACCTTGACCGTAAATGGTTGAAGTCAAAGCTAGATCTTTATGGTATGGAAGCGTCTAACGGTGTTGAAAACATGCAAAAAATCGTTGCTGGTAAGCAGTTGTGGAACTACGACAACCTCGAACCATCAGAGAAGAAGCTAGTTCTTTAAGAGCAGCGAGGATACTTATTATGACAGTTAACCAAAAAGAAATTATTGGCAAGAGTTTTGTCTTCCCACCGGAAGTCATCAACGATATCCACATTAAATCCGACCTTGGTCGTTACCGTATGCGTGGTATGTCATTGTTCAAGAAAATTCCAAGCTGGGATGACTTGACCTTTATGCCAGGTACATTGACACGCTTCGTCATCGAAGGTTACCGTGAAAAGTGCCTAACCAGAACCGTGATTGGCCCTAAAGCCAAACGGCCAATGGTATTAGACATTCCTGTGTACATCACCGGTATGAGTTTCGGTGCTTTGTCTTACGAAGCTAAGACAGCATTGGCACGTGGCGCAACCATGGCCGGCAGTGCAACCTGTTCTGGCGAAGGCGGCATGATTCCTGATGAGCGCCGCTACTCCGACAAGTGGTTCTATCAGTGCATCCAGTCTCGTTACGGCTTTAACCCACATCACCTGCGCCTTGCTGATGCTTGTGAATTCTTTATCGGCCAAGGCTGTAAAGTTGGTTTGGGTGGTCACTTAATGGGTCAGAAAGTAACCGATCAGGTTGCCGAGATGCGTTCATTACCCGCCGGTATCGACCAGCGTTCACCTGCTCGTCACCCAGATTGGTTGGGTCCAGATGACCTTTCTTTGAAGATCAAAGAAATCCGTGAAGCCACCGATTGGCAGATCCCTATTCAGCTTAAGCTGGGTGCGGCCCGGGTATATGATGACGTGCGTATGGCTGCTAAGTGTGGTCCAGACTCTATCTTCATTGATGGTATGGAAGGTTCTACTGGTGCAGGCCCGCACATCGCTACTGAGGAAACGGGTGTACCTGGTATTGCTGCAATCCGTCAAGCGCGTAAAGCCCTTGATGACGTTGGCATGACTGGCGAAATCAGCCTTGTATATGCTGGTGGTATTCGTAACGGTGGTGACTTGGCTAAAGCTTTAGCACTTGGTGCTGACGCAGTTGCGATCGGTCACTCAGCGCTAATGGCGTTGAACTGTAACCGTGACATCGACGAAGCTGACTTCCCTAACGAAATGGGCGTAGAAGCCGGTTCTTGTTACCACTGCCACACTGGCCGTTGTCCAGTAGGCGTTGCAACTCAAGATCCTAAGCTACGTGCACGGTTAAACCCAGACGAAGCTTCTGAGCGTGTATTTAACTTCCTACATACGCTAACCATCGAATGTCAGTTGTTGGCACGTGCTTGTGGTAAGACAAACATCCATTCCTTAGAGCCAGAAGATATTGCGGCTCTAACAATGGAAGCGTCTGCCATGGCTCAAGTACCATTAGCAGGCAGCCAGCACACCGTTGGCCGTCCTGACATGACTCGTTTCTAGGAGGACATTACAATGTCACAAGATGTAGATCATTACCTAAAGTCAGACGGCCTAGATACAGACCGTGAGAAAATGATTGGTCAGACCATTGGGTACCGTTACGACGTTAACTTGGTGCCTGACATGAGCCATTGCACTGAGTACCTTACGCAGTACATGGCCAAAATGAACTGGAAAGACCTTAACTGGTTAGAAGACGTTCACATGGGCTACGAAGAAGACCGTGCTGCGGTTTTCGATCGTAACATCAATGGTTGGGTAACCATCCCTGATAACATCGAACTTCCAGACAACCAACAAGACCGCGACATGATTGCGCGTGAGTTGTTGTTGAAGTTCCAGATGTCTGAAAACCATCCAATGGTTGAATTGCGTCAAGCTTACGCAAAGTTCTAACGGACATTGCTTGGGGCTTATGCCTCAAGCAGCCAATAAAAAGCCCAGCATATGCTGGGCTTTTTTGTGTCCGTCATTGCGAGGAGCGCAGCGACGTGGCAATCTAGTTTTTATTTTAAGCCGACCACATTAGAGCTTTTTGGTGGCGAGCTTTTAGTGGTGGTAATCCAAAGCGTTTTTTATAACACTTATAAAAACTCGGTAAAGAAGAGAAGCCACAACGCGAGGCTATTTTTTCTACCATTAACTCAGATTCAAATAATAATTTGTGGGCATGATTAAGGCGCTTTTCTAAATAATAAATGCTTGGAGAAATGCCAATATAAATCTGAAATAAACGTTGAATTTGGCGTTTTCCTAAATCAGCGTAGTGGCTTATTTCAGATAAACTTAACGGCTCTTCAATATTATTTTCCATTAATGAGGCTACTTGCTGCAACGAGTTAGGCCAGCCATAAGGGTTGCTCTTATTGTCTAAGCGATGTTCTTTAGGAGTGCGCAAAGTAGCGCAGTTCATCTCTTCGGCCACGCCAATAGCCACCGACTTACCATGATGTAAATGGATGATATTCAACATCATGTCAAGGCTAGTGCTGCCGCCCTGACAAGTAAAGCGATTATTATTAACGTTAAAAATCGCTCGGTTTGGGGTTGCACCTTGGCGGCGTAATTCGTCTAAATGGCGATGATCAATAGTCCAACGACAATCATCTAGCAAGCCTGCAATGTACAGATAGTATGGCCCTGTGCCTACGCCACCCATTAAAGCCCCACGCTGAGCAAGGTGCTTTAATGGTGCTGTAAAACCCTGCACCGGCAGTTGATAAATAGTGTTGCTGGCACATATAACCAAGGCATCAAGTTGATCAAGCGCCCAACTTGAAGTTAGTGGCAAGGTGTCTAGTTGCATGCCACAAGAACACAGCTGGGGGCCACCTTCTAAAGAGAAGAGTTGCCACTCATATTGTTTGTGCCCAAGGCGTTGGTTAGCCACTTCTAGAGGCTCGACAATGTGGCTCATTTCGGCCAAAGAAAAACCTGGAACTAATAATATTCCAAGCTGCCAGTTTTTGTTGATAATAATATCTAGCGACATAACAAATTCACGTATTAATAAATTATTTTATCTATATTAACGATAATTTGTCGTTGTTACAATATATTTTGGATTTCATATGTCGCTCATGGATAATAATATAAATGTATTCATATATTAATTTTATAATGTTTTAATTTATAACAGAGTCGTTAGTTATGTAAATAAAATAAATATTTGTATTAGTTTGTTGCGCCAAATTTATAATGGTTTAACTCGGCCTAGATCGGCTTAGGCCGACTTAGCCAGCACAACAGGAGAGATCAGAGACGTCTTTGTTGAAAGTTTGAGCGCAGAGCTTCAAGCCCTCAACCATGGTCAAATAAGGGAAGAGTTGACCAGCCAGATCGGTGATTGTCATCTTGTTGCGTATGGCTAAGGCGGCACTTTGAATTATTTCTCCTCCATCGTGACATAAAATTTGAGCGCCAATCAAACGCCCAGAGGCCTGTTCAATCACCAGCTTGATAAAACCATCGGTTTCAAAGTTGGCCAATGCCCGAGGCACGTTGAGCATATCCAGCACTCGGCTATCAGTGTTTATGCCCTGTGCCTCGGCTTGTGCTTGAGTCAGACCCACGGTTGCCACTTGGGGGTCGGTAAAGATCACCGCCGGCATGGTAGTGAGGTCCAGTGAGGCATCGCCACCAGTCATATTGACTCCGGCCCGGCTGCCTGCCGCCGCTGCAACATAGACAAACTGAGGCATGCTGGAACAGTCGCCAGCGGCGTACACATTGGCTAGGTTGGTTTGCATACGTTCATTAACCATAATCTTGCCGCTCTTATCTGTCTTAACGCCCACGGCAGGCAGGTTTAGCTGCTGGGTATTGGCATGACGCCCAGTACTGATTAACAGTTGGTCACAATGCAAGGGGCCGGCATTGGTTTGCAGGCTAAACTGTTGGCCATCATGGGATACACTGGTGGCTTGGGTATGGGTGAGCACGCGCATGCCTTCTTTTGCAAAACACTCGGTCAGCTTTTCGCCTAACAAAGGGTCTTGCCCATAGAGTAAGGTGTGGCGGGCCAATAAAGTCACTTCACTGCCTAAACGGCGATAAGCTTGGGCAATTTCCAAGGCCACAACAGAGGCGCCGATAACCATTAAATGCTCAGGTAATTGGTGGGCAAATAAGGCCTCTTCGGAGGTCCAATAGGGAGTGTCTGCTAAACCTCCAATGACGGGGACGGTGGGTGTAGAGCCTGTGGCGATGAGAATATTGTCGGCCTTTATCTCCGCTTCGCTGCCATCGACTTGGCGCACGATTAAAGTGTTGGCATCTTTAAAGCGAGCATAGCCTTTCACTAGGCTTAAGGCTTCATTCGCAGCCAGAATATTTTCATATTTGGCCACCCTTAACTCCTCAACACGGGCGCTTTGCTGCTGGGCTAATAAGGCTCTGTTTACGTTAGGCGAATGATTATCTAGGCCGTCAAAGGGGTTATTGCGCTGTTGTTGAGCCAGTTGCGCCGCGCGGATTAAAATCTTAGACGGCACGCAGCCTACATTGACGCAACAACCGCCAATAAGGTTTGCGCCTTCAATAAGGGTGACCCTAGCACCGCCTTCTGCGGCTTTGATGGCGCAGGCAAAAGCCCCAGAACCACTACCAATGATAGCAACATGGAGCGGGTCGCCTGCACTGCTGGACGTTTGATCGCTGCGTTGCTCGGCCGTATAGCCCAATGACTCAACAGCACCAATGATGGCGGCAACTTGTAGGTCGGTCGACTTAGTTACTTGCGCACTGGCAATTTGATAGCTGACTTCAGCACGCTCGACTCCTTCGATAGCCTCCAACGTATGTTTGATATGGCTTGCGCAGCTGGTGCAAGTCATGCCTTGTATCGAAACTAAGAGCATGGCTACTTCCCCGTCAGTTGTAGTTGGATGTTGTGGTGTTACTTTGTTGGACAGGGCATAAGTATAAGTGCCGTACCTAAATACGGAGTCAAGTGCTTGCTATTGGGATGCGCGAAAACTGGGGAGAATAAAGGCGATTAAATGACACGGCAAAAAAAGTAAACGCTTCAAATTATTGAAAACGCTGCCTTTTTTGTACTTCCGTTTGGTGGTGGGGGGAGGCTGAAACTACGCCTAATGAGGCCGCATATGGTAGCTATGGCGTTGATACGCGGCTTGCGTGTACCCAAGCGTGTACCAAAACATCAACCCATCGACTTAAATGGCATGCGAGGGCTACGATGATTTTATTAATCTGGGGTAGCGCTAATAATGCTGCCCCAGAGTGTAGGTGGATGTTGTGCGGAAGGGTTAAAATAACTCATTAGGAGGCACACTAAAGGTTGGTGAAAAGTCATTGCTTCGCGCATAGTTGCTGTTGATCCAAATTGAATGTTCAGCATCTGGGTACATTTTGGCATAGACTGCTAGATAGGATGCCATTTTGATAAAATACAAGTTGGGATTATCAACAGACCCCCAGCGATCACCACCCCCCTTACAGCCAATGGCGTAAATGCGATTGCTTGCACTGGGTTTTTTGATTGAGTTAACTACAAAATCAACTGCAGAATGAATGCTCCGACCGCCCACAGTGTAGCCAATCAAATTATTTTCTGTGTTGGTGTTCACCATTGCCGCCATCATGAGCAAGTAGCCAACAGAGTCACTATTATATTTAAGTCCCATGCCACTACGTTGGGTGTCTATAGGAAAACTACCATCTGGCCGCATATCATTTATGGCTAATTTGTAGGTATTAATGGTTTTCTGGATCAATGGATCGTCTCCAATTAAGAAGCCCCAGATCATTGTGTAATAAGAGACCATATAGGCTTTGTTATCTTGCCTGTCTTTCCAGTGGCTGGCCGCAACTTTCGCCATTAAACCATTTAACCATGGCCCAACGACCATGCGTTCTTGTTCGTTAAAGGTATCAGCAATGGCTGCCGTAGATGTTAAAATTGCACCAATAGCTGTCATCACCTGCCAATCAACTGGACGCGCACCCCAAGTTACTCGTATACCTTTGTTAAGTGCATTTGCTTCCGCCCATTCAAGTAATGCACCTTTAAGCTGAGATTTGGTAGTTTCATTATCGGTGCGCCGCACAGACTTAGCAGCTGCAGCAAACCATTGCAGGGTGGCGTTGATGTTATCGTTTTGTTCTCCATAGGTCTCATCTAGCTTAACTCTCAAGACTGGTTTCGGCGGAATACCAAGATTGATCGCTTGGCTTGTGCTAGCCCCTTCTGAACTAAAGGGTACGCGCCATTCCATCTTTGCGAATGCTTCACTGGAGTAGAGTTTCGTTCTAAGATCAGCTCCTTCCCCGTATGTTGGATGATCAAAGCATTGTTTAGCAGACTTGTATGCCGTCCATAGCTTTTTGGTTTTATAGGGAGATAACACCCCGCGCGGGTGACTAGTAACGTCTAAAGTCGCTTGAGTTGGTGTTGGCCCGCTTGCCGTTAGCCCTGCGCTGGAAGTGCCAGAGGCGCAAGAAAGCCCTCGAGAATCAGCTTCTTCTTTGTATTCAAGCATATCTGGTTGACTCGCCATAAGTCGGCACACTGTTTTGTCAGACCAACTAGAAAAGCTTTGTGCTGATACTTGAGTTACGGAAAAAAATGTAATCAGAAGGAAAGCAGTTTTATATTGATATTTCATAGCGTTGATCCTTAACGTCAGCTTAGTCAAAATTGGACAATTGTTAGCGTTATCGTCATCAAAAATTTCCTTTTTTTGGGTGAGCATTCACAACTAATCATGATCTTAATTCTTATTAAAAACCACTCTCCCATTCGTAAATACAAAATTTGAAGAAATCAAATTTCCACCAATGCTTCATAATAGCGTCATCAAGCTTAATACATTCTTGCTGTACACCATAATGCGCAGGCATGTTGAGTATCTCTTCATCAGTGATGTCCATGGCTGAATACCTAAATTGCTTATACAATTCTTGTGTTTCAGTGATGGTTAGAGTGACGTAATAATCTAAATAGCCACCATCCAAAGAGTCTTCAGTAAACCTAGGGTCTTTCATTAATTTGTATGCGTCCCAACCATGAGGACAGTCTATGGTGAATACGGGAGCATTTGATGAGTTGGTATATGCTGATATTTTAAGACTAAAAGCCATAATTCTTCCCCATTAAGCGTTATAAACTAAGGCAAGTTAGGAACCCGAGCATCTACAACCCGCATCAGCGGTTCGTATCATATGAGTGAATTAAAAAAGTAGTGAAAATTATGAGTGACACCCGAGACGTTGCGCCACGGTTACATTTATTCTAAGCCAATCGGCACTAAATTGCATCCCTACAATCCATCGTTAGTGTCGGCAACAAGGAAAGCTAGCCATGCACGACAAGTTTAGGAAAAATTCTGAGAAGTTAGGAAGTATGCTGTTAAATGAAGCCTGAATGGCATTGGGGCTGTTTAGGTTGATCTAAGTTGGTCGTCAAATGACTGAGCCAGCGGTTTATCTAAGGAGAGTAATAATGAAAAAGAATAAACTCCAAGTAGTAGTGTTGAGTGGTGCTTTAGCCTTAAGTGCTGTAACGATGGCTGAAACCGGAAAAGGTTACATAATTAATACCGTGGGTGAGCCACAGGTTATGGCTGATGGCACCATTGTTCAGGAAGTTAGTTCCGACAGTGTCTGGGTTATGGAAAATCGACCAGAGGGCTTTCCTTCTCTGGCTAAAGGCCGTTGCACTGATATTTGGGTCATGGGCCCAGATTACTCCAATAAAGGCTCTACTTGGCGCTGCACTGCCATAGACGGCGATGGTGATGGCTTTGTCAATGTGGGGCGTATCACTGGAGCTGATTGGAGTGAGTGCTCCTTTGAAACGGTTGCAGGATGGGGCAAGTATGCAGGGGCAAGTATAAGTGGCACCTGCCAGCCTACAGGACCTTTTGCTGGGCCTGATACGGGCACTATAAGTTGGACTGGCGAATGGACACTACCTGAATAGCGGGCTGCCACGCTGGTAATGATCGTAGCCTGTGGCCTCAAACTATAGGTTATGATCAAAGTGGTGATCGACCCAGAGGTGAAGTCACCACCAACTCCACCGGTATCCAGTTGCCGCGCTGTCGTTCCAGTTCTAGCGTGGCTTTTTCAGCTTGTAACCTGGTTAGCTTGGCCCGCTCTTGTGTGTAGTCTAAGTCGCCACCTGAGCGGTTATCTAGCCATGTGTTGAGCGTGCCTATGTCAAAGAACACTTGTTTGCCCTTTTTGGTGTGGGGGCAGCCTTTGCGCCTCCAGTCATCTGTTAACAGGAATGTTGTTTCTGGATAGCGCCTGTCCTTGTTTCAGGCCAATGTAGCCATGCATGACAGGTTTAGGAAAAGTTCCTATAAGTTAGGAGGTATGTTGTTAACTCAAGCCTGAATGGCATTGGGGCTGTTTAGGTTGATCTAAGTTGGTCGTCCAAGGACTGAGCCAACCTTTTTATAAGGAGAGTAACTATGAAGGCAAAAACAGCCCTTACTATCAGTGCGGCTATAACCGCAATATTCGCTACAGCGTTCGCATTAAACCCTGAGTTCTTTACTTCATCGGCGTTTCCCGAAGCAGATGCCTATGCGATGAGAATTGGAGTCTCATTGCGTCAGGGAATGGCGGGAATGTTATTAATGATAGCGCTAGTGTTGTTTTTTACTCGTAACGTAGAAACGGTAAAGGATCAAAGGTCCATTTTATTGGGAACTGCGCTTGGATTTACGGCTATGTGTGCAACGATTATTGTGCTACCTGTGATTCATGACTTTCCGCTAGAATTCCCAGCCGCGGTCGCTACAGGTTTAGTGGCTGCTATGTGTTATTGGACTCGTAGTAAGTTAGCGTAGCGAAATGGTCTGTGAGTTGATCACGTGTGCTGTGGTCGTAGTAACTGGTCACACGCCGTCCTACGGTCCCTATGCCGGCTAAGGCGTGGTCAATTCTGAACCCATTACCAGCACGTGAATACCAGCTAAACTCAAGGGCTTTCTGGCCATTGTGGGCACGCCATAGGTCGTTTAGTGTTTCGTTTGCTAGGCGTACAAATTGATCTGCACAATGGAACTTTGCACCCTCCATATCCAGTGTTAAAGTCGCCAATCGCCAAAAGGTTACTGCTAGCCATAGCTTCTAGCGTGTCGAATACTCCGGTTTTATCTTTGCGCGATAATTATAGTCGGACTAGAGGTCCAGATACACACGTACCCAACGACGCAAGAAGCGAAAAACGATATTTTTAATGGTAATTAATCGTTTAGTAAATTTAGAGCGATTAAATATGGTGGGTTGATTTTGGCGCCGCTTTTAATCCAGTGATATCATGGGATCATACTGATCATAGGGAGGCGTGACATGGCCCCAACGTTTGATGCCCTATTACTCGACATTAGTGGAGTCTTGTATGACCAAGGCGTAATGCTGCCGGGTGCGGGTGAGTGCATTACCACAGCCAGAGCGCAAGGCTTGCAGCTGCGTTTTGTCACTAACACGGCGACCGTCAGCCACAGCCAAATTCTGCTGAGTTTGATCGACATGGGGCTCACTGCTCACGTTGACGAACTCTATACTGCCCCACGTGCCGCTCGGGCCTATATGGAGGCCCGTGATTTACATCCGCTCCTCTTGGTGCACCCAGCGATTGTCGATGAGTTTGCCCACCTTCAAACTGGCAACCCCAATTGCGTCTTACTGGGAGACGCCCGGGAGGCTCTCACATATAAAGCCCTCAATCAGGCCTTTCGTCTATGCAAAGCAGGCGCCCCCTTGATTGGCATCGGCTTAAACCGTTATTTCAACAGTGATAATGGCTTAATGCTCGATGCTGGCGCATATATTACCGGGGTGGCGTGGGCTGCGGGGGTGACCCCAATTATTATGGGCAAGCCCAGTTCCCAATTTTTCCATCAGGTGGTGGCGTCCACAGGGTGCGAGGCACAGCGTTGTTTAATGGTCGGTGACGACGTGGATAGCGACGTGATCGGTGCACTTAACTCAGGCCTGCAGGCCTGTTTGGTACAAACTGGCAAATACCAGCCTACCGACAACGCACAGTTACCGCCAGAAGCCCGGCTGTTACCGAGTATCAAACAATTATTCGCGATCTAATTGATTGGGTGAGGTCACACGAAGCATTACCAACAGCTAGTGCCTGGTGATGGTTAAGTCGAATCCATCCATTAAAGCCAATAACTACGGCGCTTGTGCTCTGAATTACGAACACTTTAAAAACTATGCGCTTAGTGGATGATCGCCGCAATCATTTTCACCCTATGGGTGAGTTGTAGTTGGATGTTGTGGTGTTACTTTGTTGGACAGGGCATAAGTATAAGTGCCGTACCTAAATACGGAGTCAAGTGCTTGCTATGACGATGCGTGAAAACTGGGGAGAATAAAGGCGATTAAATGACACGGCAAAAAAAAGTAAACGCTTCAAATTATTGAAAACGCTGCCTTTTTGTACTTCCATTTGGTGGAGATGGGGGGAGTCGGAACTACTCTTTATATAGCCATATACTGCTATTATACTTATATAAGTTAATTTGCGTGTACCCAAGCGTGTACCTAAAACTTAATCCTTATCTTATAAGAAGGCGTATTGTAGTGGTCAACTAAAACTGGCCACGGTATAAGAGACAAGGTTGTGTTTTGCTGTCCCACTTCTGTTAAAACATATAGCCGTCGCCCCCTATAGCAAACCAATAGCTAGCGAAACGGTGCGCTCCTGAAATACCCGTAACAGGTCGGCCAGATAGTACCTTTTCGTTTCTGGCAAAAACGTTTTTTTACCTACACCCCTGATTTGCACCGATAAAACCTATATAACTCCCTGTCTTGAGAGATAAAACGGTTTTATAGGTTTTATCGCTACGCCTTTTTAAAGAGCTATAGAGATAAATCGGTTTTTCGGTGTATTTTTTCTTACCTAGATCACATGTCGAATATTTACACACTGAATTACTTCATTTCTGACGATGCCGCCCAAAGATTGATACCCTGATCACCGGATAAATGGTCAATTTCTGCAAGTTCATCAACTGTAAAATCGAGATTCTCAATGACGCCAACACAATCCAAAACTTGCTCCGGCTTTGAGGCGCCAATGAGAGCCGTTGTCACTCTCCCACCTCGTAAAACCCAAGCTAAAGCCATTTGCGCTAACGTCTGGCCACGGCTAGCAGCAATTTCATTGAGTTGGTTAAGTGCTTTGATGAGTTCTGGCTTCATCTTATCTCGATCAAGACTCTTACCTTGCACTGCGCGACTATCACTTGGCACGCCATTTAGGTATTTTTTTGTGAGCATGCCTTGAGCAAGAGGGGTAAATGCAATTGATCCAAGACCTAGATTTTCCAAGGTATCGAGAAGATGATCATCTTCAATCCAGCGATTAAACATGTTGTAACTGGGTTGATGGATGAGGCATGGGGTGCCTAAGTCTTTTAAGATTTTTACAGCTTCTTTGGTGCGCTGGCTGTTATAACTGGATAGTCCCACATACAAAGCCCGCCCTGATTTAACAATGTGATCCAATGCTCCCATGGTTTCTTCTAGAGGGGTATTGGGATCGAAGCGATGTGAATAGAAAATGTCGACGTAATCCAACCCCAGTCTTTTTAATGACTGATCACAGGACGCAATCAAATATTTCCTGCTTCCCCATTCACCATAAGGCCCAGGCCACATGTCATAGCCTGCTTTTGAACTGATTATTAATTCATCTCTAAACCCAGAAAAATCAGTTTTTAGAATATCTCCAAATGCCTCTTCTGAACTGCCAGCAGGGGGTCCATAATTATTCGCAAGGTCAAAATGCGTGATGCCATTATCAAAAGCAGTCTGACATATTTCTCGTTTAATTTGATGTGGAAAATCGTGACCAAAATTATGCCATAAGCCTAATGAAATGACTGGCAGTTTTAATCCTGAACTCCCACAACGCCGGTAAACCATTTTGTCATAGCGATTTTGGCTTGGAGCATAATTCATAATTTGTTCCTATATTAATAAAATCTATTCGTCATTAGATTACACAGTATATTGTTGGGTATTACAGCCAGCATAGGCCGCATCAACATAATGGTGGCTTGCCACCAAATAAAGCAGAGGCAAAGTGCAACTTTGTCTCTTATACCGTGGCCAGTTTTACTTGACCACTACATATCTTTTTTCACGTTACACCTACTAAATACTACTATTGTTTTGAAGATTCAATTATTTAGTTACGTCTTTAGACTGGGCCTCTAGCTTTGCGGCATGTAAGGCGTTATCAGTTCCGTTAAGGTCTCCGTCCACTCGGACTGTGGCTTCCTGATAAACGCCGCTAAGTCGTTGTCGTCCATTGTCTGCAATATACCATCCGCTTCAAGCAGGCATATGATTGCCGATTTCTGCGCTTTGTTGAGTTCAGTATCCATCGCGTGAGCCCTTGCTAGTGTTGGGCCTTCACCATAGCTCTAGGGAAGGTCGGCGGCAACCATTACGCTCAAGGATTTGTGCTGTTTAATTTTGCCACTGAGCTTGAATGATTTACGTCATCTTTGGGTAATCGATAAGCTAAATTGGCACATGGTCCAGTACCAACGACGAAGCCATATACGATATATCGCTCATGTACTTCATGTTCAAAAGCCCATATTTCTTTACCGCCTATCAACTTACACCATCGGTTGAACCGAACTAATAAGTTCATCTGCTTGTATTTCCAGCCCTTAATTATCCAGAACCGCTGCTGAGCCTTATAGCCAACCTTCTTTCTGACTTTCCACTTTCTACACTCATCTATTACGCCCAATTTCGCCTCGATCCAATGCCTGTGCGCATTAGCATACTTGAGCTTAGTGAAGACTCTTTGTTCAAGAGAGGTTCTTCGTTTCTTTCGTCGCCTACTGGGTATAGCGTACCGTGGGTTTGGGATGAGTTTAGCCCTTGTGGATGTATTGCCTGCTCTCTCAGGGCAAGCCGCATTATTTCTTCAATTTCACTAAAGTCATAACGATCTTTCATATCTGTAAATCCCCCGTACATTTGTTTTAAGCACTTTTCTACGGGCAATAAAAAACCCGACAAAGGAATGCTAAATCGGGTTCAATCAAAGGCCGGTTTAGCAGTAATTTATATAGCACCCCGCAATCTGGATCAAATCGGTGCTTGTGCAAACTTTAGCAGGGTTTTACTAAAGGATCTAGCTATATGTAAACTGGGAGTAATATGGACATTGAGACATCGGAAGGGATCGGCTTATGAAAAAAATCGGTTATATTTATATTCTGAGCAACGAGCACATGCCTGGCCTAGTTAAAATAGGGTTCACTGATAGAGATCCCATTACAAGGTCTAAAGAATTAAGCTCTCATACAGGCGTGCCTGGTAAGTTTAATATTGAAAAGTCTTGGGAAGTCCTAGGTGCGGCAGCTATCGAGGCTGCTATTTTCGAAGAATTGGCTACTCTCCGGTTAGATGGGCGCGAATTTTTTAAGTTCTCGGCCCCAGCAAAAGCAATAAACCGAGTCACTTCTATATTACTGCAATTAGGCGAACTTGATGCGAATGGGGAAACAGTTCCCGCAAAGAAAAGGTTAGCCAAACAAGAGAAAGAATTTAAAAAGGAACAGGATCGTCTTGCTGGATTTAAAGTGGTAGAGCAAGCATGGAGTCGCCAGCGACTTAGATATAAACAATCGATTCTGTCTGAAGTTGAAAGTCGGCTACAGTATTCCATGCTAGTGGTAGAGGCGGAGCATAAAAAGACTAAAAGTTTCCACGAACGTGTATTTCGTATGCCTGCTTGGGTATATGCTTTTTGTATTTTTATACCCCTTGGCTGGCCTATACTTATTGTGTATCACATTATTGAAATGGCCCATAGACGTGTAGTTGATAAGCATAGGCTCAAGATTAAGACGCTTAATAGCGAAGTTGATAAGTTGCTAGGTCAAACTAAAGTAGACTTCTTTAAAGATAAGGGTTACCCGCTGAAATATAACCGGAGATCTGCCAGATTCTGAACGAGCATTGTTCGACCTGCTGTCACTGTATCAATTAATGACTTAGGGATCCCTTCAATAGCCTATACATGGATAAGTAACTAAAATGGTAAGTCCTAACAAAAAAACCAACATAGTTAGTCCGGGAATAAAAGACTGGAGAGAACATAAGTGCAAAGGGGTCGCGTAGAAATGTTACATCACAATTTGTAGGAATTATTCCTATTTCACGGAACCAGTCTTTATTTTTGGTCATTTTTCAGCAATAGGCAGCTAATCGTTGCTCATCATTAAAACTGGTGCGCCCTTGTGCTTCTTGGCCCACTTCGCGTCTTCCTCGATCTCGTATTGCAATCTCTCTTCCGCTGTCATGTCGAATTTCATTGTATCGAAATTCGGACGGAACCAGCCCTTGCGATTCTCGGAGTTGGGTGTGGGTTTTGTTGGGTCTGTTTCCTTGGTCATGAGAGTTCTCCTTGTTATATAATCAGTTTAGACTCTATTTTTAGCACTGTCTATTTGTAAGCAGCTTTGACCTGACTCCATGTATCCTGCTAATCACAGCCCCTGCAGTATATCCCTTGCTGATTTTAACGATAATCGGAGCGCTTTTACCTCTTTAGTCCTAAGGCCGTGAACATACCTATGATGGTCCTTTCCAATAGCCTGACTCATTCGAGCATTTATATCATATCGCTTTGTCATAATTTATTTGTTGCTCCACGCGTAGATGAGGTGAGAAATTACTTTTTATAACGGCTTATCGAAAATGGTGTTAGGTCAGTATCTAATTTTTGACCAGCTATAGTCTCGGCAATGAGTCTTCCTGTTTTAGGGCCAGAAGTAAGGCCAATGTGATGGTGACCAAAGGCATAATATGTGTTGCTTACTGTGCTCGATGGTCCTATTACAGGGAGGCTGTCAGGCATAGCTGGCCTATGCCCCATCCACTGGGTATGATCTGACAAGTTGATTTCTGGAAACATTATCGATGCTTGTCTCAATAGCCGTTTACATAAATCATAATTAGGATTGGCTTTTGCGCCTCCAAACTCTACTAAGCCAGCAAATCTCAGGCCTTCGGTCATGGGGGTCACCACAAATTTACCTGCAGCATTCATAATGGGGCAGTTAGGAGCTACGCCTGAATCCTTTATAGTTATATGGTAACCCCGCTCAGATTCGAGGGGCACAGGTTCGCCCAATTGAGTGGCGAACTTAGTGGACAAGATACCCGCAGCTACCACAAGTATGTCAGCGTTAATTATTCCGTAGCTGGTTGTGAGTGATGATGGATTATTATTAATGAGGTTAACGCTTTCTACTTCTGCTTGAATGAACCTTCCGCCATTATCTTGGAAATCCTTAGCTAGTGATTTAACCAATAAACTAGGATTTGGCGTAAAAGCATGACCATGTTCCAAAACAACAGCACACTGATACTTAGAAGAAATCGTTGGCTCATACCTCTGCACTTCTTCCCCTATGAGGACCTTGGTCTTTATTCCATGTTTAGACCGTACGCTCCAAGCCCTTTTATCATTCTCAAAATCAGAGACTGATTTATAAACGTACAAGTATGGTGAAGGCTTAATTAGGGCAGATGCTGTACCAACACTAGCAACCAGCTGATGTTCTTTTAGAGCATTGTTAGTTATGCTCGCGAGGGCTACGCTTATAACGTCTGACTTGGCCTCGCGGCTGTTATAAATGTAACTAAATAACCATGGCAACATTTTAGGCAAGTAGCTCCAACGCAGAGCTAATGGCCCTAGTGGATCGAGTAACATGCGTAACGCGTTGCTCAGCATGCCCGGTGCATTGACTGGCACTATCGCACACGGAGCTATCACACCAGCATTACCAAAAGAACAGCCTTCTCCAGGTTGCTGGCTGTCGACAATAGTAACTTCAAATCCAAGCCTTTGCAGGTGGATTGCACAAGACACCCCTACAATTCCAGCACCTATTACCGTGACGGTTCGTCGTTCAGAACTCATAACTTATTTCCCTGTGCCGCGTCTGCGAATGTATTCGGACAGCAAGATGACGAGAGTCATAAAGGCTAATAGCAAAGCAGCTACAGCAGCCAGCAGAGGGCTAACTCGCATTAGAGCATCGTCCCACATTTTCTTTGGCAAGGTGGTCACTTCCCCGCCAGTAACGAATAACGAAATAGTCAACTCGTCAAAAGAAATGATAAATGCAAACATAAAGGACGCAATCAAACCCGCGCTCAACAACGGTAATGTAATGCGCGTTAATGTTTGCCATTTGTTTGCGCCTAACGTCCAAGCTGCTTGGTCCAGCCGATGATCGTAGTTTTTCAATATAGCCATGACTGTGATCACCACATAAGGAATGGCCAATATAGTATGACCTAGTATCAATCCTAAGTTAGTTCCAACTAGGCCTAATTTGGCATAGAGATAGAACAGGGCCACAGCAATAATAATGTTAGGCATAATGATGGGTGAGACTAAAAAGGCAAATACGGCGGCTTTACCAAAAAACTGTCTTCGCACTAGAAAAAATGCTGCAGGCACACCTATAGACATGCCTAACAAAGCTGATGCTGAAGCGACTAAGAAGGAGCGAGAAGCGGCGGCGGCCCATGCCTCTGACTGTAAGATTTGTTCATACCATTGGAGAGAAAATCCTCGCGGTGGCCAGCCAAGAAAGCCCTCTTCGGTAAACGAAACAGGAATGACGAAAAAAGCAGGTATACATAAAAATGCCAATACCGTCATTGAGACAATCCACAAGGGAAGGCGGCCCATTGATTTTCGTGCTACACCTGCACTAGGTCTCAATAGTAGATCGATTAACACCCCAAAGCGCTCGCATGCATTGCCAAGGCCGTTGATTATGATAGAACCCACTCTGGCGCCGAACCGACCTATCAAACCTTTTTTGCGGCCTTGCGTAGACTCTCCTGACAACGTTGAAAGTCCTATTAATTGATCGTATATGGTGAAAATAATGAGCACTGAAACTAAAAGTAGCATTGCAATGGCGCCGGCAAAGCCCCAGTTCAAAACTTCTTGGATTTGGAAGATGATCACTTGAACGATCATTGTGTCCCTAGCACCTCCCAACAGTGCAGGGGTTATGAAAAAGCCCAAAGCGGTAATGAATACCAACATGCCACCTGCCGCAACGCCCGGCATGGACAGAGGGAAATATACTCTCCAAAAGGATTGTCCGCCACGAGCGCCTAGCGTGGAAGCCGCACTCACCAGATTGCGATCAATGTTTTCCATTACGGATAACATCGTTAGTATGCAAAGAGGCATCAATGCATGGGTCATGCCAATCATAACACCGGTAAAGTTATAGATAAGCCTCACTGGGACATCAATCAGGTCCAAAGCAAACAACAAGTCGTTGAGTGCACCATGGCGACCGAGTAACACCATCCAAGCAAACGTTCTTACGAGGAAACTAGTCCAAAATGGCATCAATACCCATATTATTAAGGAGTTACGAGTATTGCTATTTGTCGTGCTCAATAAATAAGCAATTGGGTAACCTGCAAGCAGGGCAAATAACGTAGTCCATGCTGCGATTTTAAGAGTGATTAGCAGGACTTTCATATAGACTGCTTTTTCGAACAGATGCACGTAGTGCTCTAAGCTCAATGCGCCGCTGTCATCTACTAAACTGAGGCCTAATAGAAGAATGACCGGGTAGACGAAAAAGAATCCGAGAAACAAAAAAGCTGGAGAAATTGAGAGTATTTTTCCCCAGTCACGATTTTTAAATGTGGATGCGCCTGTGATTCCAGACGCTGCTTTGGATGGTAGGCTCATAATTAATCTCTATCAGCTAATAAGGATGACGGTGTTTGATGCCCGCCAGCTAAGGCTAACCTTGGCGCCTACTCGAAGGGTGTGTTCACTTGTTCGAGTTAATTGTGTCGACATCATTTCTGTGCCATCTGCAAGTTCCGCAAAGAGCTTAGTAATTTGGCCCGATACGATCACTTCTGTAAGTGTGCCGTGTGTGACGTTTTCTTCTGTTTCTAAGGCATTAAGATCTACAGACTCAGGTCTCACCATAAATTTAACCTCGTCACCTGTGTTAACTGGGACTTTAGACATTCCTTTGATAACCATGCCAGATGGTCCTACAACTTCAACCTCTTGTTCATTGATTGACGATACCGTGCCAGAAAATAGATTTGATTCCCCAAGAAAGTCGGCAGAAAATACGGTGGAAGGCTGGAAGTATAGTTCTGCAGGCGTGCCAATTTGGTCGATTTCTCCATTATTCATCACACAAATTCGGTCAGACATTACCATGGCTTCTTCTTGATCATGTGTTACATAGAGAACAGTTATGCCTAAGTTTTCATGCAGCTTCTTGATTTCTCGCTGGAGGGAGTCTCTTAATTTTTTGTCTAGTGCACCCAGAGGCTCATCCATCAAAATGATAGATGGCTTGTAAACAAAACATCGTGCCAGAGCGATGCGTTGTTGTTGGCCACCTGATAATTCTTTGGGGTAGCGGTTGGCAACATGGCCAAGTTCAACAATATCTAAAACTTTCATCACTTCTTCTTTGATCACCGATGCTTTGTTCTTACGCATGCGCAAGGGAAAGGCAATGTTGTCAAAAACCGTCATGTGTGGGAATAGTGCATAATTTTGGAACACCATGCCTAAATCGCGCTTAAACGGCGGTAAATGTGTTGCGAGCTCACCATCTATCCAGATTTCACCACTATCAGGTGAGTTTAGTCCTGCAATTGCCATCAATAGCGTTGTTTTACCAGAACCAGACGGGCCTAAAAGAGTAAGAAATTCACCTTCTTTGAGTTGAATGCTAGCAGACTTAAGAGCAGTGATGTCATCATAGGTTTTGCGGATATTTATGGCATTTAATTTATATTTTTGCATAAGGTTATTTAATATCACCTGAATAAAAGGCTACATTGTGAAGGGTCTATTACGAAAATCCTATTGGGTCCAAAAAAAAGGCTGGGAGTAAGCCCAGCCTATTAGCTTACTACTCAGGTTCTCAGCCGAGCAACCAAGCATTAAACCTTTCAGAAGCAGCTTCTTTGTGTTTGCCCCAAAAATCGCTATCGACTGCCACCATATTAGGTAGATAGTCTGGATTAGTTGGCAATACTGCAGCCCTGGCCGCAGGGATGTACTTAAACGCACTCGGGTTGGTCGGTCCATAGGCAACGTAAGGTGTGTACTTGGCTTGTTGTTCACCTTGAGCACAAAATTCAATGAACTCTCGACACACGTCGGCGTTAGGAGTGCCTTTTAGAATGGTCCAGCCCTCAAAGGTATAAAGCGCCTGGTCCCAAGACAATGCCACTGGGGCACCGTCGTCAATGGCGACTTGGGCCCTGCCGTTCCAGGTAAATAACGCATCTATTTCACCAGATTTTAGTAATTGTGATGTTTGAGCGCCACCGGTCCACCACACTGCAACATCGTCTTTTATACGATCAAGGCTTCTAAAGGCTCGATCAAAATCGAGAGGGTACAAGTCTTTTGGCTCCACGCCATCGGCCATCAATGCTACTTCCATTAAATCAAAGGGGTGTTTACGCAAAGCTCTTAGGCCAGGTACGCCCTTGGTGTCCCACAAGTCTTTCCAATTTTTGGGAGGATTATTGCCCATCGTATCAGTTCGATAAGCGATTAACGAAGCGTATACATCAGTACCCATGATGAACTCTCCCCTGAGGCTTTCTGGGATTTGGCTCAAGTACTTGCCAGGGCCACCGCTAGGGGCAACTGGTTCCAAATAGCCTATGTTCACGAGGGACTGGTGGGATGATTTGCTCAAGCTCGCCATGTTCCAAGTATGGGTGCCAGATTCAACCATAGCTCGAATAAGGCCTGTAGGTTCATGCTGGGCTTGGATGCCAACGACTTCTATACCAGTTGCTTCCTTAAATGGTTCATAGAATGCTGCGCTGAATCCTGGCGTAAACGGGCCGCCTGGATCGCGTAATACAATCTTTAGATCTTGAGCAGATCGAACAATAGCGGGGAATCCAAATGTTGCCACCGCCGCGCCAGTGGCAGCAGTTTTAAGAAATGTTCGTCTACTACTGGTTAACTTAGGTTCTGTTGAAACATCATCCTTCATGATAATACCTCTAAATTAAATTATTATTTTTCTGCATGGCCTACTTAATGGCACAAACATGCGTGTCATTACACACGAGCCTATTATTACCGTTTAATGTTATTACGTCTAATGCCAAAATTGACATACACTATTATGTTTTATTATAGTGTAGTGATTTATTATGCTTTATATAGGTGGTTTTTATGCGATATAAGCAGATGTTAGCGTTTAAGATGGTAATGCAAGTTGGCAGTATCTCAGCTGCTGCTAGAAAAATTCATATATCGCAGCCTGCAGTAAGTAACCATATCGCAGCACTAGAACAGCAGCTAGGGTTTCCCTTGTTCGAGCGTCGTAAGGGACGTCTTATACCCACCCCAGATGCTCACTACATTTATGAGCAAGTTCAAAAAGCACTGTCTGGATTCGAACTCGTAGAGCAGGCGGCGCACGATATTCGAGAGCACCGCACAGGTAGCTTACGAATCGCTAGCATGCCGGGTTTTTCGAATTCGCTAATTCCAGAGTTAATAGCTGAATTTTTGGCCGAACGTAAAGGTATTACTATCACCTTCCAAACCCAACCATCCACCACAATACAACGCTGGATTGCTTCGGATTTATATGACGTAGGATTTGCAGAAATGCCCCTAATTCATAGCGGTATAGATTGCGAAAAATTCAAATTTAACTGTGTTTGCTGCTTACCCAAGGGGCACCCTTTGCTCAGTCACAAGGTTATAACCCCTGCAGATCTAGACGGCCTTCCGCTGATCACGCTTAACAGTGACCATATGACATACTCTCCTATTTGTGATGCGTTTACTCGAGCAGGTGCTGAGCTCAAAATAGTAATTCAAACGCAACTGTTTTGGTCAGCAGCAAGCTTAGTGAGTCACGGGTGCGGGATTGCAATCATTGATCCGTTCACAGCGTCATTTTTTGCGAGTGATAAAATTGAAGTTAGGCCCTTCTTGCCTAATATTGAATTTAATATAGGCATCCTTAATTCATCAGCACACCCCAAGTCTCTTTTGGCTAAAGAGTTCATCAAGTTGTTGCAGCGTCGGCTAATCGAAGCCACGAAGTCAATTTAAGTGCCTGCAGAGTCTTAATATTGCCCGGTTTCAGGCCAGTTGGTTTAACATATATTCCGACTGTTTTGGTATGTTTAGGTAGGTGTGTCGGTTAACTTAGTGCCTGTTGCGCATTTCGGTTTGTCCGGCCGGCTGTTCCGGTTTCATCCGGCCACCTGTACCGGCGTCATCCGGCCAGGGTAATTCTTCACTCGCCTAGTACTCTTTTTACTTGATTCTGTTGGTTTCCTCCAGTGTTTTTTTACGTTGTGATTCACCTTGGAGTTCTAGCCGATGGGCGTTGTGGATCAGTCGATCCAGTAGCGCATCTGCTACTGTTGGGTTGTCCATTAAGTCATACCATTGATTCACCGGTAGTTGGCTAATAATGACGGTGCTTCGTCGCTCATATCGGTCTTCGATAACATCCAGTAAATCGGTGATCTGCTTACCCTTGAAGCCTTCTAAGCCCCAGTCGTCGAGCAGCAGAAGGTCAACTTTTTGAAGCTTATCTAAGACCTTCAAGTAAGAACCGTCGACGTGGCCCAGCTTTAGGGTTTCGAGCAAGTGGCTTAAACGATGGTATTGAACCTTGTAGTTTTGCCGGCAGGCTTGCTCCCCTAAGGCGCAAGCCAAGAAGGTTTTACCACTGCCTGTGGGCCCGGTAATGAGGATATTTTGTTGATACAGCAAGTGACGGCCTTCAAGTAACGGCTGCATCTGTTCTTTGCGTAGCCCCCTTGCTGCGGGATACCGCAGCTCTTCAGGCGTGGCCTGAAGCCGTAAGTTTGCACCTTTGCGGAGCCGCTTAATGCGATTGTTGTCACGGCTTAAATGCTCTTGCTCCACTAACAAGCCAAGCCGTTCTTCGAAGGCTAGTTCGTCGTAAGTGTTGGGGGTTTGCCATTGTTGCTCCAGTGCAGTGGCCATTGCAGGAATGCGAAGCCGGCGCATTTGGCTCAGTAAATGATCCATTGTCTTCTCCTGTTATGAGTAATAGTCGGCACCACGCACGTTGTCGTGATGGGTGGGTATGGGTCGGTTCGGTGTGAACTCAATGACGTTGTCTCTGCCGTTTTGTAAGATGGTTCGAATAAACTTCACGGTATAGCAGGCTTGGTTTAAGGCAATGCCGCAAGCTCGTTCTAGGCGCTGTTCTCCATAGCGTTTTTGTAACGATAAA
>Ga0208879_1000136_pt1 | contig 77423 bp, 74 predicted proteins | sample Knorr_S15_td_Bot_FD_185605 | JGI IMG/M metagenome (GOLD analysis project Ga0208879, IMG submission 185605) | Marine microbial communities from Southern Atlantic Ocean transect - Knorr_S15_td_Bottom_ad_5009_LV_A (SPAdes) (version 2) | ecosystem: Environmental > Aquatic > Marine > Oceanic | place... | reverse complement strand
TTTGAAGATATCATTAGTGAATTTGTCGAGAAATCATTTTGATTTCTATTATTTACATATGTTAATGAATATGCAAGATTTATATCCCAAGGTACCTTATATCTATAATTTACAAGATCAATTTCTTCATCTTCATCTTCATCTTCACTATACTGTCTGGAATCTGAAAAATCTCGAGACATCCCAAAAAGATCATCATTTCTCCCTCCTCCTGATGTTGACTCAATTTGTTGATCTTTATTAATAGATTTTTTAAAAGTATTATTATTAAACTGATATTGAGTAGAAAGATTTGCGCTTGTAAGTCTTAATAAACCACCTCCATTTTTTATATTAAATATATTTACCCTGTTGTTTTCTTCATCTAAACCATATGGATCAAAGGTTGCGCTAGTATTTACTTCCATGGTTTTAAAAAAAGTAAAGCCAGTGGTAACTCTTATAGGAGATAATTTAAATTCTTCTGCTGCCATATTATACGATGTTGAAATATTAAGATTTTTTAAAAGTTTAATTTTTTCAAGTTCAGTCTTAGTTGAATCTGAAGGTTTAACTTTTGCTTCAAATGAGTTTTGAATACTAAGACTTATACTACTTGAAAAAGCTTTGCTAGGCATTCCGTATAAGCCACCTTTAAACCTTGTGTATTCAGCTGTATTTCCTTCAGCATCTATAATGTAAGTATCATAATACTCCTCAAAACTTGGACTATTAGAATAAGAAATACTAGGTTTAACAACATGTCTAATTGATTGAATCTTACTTTCTGGTTTAAAATTTAATGTACCATATATAGTCGTGCCAATACTTGCGTTAAAATTATATTTCATAAATCTGTCAAAGCCCTTAATTTCTTCTTCAACCATTCCATTCTCTTCATTATAATCATTATATTTTTTTGTTTTAAGCACCCAGGTTTCTTCAAAATTCCCTCCAACTGAAATACTAAAGTACTTAAAGGCTTTGAAATTAGTTGTAAGAGGAATGCTGTGTTTCATTCCATTTTTAGCATTGTCGAACATTCCTTTTTTAAATAATAAATCATCTGCTAATATTGTTCTATTTTCAGCTCTTGAACTATATTGAAGATTTATATTTTGAATTATACCTTTTTTTGAACCTTCTTTTGCAAATGGATAAAATCTTGAAGTATTTAATGTAAAAGTTGGAAGTGTAAGGTTGATCTCTTTTGATTGAGTGTTTTGTGACATTGAAGATGTTAATGAAAGCCTTACACCAGCATCTCCCGGAAAAGTCTTTGTATATGAAACTGACGAGCTAAGATTATTATTTAAAAAATTCGGAGTATTTAATTGATTTACAGATTGTCTAAAGTAATCACTACTTCCAAAATTCACTGATGCTGATAGACTTGAGTATGGTGAGGCTTTTGAATCTTTTGAATGAGTCCATCTAATATTATAAATAGTTGATTTACTATAATCAGGAAGTCCTCTTTCTCCATTAATTAGGTTTTCATATCTAATACTAAAATTACCAGTATACTTATATCTTTTTTTATACTGAGAGCTCAAATTAATTCCATAACTACCATTAGTATAATAATCGGCTAAGATTGTTAAATCTAAATATTTTGAAATAGGCAGGTAATATCCTCCATTTTGGAATGAATATCCACGACGATTACTTTCATTTATGTTTGGAATAATAAAACCAGCTTCTTCTTTTGTTTGTTGAGAAGGGAAATATGCAAAAGGAAGACCAATGGGGGTTGGAACATTTGAAATATAAAGATTTGTAAAACCGGTAATAATTTTTCCGCCTGGAACAAGTTTTCCTTTTCTTATTCTAAAATAATAATCTGCATCCTCATCTTCATCTCCATCTAGATTACCTCCTGTTGTAACTTTTCCATCTTTTAAGAAATAGACAGAATCATTCTGTTTTTTTGTGAGGGTAGCCAATATATTCATGCCATTTTCTTCAGATTTAGAATTCCAAATTAGAGCTTTTTGAGTATTAAAGTTGTATTTAATTGAATCAGGATTAACGGTATTAAGACCTTCTTTAAAAACAGGATATTGAGATAAATTACCATCCTTGTCAGCTATTCTTCCGGCATATATTTCATTTTTTTTATAATCTAGAATAATTAGTCCAGAAGTAAGTTCAATATCACCATAAACGATTTTAGCATTATTATAAAGAATTATTTTATTATCCTTTTGATTAATTATAATAGAATCACTAGCATCATATTTAACATCATTTAACAATAATGGTTTTTTGACCTTTTTATCAACAGTGAGTGTATCTTTATTTGAAACTTCGTTATTTTCTTGAGAAAAAGTGACAGAAACCCCTAATATAATTAGTAATATCGATTTAAGTATTGTTCTTCTTCTCAAAATAATTTTGTGAATTATTAATCTGAAAATATAATTTTCAATCAAAATTAATCATAATTTTGCTTATGATTATTAATTTGATGGTTGTAAATAAAAACATTATTAGATTTTTTCAGGTTTTAATTTGTTTTTTCATAATCAATACTTCAAATTGCCAATCAATTCAAAATCAAGAAAAATTTATTGTGGTAATTGACGCAGGTCATGGTGGAAAAGATTATGGGAGTACTGGAAATGGGTATTTAGAAAAGAAAATAGCTTTAAAAATATCTTTAGAATTAGGTAAAATCCTAAAGAAAGATAATGATGTGCAAGTAATTTATACACGAACCACAGACAAATTTGTTAATCTTTTCGAAAGAGCAAATATTGCAAATAAATCTAATGCTAACCTTTTTATTTCTATTCATTGTGATTCTCATAATTCTCAAGCATATGGTGCTGGAACATTTGTCTTAGGACTACATGCAAATGCAAGGAATTTTGAGATCGCTAAAAAAGAAAATTCTGTAATATTTTATGAAGATGATTATGTAGATCAATATAATGGTTTTGATCCTAATAACCCAGAGTCTGTAATTGGTTTAACCCTTATGCAAGAAGAATATCTTGATCAGAGTATTATTGCGGCATCATATATTCAAAATAGTTTTGTTCAAAATTTAAAAAGAAAAAATAGAAATGTTAAACAGGCAGGATTTATTGTTTTAAAATATACTTATATGCCGAGTGTTTTAATTGAAACAGGCTTTTTGACAAACAAAAGTGAAGGATCATACTTAAATTCATTAAATGGTCAAAAAGAAATGTCAAATGCAATTTCAAAAGCTATAATTAAATATAAAAGTGATTTCTATAAGAATCTTACTTCTGAAGAAAAAGCTAATTACTTAAATTATAAAATACAGATTTCAGCTAGCAAACGGTTAATAGAAACAAAATCATATAACTTTAATGGTTTAAAATCAATTCAAGTTCACAGAGATGGAGATTTATACAAGTATCTATATGGTAATTACAACTCTCATGAGGAAGCTAAAGGAAATCTTAAATATGTTAAGAAATTTGGTTTTAATTCCTCATTTATTATTGGTTTTAGAAATAACAAAATTATTTCATTAAATAATCTTAATTAGATACATTGCCGAGGTAAGCTAAAATATTATTATTTTTATACTTTAAAAACTTTAACTTGAAACTTACAAAAGAAATAAAAACCTTAATATTTGTACTTTTTAGTGTACTGCTATTTATTTTTGGATTTAACTTTTTAAAAGGAACTTCAATTTTAGATAAACAAAAGACTGTGTATGCAGTATATGATGAAATTGATGGTTTGATGGTTGGGGCTAGTGTCTCAGTTAACGGGTTAGCAATTGGAAATGTTACCTCGCTAGAGTTTCTTCCAAATTATACAAAGATTCTTGTTACATTAAAGTTAAAAGACAAGTTAAGGTTTTCTCCAAATAGTACAGCTATTTTACATGAGACTGGTTTAATAGGAGGTATAGCCATATCTATTGATCCAGTTTTTGAAAATGGAAACATAATTAAATCGGGAGACACTCTAAAATCTGTTATTAGACCTGGTTTGACTGAATTAATCAATGAGCAAATCCAACCATTGCAAAGAAATCTTCAAAGTATTTTAGTTAGTGTTGATTCTCTTTTTCTAGGAGTTACAAATATCATGAATAAGGACTCGCAAAATAATTTAAAAGTTGCTTTAAATGAAATGACTTCTGCAATTTCTTCAATTAACTCCAGTGCTATTATAATTGAAAAGACTCTTAAAAGTAATGACTTAAAGATTAATAATACTATTGGAAATATAGAGAGTATTTCTTCTAATATGGAGAAGATAACAGATTCAATAGCTAAAACAAGTTTAAAACAAACAATATCAAACCTTGAGAAATTAATAGAGGGTATCAATAAAAGTATTCAGGATTTAAATTCTGATTCTAGTTCTCTCGGTCTTCTAATTAGAAATGATGAATTTTATAAAAAACTTAATTCATCGGTAAATGATCTAAACCAATTATTAATTGACTTGAAGAATAATCCAAAAAGATATATCCATTTTTCAATTTTTGGAAGAAAAGATAAATCAAGTGGTAATGATTAGCTATATACCTAATTTAATTTTCCTCATAATATTTTCATTCTCAATATTCTTTTTTACAAAGAATGTCTTAAAACTAAGAAGGGTTATACTTTTGGGAAAAGATATAGATAGATCAAATAGAAAGTTAGACAGAATGAAAAATATGATTAGGATAGCCCTTGGTCAATCTAAAATGGTAACAAAACCAATATCAGGAATTCTTCATGTGGTTGTTTATATAGGTTTCATTATCATAAATATAGAATTACTAGAAATTGTTATAGATGGAATATTAGGCTCTCACAGGTTTTTATCTAAATATATTTCTACTAGCCTATATAATTTTCTAATTGGCTTTTTTGAGTTCTTTGCATTATTAGTTTTGATTGCAGTTATAATATTTTGGATAAGAAGAAATATTTTGAAAATAAAAAGATTTCTTAGTATTGAGATGAAAGGATGGCCTAAATTTGATGCTGACAATATTTTATATTTTGAAATAGCTTTAATGCTTCTTTTTCTTTCAATGAATGCTACTGATTTAATTCTACAAAACAGAGGGTATTACAGTCAGGCAGGATTCTTTCCTGTTTCATCTTTTCTAATACCTGTATTTGATTCTTTTTCAATTGAAACTTTATATTATATGGAGAGATCTTTTTGGTGGCTTCATATAATTGGAATTTTATTTTTTTTAAATTATTTATATTATTCAAAGCATTTGCATATTCTTCTTGCTTTTCCAAATACTTATTATGCCAATCTAGAAGAAAAGGGGAAATTTGATATTCTTGAATCTGTAAAAAATGAGGTTTTATTAATGTTTTACCCCGAAAAGGTGCAAGAAGAAAATAATGCTCAGGTTGAGAAATTTGGTGCTTCAGATGTTCTTGATCTTAACTGGATTCAACTTATGAATGCATACTCGTGTACAGAATGTGGAATATGTACTTCTGAATGTCCAGCTAATCTTACAGGTAAAAAATTATCTCCTAGAAAAATAATGATGGATACTAGAGATAGGTTAGAAGAAGTTTCCAAAAATATATCTAAAAATAATGGAGTGTTTAAAGATGATGGTAATCAACTTTTAGATAACTTTATATCTAGAGAAGAATTATGGGCTTGTACAACATGTAATGCATGTGTTGATGCATGCCCAATTAATATTGATCCTCTATCTATTATAATGAAAATGAGACAATACCTTATTATGGAAGAGTCATCTGCTCATTCAGATTTGAATAATATGATGAATAATATAGAAAATAATGGGGCGCCATGGCCTTTTAATCAACAAGATAGAGAACTATGGAAGGAACCCTAAAATTTTATTATGAAAAAGAAAGAAGTTGAAAAATATTTACATAAAAAAGTAAAAGAAGGAGAAACAGTTAGCCCTGTTTTGCCTGAAGGTGTTAAGAATTATTTAATTGACATCGATGGCACTATTTGTGATGATGTTCCCAATGAAGAACCAGAAAGAATGGGAACAGCTAAATTCTATCCTGATGCCCTAGAGACTATTAATGTATGGTATGATGAAGGACATATAATTTGTTTTTTTACTGCTAGATTTGAATCTCATAGAGAAATAACTGAAAAATGGCTTTTAGAAAATGGTTTTAAATACCACAGCTTATTGATGGATAAGCCAAGAGGAGGTAACTACCATTGGATTGATAACCATTTAGTGAAAGCGACAAGATACAATGGGAAATTTACCAATTTAATTGAGAAAACTGTTAAAATTGAAGTTTTTGATGATGATTTAAATAAAAATAAGTAATGAAGGTGCCAATTATATCAGAAGTTAAAAACCAGGGAGTTGATCCAGAATATTTATTTTGGATTGGTTGTGCAGGCAGTTTTGATGAAAGAGCAAAAAAGGTAACAAAGGCATTTATTAAGATTTTAAATAAAGCAAATGTTTCATTTGCAATTTTAGGAAAAGAAGAATCTTGTACTGGGGATCCTGCTAAACGAGCAGGAAATGAATTTCTGTTTCAAATGAAAGCTATTAGCAATATTGAGATTTTAAATTCATATAAGGTTAAAAAAATAGTTACTACTTGTCCACACTGTTTTAATACTCTTAAGAATGAATATCCAGAACTTGGAGGTAATTATGAAGTTATTCATCATACACAGTTGATAAATAAATTAATTAAAGACGGTAAAATCAGGATTTCAGGTGGTTCTTTTAAAGGAAAGAAAATAACTTTTCATGATCCATGTTATTTAGGAAGAGCAAATAATGTGTATGAGGCACCTAGAGAGATAATAAAGAAGTTAGATTCTGAATTAGTAGAGATGAAAAATTGTAAGTCAAAATCATTATGTTGCGGGGCAGGAGGAGCCCAAATGTTTAAGGAACCAGAAAAAGGAAATAAGGATATTAATATTAAAAGATCAGAAGAAGCTTTAAAAACAAAATCAGAAATAATTGCTGTTGCCTGTCCTTTTTGTAATATTATGATGTCAGATGGGATAAAATCAATAGGAAAAGATGTTTCTGTTTTAGATGTAGCTCAACTGGTAGAAAAAGCTGAAAACTTATAAATTATGATTGTTGATTTTAATAAACTTCCGGATGATTCAAGATTGTGGATATATCAATCTAATAGAGATTTTTCTAATCAGGAACTAGATGAAATTAGGAATCTTACAGAATCCTTTTTAATTAATTGGCAAACGCATAATCAAGAACTAGAAGTCTCATATGAAATTAAATATAATAGATTTTTAATATTAGCAGTCAATGAGTCTTTTAACTCGCCAGGAGGCTGTTCAATAGATTTATCATTAAGATTTATTAATGATTTAAGCAAAAAAATAAATATTGACTTATTAGACAGAATGAATGTTAACTATAAAGATAAACAAGATATTAAATGTGTAAAAGTAAATGAGCTAAAAGAACTTCTAAATAATAAATCAATTAGTGAAGAGACTATAATATTTAATAACTTAGTGAAAACTAAAATTGATTATATGAATAATTGGGAGAGCAACTTAAAAAATAGTTGGCTTTCACGATTTATTAAATAGGATGCGTTTATTTATTTTTTATTTCGCTTTTACTGGTTTCCTAATTTCTCAGGAAAATTTATCAGAATTAAGTACTCATAAATGGGTTGACAGTGTATATAATTCTCTTTCATTAGAAGAGAAAATAGGACAGTTATTTATTAATTGGGTCTCCCCTGAGCAGTCAGATTATGATCAAATTGAAAAGCTTGTTGTTGAGCAAAAGATAGGAGGATTGATTTTTTCTATTGGAGATCCTTTTTCTCATGTCGAATGGATGAATAAATTTCAGTCTAAAGCTAAAACACCTCTTTTAATAGCTATGGATGCTGAATGGGGCCCTGCAATGAGATTAGATAATGTATTTGCTTATCCATGGAACATGACTCTTGGAGCTATTCAGGATAATGAAATAGTTAAGGATATTTCAAGAAGAATAGCTGAACAAAATAAATTATTAGGAATACACTATAATTTTTCTCCAGTTGTTGATGTTAACAGTAATCCAATAAATCCTATAATTGGAAATAGATCATTTGGTGAAGATCCTGAAAATGTGTATCAAAAAGCTAAAGCTTATATAGAAGGACATGATGAGGTTGGTATAATAACATCTCTTAAGCATTTTCCTGGTCACGGTGATACAAGTAATGATTCTCATAAAGGCCTCCCCGAAATTAAATCTAACCTCAAAAGATTAAATGAAATTGAGTTATACCCCTTTAAAAAATTAATTAATGATAACATTGTGAGTTCTATAATGTCTGCTCATATACTTTATCCCTCTCTTGATAAAAAATATCCTTCATCACTATCTAAAAAAATCGTGACGAACCTCCTAAAGGAGAACCTAGGTTTTAGTGGAATAATAGTTACTGATGCTTTAGATATGCAGGGTGTTTTACAAGACCCTAAAGTTAATGTTGATTTGAGAGCATTTTTAGTTGGTAATGATATACTTCTTATGTCAACAGATGTAGCTAAAGGAATAAAACTAATATCTAATGCTTATAATAAAGGTGAAATTTCAGAGAAAAGATTAACCAATTCAGTTAAGAAAATATTAAGAGCAAAAGCAATTGTAAATTTAGATAAATATTTACCAATATCATCAGAAGCCATTTTAGAAAAATTAAATACACCTAAAGACACATTGCTTTATTCAAAAGCAATGGAATCAGCTATTACTTTAGTTAAAAATCAAGATGATGTAATTCAGCTAGATTCGGATAAAAAATACCTTCATATAAGTTTCGGAGAAAATGGTAATCATTTCTATAATCAACTTAATAGAACTCATAAAATCGACAGATATAATGAGCTATCTTATGAGTTAATATATGAAAAAGTTAACTATGATGCATTAATAATAACATATCAAGGATCTAATAGTAGCCCTTACAATTCATATAAAATACCTAAAAATATAGTTGAGATTATTAATAAAATAAGTTTAAAAAATGATGTAATATTAAACTTATTTCTTAATCCCTACAGTTTAAATTCATTTAATACACTAGATAATTTTAAATCAGTGATTATAAGTTATCAGAATACCATTATTTCTCAAGAAGTAAGTGCTGATCTTATGGCAGGATTTAGAACATTTTCTGGTAAATTTCCCGTTTCAACAAAATTTTTCCCTTTAAATCATGGATTGTATAAAGATAAAAAGGAAATATTAAGTTACTCAAGGCCATCTTATTTAGGTTTTGACCCAAATAGATTATCTGATCTAGATTCATTAGGTAGAATTACTTTAGACTCATTAATGACACCAGGTTTTCAGATGTTGGTAGCTAAAGAAGGGAAAATAATTTATCACAAAAGCTTTGGATACCATACATATAGTCAACAGAGAGAGGTGAAAAATTCAGATATATATGATTTATCCTCAATAACAAAAATACTTGCAAGTATGCCTTTAATTATTCAAGAATATGAAAAGAAAAATCTATCTCTTGATACAAAACTTAACAAGTTATTTCCAAAAAAAAAATTATTAGATAAGGCTGATATATCTTTAAAAGATATGCTATCTCATTATGCAAGATTAAAACCATGGATTCCATTTTACAAGGAGACTTTAAATAAGAAAGAAAAACCTAAAAATAGATTTTATAAGAATAAGCAAAGAAAAAGATTTTCAACTAGAGTTTCAAGTAATCTATTCTTAAAAAATAAATATCAAGAAGATATTTTTGATTTAATTATTGAGAGTGAATTAAGAGATACATTAGAATTTAAATACTCAGATTTACCTTTTTATTTCATTAAATATTGGATAGAAGATAAATATCAAGAAGGTTTAGATGTATTAGCTGATAAAAGGATTTTCAGAAAATTAAATCTTAAAAAAACTATGTTTAATCCTTATCAAAAAATATCGATTGATAATGTAGTTCCATCTGAAAAAGATGAGTTTTTTAGATATGGTAAATTACAAGGATATGTTCATGATGAAGGAGCAGCAATGCTTGGAGGAGTTTCAGGCCATGCAGGTTTATTTTCTAATTCATATGAAGTCGCATTAATACTTCAAACATTTTTACAAGGCGGTATATATGACGGAATTAGATTGTTTGATAAAAAATCATTTGATCTTTTTAACTATTGTTATTATTGTGATAAAGGTAATAGGAGTGGAGCAGGATTTGACAAACCTCAACTTGAAGGAAAACATGGTTCAACTTTTGGAGGGGTCTCAAAAAAAAGTTTTGGACATTTTGGTTATACAGGCTCTATAGCTTGGGCTGATCCAGATGAACAAATAATCTTTATTTTTCTTTCAAACAGAACTTATCCAACAAGAGAAAACACCTTATTGCAAACTCATAATATTAGAACCAGAATGCAAGAAATTGTTTATAATTCTTTAATTTACAACTAATGAAAATAGGTATTGTTTGTTACCCTACGTTTGGAGGGAGTGGAGTTGTTGCTACAGAACTTGGAATTGAATTATCAAATAAAGGTCATGAGGTTCATTTTATTACATATAGTCAACCTGTTAGATTAGAAGTATTAACATCAAATCTCCATTTTCATGAAGTTACAGTCCCAGAATACCCATTATTTAAATATGAGCCATATGAACTTGCATTATCAAGTAAATTATATGATGTAATTTCAAAACATAATTTAGATTTAATACATGTGCATTACGCTATACCCCATGCTTATGCTGGATATATGGCAAAACAAATGCTAAAGGATAATGGTTATAATATTCCTATAATTACCACATTACATGGAACAGACATCACCCTTGTTGGTAATCATCCATTTTATAAACCTGCTGTTACATTCAGCATTAATCATTCAGATATTGTTACATGTGTATCTAAAAGCTTAAAAGATGACACTATTGATTTTTTTAAAATAAAGAGAGAAATAAAAGTCATACCAAATTTTATTGATATTAAAAAGTATAATGAAAAGCACAAGAGTTGTGAAAAAAACGTTATTTCTAAAGGTGATGAAAAGATAATAATTCATATAAGCAACTTTAGACCACTAAAGAGGGTTAATGATGTTCTAAAAGTTTTTAAAAAAATAAATAAAAAAATAAATTCAAAGCTGATAATGGTAGGGGATGGTCCAGAGAAAAATAAGGCAAAAGAATATATAAGGAAAAATGATTTAAAAAATAATGTAATTTTTCTTGGGAATACTTCTCAAGTAGATGAGATTTTATGTTCTTCGGACATATTTATTTTACCTTCAGAAAAAGAAAGTTTTGGCCTTTCAGCTCTTGAGGCAATGGCTCTAAAAGTGCCGATTATTTCAACAAATATTGGTGGACTCAAAGAATTGAATATAGATAATAATTTTGGATATACTTCAGATGTTGGAGATACAGGGAAAATGGCAAAAGATTCAATCAAGATATTATCTGACTCAAAACTTCAACAAAAATTTAGAGATAATGCTTTTGAAAATGCTAAAAAATTTGATATTAAAAATGTAATCCCACTCTATGAGGATTTATATAAAAATGCAATAAAATAAACTTCAGTTTAGTGGGGGTTATATATTCTTAATGCATCTCTATAGATCTCATCTTTATTCATCGAAACCTTTTTCAGTTTGAAGTTTTGATATAACTCCATTTGATCATCAAAATGCTTTGATTCTGGAATTTCTGAATTACCATATGAAATTACACTTTCAATTTTTGCTCCATCTTTATCAAATCTTATAAAACCTATATATGATTCTCCAGCAATAACTCTTCGTTTACCATCTTTATGCTTAGTGGAAACCATTGTAGTTACAACATCAGGAAGACCCCATATAGGAAGTTCTATATCTCCTCTCACTAATTTTTGGAAATCACCTAAAGTTATTTCTAAATAACCAAAATTTTCTATTATAGATGCTTTAATCTCTCTTAAAGCACTAAGTAAAACTTCTTCTGATAAAACTTTATTCTTTAGTATATAATCTCTATAATTATTTAATAAATGATAATATAAGACCCCATATATACCTGCACCGGTAGAATCTATATCTGTTTTTCTGTCCCAACTTTGAAGAAGATCTAGAATCTCTTTCAATTCATGATTAGGGTCTAGTTTTATATCAAATAGTGGATTTATATCCATAAATGTGTAGCTAAACTTTTCTGGATAGGAATTATCATATTTTATTTTTTTAAAATCTTCGTATGAAACTTTATCTTTTTCATCAATAAGTTTTTTTAACCGTATAGATCTATTATTATCAAATAGTTCAAAGCCCATATCACTATTAAAATTATTTGGATTAGGGTTCTCCTCATTAGAAGTAGATTTAAATGGAGAATGATTAGCATTATAAATATATCCTGACTTTGGTTGAATGACCTGTGGGAGATCTTCAATATCATATGTTTCTGTCCATAATGTTTTCTTTGTATTCCCTGGAACTATCCCTTTCCAATTATATCCTTCTTCTCTTTTTGGGATTAACCCACCAGACATATAAAAAATTGTGTCATATTTATCAGCGTATGCAATATTTACTCCTATCAGTCCCTTCATTTTTAATACTGAATAGAACTCATTAAAATTCTTGGTTTTACCCATTTTCCACCATTGTTCTAGAGCATTAATTGAATGAAGAATTGGAGTTCTTATTGAATAAAAACCTTTTTTATTTTTAAGTGTAGGTCCAAAAATACTTTTATAAAACCTTCTATTTATTGGAATCTTAATACCTAAAATTTTAATCTTGATTTTAGCTTTATCTTTTTTAAGTTTATATTCTTTATCATCTACTTTATATTTTAATCCTTTAGTCATTTCTAATTTATATACATCAAAAATGTCTAGATTGTTAAATGTGTGAGACCATGCCAAGTTCTCATTAACTCCAATCAGTATATGAGGAGTCCCTGGATATAAAGTTCCAAGTATATTTGTCCCCTCCTCGCTATTAAGGTGAGCTTCATACCAAGAAGTTGGACCTTCTAAAGGTTGATGAGTATTAATTAAAAGAAATGATTCCCCAGATTTGGTTTTGCTACTATTCATGGCAATAAAATTAGAACCCACTAAGCTTTGATCGATAAAATCTTCTTGTGAGTTATCGTTTAATATTCTTCCAACCCATTCACCACCTTTAGATCTTATAAACAGCTGAAGTTGACCATATCGTAACATCATCTTTGGAGTAAGTGGAAAAAGTTTCTTATAAAGAACTTTATCGGGAAACTTCTTTGCATAACTATTAAGACCTTGAGCATACCCATCTAAAACTAATTTATACTTATCACTAATCTCATTGTATTTCTTGTCAACAATTTCTTCTGAACCAATGAATTTTGAGATAAAATCAGCAGGAGCTCCTTCTGCTCCTAAGTGATTTGATAACATTGAATTGCCTGCTAGGTAACCTAGTTGAATAGTTTCAAAATCATCTTCAGCATGAGCCCATGCGAGACCATATGCTAGTTCAGCATCAGTTTTTGAAAAAATATGAGGTATCCCATAGTTATCTCTAACTATATCAATAGCTTCAGGATTTATTTGAGCAAAGATAAAATTTGATGATAGGACTAAAAGGATTATTTTTCTCATTAAAAAAATATAGACATTATAAATCTTCCAACAATGTAGATTATTAATAAGCCTAATATTAGCACTCTGTTTTTGTTTATACCATTCCATTTAATTGTCTTTGAATAAATAGATTCCTAAAGGTATAAACAAAATTAATAACCACACATTAAGCAAAATAGATAATAGTATTGATACTAGAATTAGTAGTAAAGAAATTGTCCACTTTTTATTCATTAAATCACTTTTATTAGTAGCCCCGATAGGAATCGAACCTATATCTAAAGTTTAGGAAACTTTTGTTCTATCCATTGAACTACGGGGCCAATTATTATTAAAAGTAATTCATTGATATGAATTATTCAATAGACCATAATTTTATAAGAGACATTAAATTAACATCCTGTGATTAAAAAATACATTTCATATTTATGAATATATACTAATTTTTTAAGGATTGTTTTGAGGATAATTTAATGAATTGGACCTATTGTTATAAAATCATTATTTATCAATCCTATTTAAGGGTTTTTATATAAGTTTTTCTTGTTAGTTAACAAAAAATTAACTTATATTTATCGCATATATATAATATAAACTAAAACTATAATTAACATGAAAAAAGCTTTTTTAGTTGTATTGATGTTATTATCAGGTTTCGTTTACTCTCAGGATTCTATCTCTGGTAGTGTTACTGATGAAAACAACAACCCTATTCCTGGTGCCAGTATTGTGGTAGACGGAACTAATAGGGGAGTTGTAACGGACTTTGATGGTAATTACTCAATTAATGCGTCAACTGGAGAACAGTTGACTTTTTCAAGTTTGGGATTCTCTTCTCAAACTGTAACTATAGGAAACCAAACACAGATTAACATTTCTTTAGCTACGGCTGTTGATCTTCTTGATGAGGTTGTTGTCTCTGGATACCAAACTCAACAAAGAAGAACACTTTCTGGTGCTATTGGAACAGTAGACACAGAGGAGGCATTTAAAACTCCTGCTACCAATGCTGCAGAAGCATTACAAGGTAGAGTTGCTGGTGTTCAAGTTATTTCTGGTGCGGGTCCTGGGGCAGCTCCCGTTGTTAGAATTCGTGGTTATTCAACTACCAATGATAATAGTCCTTTATGGGTTATTGATGGTGTTCAAACTACAGATGCTAATATAATGAGAGATATAAACCCGAAAGATATAGATCAAATTAGTGTACTTAAAGATGGTGCAGCAGCAATTTATGGTGCTCGTGCATCTAACGGTGTAATAGTTGTTACTACAAAAAGAGGTCAGTATAACCAAGCAAATACTATGGAAATAGATGCATGGATTGGTATCGCTGACGTTACAAGAGTTCCTGATATGTTAAATGCTCAACAGCATGCTGACATGACTTGGGAAAGTATTCTTAACGATGGTAACATTCCTAGTCACCCTCAATATGGTTCTGGCCCTAATCCAGTAGTACCTGATTTGCTTAACGTTCCAATGCCTAGTGGCGCTGCCTATGAAGGTGCTTCTGCTAGAGTTATGAACGGTGGACTTGGAACAGATTGGTTCGATGAACTATTTGATCCTCATACACAAAAGAATGTTTCGTTAACGGCATCTGGTGGTTCTTCTCAAGCAAGATATCACATGTCTCTTCGTTATACTAATGCACAGGGTCCAATGGTTTACACTGGATTTGAGAGTGTTACAACAAGATTAAACACAGAGTTTAGAATTGGAGATAAAATTGTAATAGGTCAAAACTTGAGTGCCATTTTTGATAAAGAAAGTCAATCTGGAGCATATCATGTTCAAAGTGCTGCTTTCTCATCTCCTTTAGTACCTGTTAGGGATACTAATGGTAACTTTGCGGGTACTTATGCAAACTCTGCAAGAACGGGTATTGCAAATAACCCGATTTCAGATTTATACAGAGGTAAAGACGACTACAACAAAAACTTTAAAGTAATTGGAGATGTATATTTTAAATATGATATTACTCCTAAGTTGAAGTTTATCTCTAACGCAGGTATTTCTATGAGAGATCTAGATGGTAGATACTTTACAAAATTAAATCCAGAACATGGAGAAGCAATTTCTGTAAATGATTTATATGAAAACACTTTTACAATAAATGAGTGGAAAATTTCTAATACATTAAACTATAGAGACTCTTTTGGAGATCATACTCTAGACCTTCTAGTTGGAACAGAGGCTGTAAAACATAGTTATAAAGGATATGGTATCAAAAGAACTGACTATTTATTTGAAGATCCAGGATTTTACCAATTAGGTAATGGTTCTGGTACTCCAGTAATTAATAACTCTGGTGAATCTAGTTGGTCACTATTTTCTTATTTTGCAACAGCTAACTGGTCATATGGCGGTAGATACTTTGGAACTGCAACAGTTAGAATGGATGAAACTTCACGTTTTGCTAAAGCACAAGGTGATGCAGTATTCCCTTCTGGTAGTGTTGGTTGGTTAATTAGCGCTGAGGATGGTTTTGATAGTAATATTTTTGATACATTAAAAGTAAGAGCTTCTTACGGTGAGATGGGTAACCAAAATATTGGTGGATCTAATCTAGATGTAAATATTTCATATATAAATGAGTATTTAAGTTGGTATAACTTTAATGGAGGTGGTGGTGCAACTGCTGGTGCATATGTTGCATCAAAAGGTAACCCTAATCTTACATGGGAGTCTACAACTTCAACAAACTTTGCTTTAGATATGGGATTCATGGATAATAAACTTCAAGCAACAATTGATGTTTTTAAAAATAAAACAACTGGTTTAGTAGCTCAAGATACTCAGAAAATTAGTACGACAGCGATTGATGCTGGAGCTCCTTATACGAACTTAGGTTCAATGGAGTCTTCAGGTTTTGATTTGTCATTAGATTATACTGATGCTACAACTTCAGGACTGAATTATTCTATTGGTGCAGAAATTACAAAGGCTTCAAATGAAGTTACTGAGCTTATCAGTGAATTCTATTCTGGAAATTCTGATAGAATAGGTTCTATGACTAGAACATCAGTTGGAGAGCCAATTTCTTACTTCTATGGAAGAAACGTAATTGGTATTTTTGAGAGTGCTGCAGAAATTGCAGGTCATGCTCAACAAGACGGTGCTGGTATTGGTAGGTTTAAATATGAAGATATAAATGGAGATGGAGTAATCAATGATGGTGATAGAACTAAAATTGGTGATCCTCACCCAGATTTACTTTTTGGTGTAAACGTTACTTTACAAAAAGGTCCTTGGGACTTTAGTATGTTCTGGAATGGTTCTCTTGGTAATGATATTTTCGATTATACTGCTCTTTATTACGAATCACCATATTTCTTTAATGGAAACAGAAGTACTGTTGTATTAAATTCTTGGACTCCTACAAACACAAACACTGATTTACCTGCTCTTAGTGAAACTACATTGAATAATGAATTTACTTCGGCGAATTCATTCTTTGTAAGAGATGGTTCTTATGTAAGATTAAGATCTCTTCAGATTGGATATACTCTTTCTGATACCCTTGCTTCTAAAATTGGAGCTAAGAGTGCAAGAGTATATTATAACGGACGTAACTTGCTTACACTTACTGACTTCAGAGGTTTAGATCCTGAAGTACCAAGGAGTGGAGCTTTAGATATTGGAGTTTATAACAGACAATATCCAACATATAAGTTGTCGTCTATTGGAATTAACATAAAATTTTAACCCTGTAAAAAAAAGAAAATGAAAAAATTTTTAACAATTTTATTATCGGTCTCTCTTTTAGTCTCTTGTTCAGATGACTTTACTGATATAGACCCTGTAGGTGCATTAAGTGATGCATCACTACAAAATGCTACTGGTGTTGATCTTTTATTAACTGGAGCTTACTCTGTTCTTGATGGAGTAAGAAATGGTTTTGCTGCAGATTGGCATATTACTGGTGATAACTGGTGGTTGGATGTGATATCAGATGATGCTCACAAAGGTTCAACAGATGGTGATCAGCCAGATTTATTAGCGTTAGAATTATTTAACTGGGAAACAACTAACCCTTATGTTGATGGTAAGTGGTTGGCACTGTTCGCAGGTGTAAATAGAGCTAACGGGGTACTTGATTTAATAAATAAATCAGACAACCCGGATGAATTTGCAGTTCAAGCTGCGCAAGCAAGATTCTTGAGAGGTCACTTCAACTTTGAAATTCAAGTTATGTGGGTCAATGTACCTTTTATATCAACTCAGAATTTCTCTGATAATGAGTTCAACCAACCTAATTCTGGACCAATTTGGTCTCAGATTGAGGCAGACTTTACTGCTGCAATGGCAAACTTACCAGCTTCTAGAGGAGGATCATATTCTCAAGCTGGAAGACCTATTAAGTCTGCTGCTCAAGCTTATCTAGGTAAAGCTCAGCTTCACCAAGGTAAATGGTCAACTGCTCTTTCTAATTTAGACGCAGTTATTAATTCAGGGCAATATGCTCTTAATTCAGACTATTTTGCTAATTTCAGAACTGACGGTGAAAACGGATCAGAGCATATCTTTGCTATCCAATTCGCTGCAGATGCTGGTCAATCTTTCCAAGGTAACATAGGTGGTACATTAAACTGGCCTATAGGACCTATGACAGGTGGAATGTGTTGTGGTTTTTACCAACCAACACAAGATTTAGCAAATGCTTTCCAAACTGGTGCAGATGGTTTACCATTACTTGATACTTGGATGACTACTGACATAACTAATGACTATTATGTTGAAACAGCTGATGCATTTACTCCTCATACAGGTCCACTAGATCCTAGAATCGATTATACTATCGGAAGAAGAGGTATAGATTTTAACGGTTTTGGTCCTTTTACTGGTAAAGAGAACATTAGAGCATCTTTCACAGATGTTTCTGGTCCTTATGCTAATAAGAAGAGTATGTATACTGCTGGTGATGATGGTAACAGAGGTACTGGTGGTTGGGGTCAGCAAAGATCTGGAATTAATTTCCATATCTTAAGATATGCTGACGTTATACTTATGGCTGCTGAGGCTGCTATAGAATCAGGAAACCTAGAAAAAGGTAGAGGTTATGTAAATCAAGTTAGAGAAAGAGCTAAGAATTCGCCACGTGCTGATTCTTCTCCGAACTACGTAATTGACACATATAATTCAGCTTGGACTGATGCTTCTACAGCTAGAAAAGCTGTTAGACATGAGAGAAGAATTGAATTAGGAATGGAAGGAAAACGTCTTTTTGATATAAGAAGATGGGGTAATACTGTTTCTACATTAAACGCTTTTATTGCAAATGAAGGGAGAACTATTACTCCTTTTGCAGCTAGATCGTTTCCTGTTCAATCGAAACATTCTGCTCTTCCAATACCATTAAATGCTATTGATCAATCTGCAGGTGCGCTTTCGCAAAACCCTGGGCATTAATCAAAATAACTAGCTAAAAATAAAAAGCGGGATAAATTCATTTATCCTGCTTTTTTTTTATCTAAATTCGTAAAATGAAAAAATTTAGTTTATACCTTTTTTTAATATTTTTTATTGTTCTTGTAGCTTCTTGTTCTAAAGGAGTTAATAAGAAAAAATTCTCATTACTATCAAGTAATAATTCTGGAATAAAATTTATTAATAAGCTTATCGAAAATGATACGTTAAACTACTTTACATATCCATATATCTATATGGGAGGTGGTGTGTCAATTGGAGATATTAATAATGATGGTTTAGTTGACATTTTTTTTACAGGTAATATGGTGGAAAATAAATTATATCTAAACAAAGGAAATATGGAGTTTGAGGATATATCTAATTTTTCTGGTATTGAAGGTGATAATAGATGGTATACAGGTTCTACAATGATTGATATTAATAATGATGGCTTGTTAGATATTTATTGTTCTGTCGGAGGAAAGTTCAGTCCAAAAAATAATGAATTATATATAAATAATGGAGATAAAACCTTTACTGAATCAGCAAAAGAATATGGAATAGATGATATTGGAAATAGTGTTCAAGCTACTTTTTTTGATTATGATAAAGATGGTGATTTAGATTTATACGTTGCAAATTATCCTCCTACACCTTTTGATGCTCCAAATGCATACTATTACTATAAAATGCAAAATGTTAAAGATGATGAATCAGATAATTTATATAGAAATGACAATGGTGTTTTTACTAAAGTTACCGATGAAGCTGGTTTAAGATCATATGGTCTTACATTAAGTGCTACTATAGGGGATATTAATAATGATTCTTACCCTGATATCTTTGTTTCAAATGACTTTAGTTCACCGGACTATATGTACTTAAATAATCAAGATGGCACTTTTACTGATATAATAAAAGAGTCAACTAGTCAAACTTCTTTTTATGGAATGGGTACTGATATTGCAGACTTTAATAATGACTTTAACCTTGATTATATCCAAGTAGACATGGATGCTAGAGATAATAGAAGGTCGAAAGCTAATATGGCTAGTATGAATGTAGATTTATTTTGGAGTACTGTAAATTATGGTTTTCATTATCAGTATATGCATAATACTCTTCAGTTAAATAGAGGAGTATTCAATGGAAATAAGCCATTTTTTAGCAATGTATCTAGATTATCGGGCATATCCTCTACAGATTGGAGTTGGGGACCATTATTTGCAGATTTTGATAATGACGGATGGAAAGATATTTTTATTTCAAATGGAACAAGAAGAGAGATTAATCATAGAGATTATTTTAATGAATTAAAACTAAGACCTATGGCAAAAGATAGTCTTTTATATTATTCGCAAAATATTCCTTCAGAGCCTATATCTAATTTTATTTTTAAGAATAATACAGATTTGAGTTTTTCTAATGTAACAAAAGAGTGGGGGTTAGATTTAAAAAACTTTTCTAATGGAGCTGCTTATGCAGATTTAGATAATGATGGAGATCTAGAAATAATAGTAAATAATATTGACCAAGAAGCTCAAATATTTGAAAATAATTCATCTCATAATTATGTAAAAATTAAACTTAAAGGTTCCGAATTAAATCCATTTGGTATTGGTGCTAGAGCTTTTGTTAAGTCAAATGATTTAAACCAAATGCAAGAGATGACTCTTTCAAGAGGTTTTCAATCTTCAGTATCACCAGAATTCCATTTTGGACTATCAAATAATACTTCAATTGATTTAATATCGATTGAATGGCCAAACGGAAATTATTATGAATTGATTAATCCAGGTATTAATCAGATGATAACGCTAGATATTAAGGATTCTTATTCCAATAAAAAAACTAATATTAAAGAAGAGGATAACTTACTTTTTGTTTCAGAAAAAATACTAGAACATAAACATATAGAGAATGATTATAATGATTATGATAAAGAAGTTTTACTGCCTCACCAGAACTCAAAACTAGGACCTGGAATTGCAACGGGAGATATTAATGGTGATGGATTAGATGATATTGTAATTGGTGGTGCTAAAGGTCAACCTACAGCATTTTATTTTCAACTAAAAAACGGAAAATTTAGAAATAAATTATATGGTTTTTCTGAAGAAGATAGTGCTTATGAAGATATGGATATTATTTTATTTGATGCTGATAATGATGGAGATAACGATTGTTATATTGTTTCTGGTGGTAATGAATTTGATATAGATTCTCCATATTTAATAGATAGACTTTATGTTAATGATGGAAGGGGAAATCTAATTAAGTCTGTCAATTCTATCCCATCTAACTTTACAAGTGGGATGAGAGTTTCAGCTAATGATTTTGATAAAGATGGTGATTTAGATTTATTTGTTGGAGGTAGGCTTGTTCCTGGTAATTACCCTCTCCCTGCTGAAAGCAAACTTCTTATTAATGTAAGTGATAGTAAGCAAGTAAAATTTATTAATGCGGACACTTCTATTTTTCCTTTTAGTGACATTGGTTTAGTTTCTTCTTCTGTTTGGACAGACTATAACAATGACTCTTGGGATGATCTTATAGTAGTAGGTGAGTGGATGCCGATAAAATTTTATAAAAATATTCAAGGAACATTTATAGAAGATGAATCGTTTATTGATTCCGATTCAACTAATGGATGGTGGTATGATATAGTTTCTGAAGATTTTGATAATGATGGTGATATGGACCTAGTTGTAGGTAATCTTGGAAATAACTATAAATATCAAGCATCATCTGATGAAACATTTGATATTTATTATAATGATTTTGATGAAAACCAAAGTGGAGATATTGTTTTAAGTTACTATAACAATGGTGATAAATATCCACTAAGAGGAAGGCAATGTTCTTCTGATCAAATTCCTGCCATTAAAATGAAGTTTCAAGATTATGATGCTTTTTCAATAGCTACTTTAGAAGATGTTTACACTAAACCAGCTCTTGAAAATTCACTTCACTACTACGTTAAAACATTTTCAAGTGTTTATCTAGAGAATACAGGAGATAAATTTATAATGAAAAACCTACCTAAATATTCACAACTTTCAGCTATAAACAAGATTTTAATTAAAGATTTTGATAATGATGGTTATAAGGATATAATAATATCAGGTAATATGTATAATTCAGAAGTTGAAACTCCAAGAAATGATGCAAGTGTTGGGTTATTATTGAGCTATACAAAAGAAAAAGGATTTACAGCTATTCCATCTAAAGAGAGTGGACTTTTTGTTAAAGGTGATGTGAAGGATATGGAGTTTATTAAAATTGGTAATATAGACTATATAGTTTCTGCTAAAAATGATGATTTTATTGAGTTTACTAGAATAAATAATTAACTTCCTTTCTTAATAAAAAATCTTATGAAGAAAATATCAACTCTACTCTTGTTTTTTTTCCTTATTTCTTGTTCTCAAAATAAATCAGTAATTGAGGTTATATATAACATTAATGAGTTTAGCTCAGAGGATAACCGATTAAATATTACTCTAGGTATTACAAACAAAACAAGTAAGGATATCTCTTCTTTATGGTCACTCCATTGGAATCAAATAAGTGCTTTAGTGGATTCTGAATCACTTCCAAAAAATATTAAGTATGAATATGTTGCTGGACAGTCTTATAATATTTTATCATTTGGAGATGATTATTCTTTAAAAAAAGGGGAAACTATTTTTATTGGTTTACAACAAAGAGGGGGAGTCAAAAGAAAATCTGACCTTCCTATGGGAGGCTTTGTAGTAATAGATGATGATATTATAGATGTTGAGTTTTTTAATTTATGGGAAAATGCTAAAGATGTTGAAGATCTTAATATTCCAACAGCTAATGATAGATTTAATTATAATTTATCTAATAAACTTTTGGATAAGTCTCAGCTTGATTTGATTGTTCCTACCCCAAATAAGATAGAATTATTAGACGGTGAGATAGATTTGAAAAATAAATATTCAATCGATATTGATCAATCTTTAAATTTAAGTTTTGATTTGATTAAGTCTTTAATGTCTGGCGTTGTTGATGTTGTCTCAAATGATAATAAAATTGATATTAAAGTAAGTTTTTTAGATACCCTAGAAAAAGAATCTTACATATTAAATATTGATAATGATGATATATCAATTTTTGCTTCAGATAGATCAGGTGCATTATATGGAATTCAATCTCTGAAACAAATATTTTTAGTATCTCAATTAGAAAATACATCGATAAAAAATCTTAAAATTAATGATTCGCCAAAATTTTCTTACAGGGGAATGCTTCTTGATATCTCAAGGAACTTTTATGGTCCAAAAAAGATTAAGCAAATTTTGGATTATATGTCTTTTTTTAAAATTAATTATCTAGATTTTAGATTAACTGACGACGAAGGATGGAGACTTGAAATTCCAGGTCTTGAAGAATTAACAGAGATTGGATCAAAAAGAGGTTTTACAAAAGATGAATCTGACAATCTTATACCAATATATGGTTCAGGTCCTTATACTGATTCCTCAGGTTCTGGTTATTTATCTAGGTCAGAATTTATAGATATACTATCGTATGCCAATGATAGAAATATAACAGTTATACCTCAAATTAGTTTTCCTTCTCATATTAGGTCTGCTATTGTGTCTATGAATGTTAGATATCAGAAATATATAAAACTTGGAGATAAGGAAGAAGCTGAGAAATATTGGCTGAGTGATCCAGATGATCAAAGTGAATACTATTCAGCTCAAGGGTTTGATGATAATATTGCTTGTATTTGTAGAGAGAGTGCTTTTACTTTCTACGAAAAAGTAATTGATGAGATCTATTTAATGTATAAAGAAGCTGGTGTTAAAATGAAAAAATTTGGAGTTGGTGCTGACGAACTTCCATATGGTGCATGGCAAAAATCTCCAATCTGTGATGAGTTTATGAGAGAAAAATCTATATCTGGTGATTATAATGCTTTATATGAATATCAACAAAAAAGAATTTATGATAAATTATCTACTTATAATTTAACAATGACAGGTTGGGATGACATTTTACTTAAACTAACAGAAAAGAATCAATCTGAAACCCAGATAAAAAACTTTTTTGAAGGAGATGATATTTTATTATTTGTGTGGAAAAATGATTGGGGTGGAGGAAGACAAGATATGATATATAAATATGCTAATCTTGGATATAAGACCATTATGAGTAATTCAAGTGCATTTTATTTTGATATGGTAGATGATAAAGATTTTGATAATATTGGGCTTTCTTGGAGTGGCTATGCTGATTATAAAGATATGTGGACTGTTGATGTGTTTGATATTTTTAATGATTCATATGGGGTTAAAAAAAATAATATCTCAATTGATTATATCAATAAATCTGAAAAATTAAATCCAAATAATAGAGATAACATAATAGGTGTTCAATCACAAATATGGAGTGAGACTATTGTAAACGAAAATATTCTTGATTATATGTTTATGCCAAATATTATAGTCTTTTCACAAAAAGCATGGTCTCAAGATGATTCATGGATGAAAATATCAGATAAGGAACTTAAAGATCAAACTTTAGAAATGGAATGGAACAAGTTTACTAATAATATTGGGCAAAGGGTTTTGCCTATGATTGATAATATCTTTGGTGGCCTATCTTATGATTTACCTAAACCAGGGGGAGTTGTAATTAATGATTCTCTTTATGCTAATACAGTATTCCCAGGATTAAATATAAAGTATACTTTAGATGGATCAGTTCCTAATTCTAATAGTAAGAATTATATCTCTCCATTTAAAATAAATGAAGATGACATTGTCCATCTAAGATTATTTGATAATACCGGTAGGGGAGGAAATGATATCAAAGTTAATAAGTAAATTTTTTACTACTTTATAATTATATAAATTGAATTAAATGAAAGGGAGATTATTATCTATAGATGTTTTAAGGGGATTAACAATTATTTTTATGATAATAGTTAATCAGCCTGGGTCTTGGGACCATGTCTACGCTCCATTGCTTCATGCTAAATGGAATGGCTTAACTCCAACCGATTATATTTTTCCATTGTTTTTATTCATAGTTGGTGTATCCATTGTTCTTTCAATGAGTAAAAGACTTAACTCAGTAGATAAATCTTCACTTATAAAAAAAATATTATGGAGAGCTTTAAAGATATACCTAGTAGGACTTTTTTTATGGATATGGCCTGCTTTTGATCTAGGAAATATTCGATGGACAGGAGTCCTTCAAAGAATTTCAGTAGTATTTCTTTTTTGTGGTCTTATTTATCTCTTTTTTAAACAGAAACAACAAGTTTATATTGCAGCTACCATTTTAATCCTGTATTGGATAATTATGGTTTTTGCCCCTGTTCCAGGAATTGGTGTTCCTGACCTTAGTATTCCAGAAAGGAATTGGGCTCATTATATAGATAGTTTATATCTCCCTGGAGTTATGTGGCAAGGCACTTGGGATCCTGAGGGTATATTATCAACCTTTCCATCAATAGTAACTGGTATTTTTGGATTAATAGCTGGAGGTATATTAGTTAGTAAAAAGGATATGAAAGATAAACTGATTAATCTATTCCTGATTGGTGTAATTCTTGTGTTTATAGGAGATGCAATTAGTTGGTCTTTTCCAGTTAATAAAAATCTTTGGAGCACTTCATATACCTGTTTAATGGGAGGAATGTCATTTCTATTAACAGCAGCTTTTGTATACACCATAGATGTATTAGGGTACAAGAAATTTAAATTTGCTCATGTTTTTGGGGTTAATTCAATCTTTTGCTATGTTCTAGCAGGTGTTTTATCTTCTATATTTTATAGTAATTATTTTCTAGGCTTTTATCCTAATAAAGAGTTCTTTAATTTAATTACTGGGCTTGGAATACCTGATAAGCTAGTGTCTTTTATGTATGCTGTTATATATGTTCTTATTATTTTCTTACCAGCTTATATTCTTTTCAAAAAGAAAATATTTATTAAACTCTAATTACAAATTCCTAGATCTAATATTTCATTAAAATATGTTTTGTCTCTTTTAATGAAATAATAAGTATTTCCTCCAGCGGCCTTTGTTTTTTCTATAAGAGAGTCATTTACAATTGTGTAGAGCCAATTATATCCTGCATAGTCTTCTGAAAGGTTCTTTTTTGTCTGAAATTTAAATGAAGCTCCTACCATATTATTGTCTTCATAGATATAACATCCTCCTTGATTGACATGAACATCCATATACACATCATTTTTATCATTAAAAAACCTCCATATTGATGCATTATCCTCACTTGACCAATATGTTCCATCTAAGCAATCCAAAAAAGTTTCACAGCTTTTATTGTCTTCTGAACAGCTAATAATTAAAATTATAATAAATAGAAATATTTTTTTCATTTTAGTTTGTCTTTAAATAAGGTATCTGCTCTAAAGCATATTTAATACTTGTTTCTGGTCTTTGACAAGTTTTGTTTTGACATACATATATATAAGTTTCATCTTCAAAGAATCTATCCATAAACAAAGGAATATTACTCTCAGAATTAGATTGCACCAAAATTACATTAGGAAGTAACTGTTCAGAAATTAATTTTGTTTTAGAATCTGAATCTGAACCAATAACAGCAATTTCATAAAATGACTCAACTCTATTTAGAATATTGTTTGCCCAAACAGAATAATAATTAATACTTCCGTCAATTATTTCTTTAACAGAAGAGACCATCTTATTTGATTGATCAAGGTAATAATCATCAAAAATTATATGTCCAATATTAAATAATTGTTCAGCAATAATTGAATTAGGTGAAGGGATAACACCATCATCTATAGAAACAATTTTAGTAAATAAATCTTTGTTTGTTGTATAAAGCAATAAGTCAGACTCTTCATCTTTAAAATACTTAATACTATCATCAATTATCTCTTTAGATTTATTAAAATAAAACTCCTCTCCAGTAGTTTGGAAAAGTCTCATTGCAGCTTTAGCTAGAAAAGCATAATCTTCTAGAACTCCATCTTGGTATTGTCTGTCCTTAAAGGTGTGAACTAACATGTTATTTTTATACCCCATTTTTAGAAGAGTGTTAAACTTATCTTTGGCTTGAGTTAATAGAAGATCATCCTTAAATGCTTCATAAGCATCAATCAAACCAATTATTGATAGTGCATTCCATGAAATAATTGTCTTATCATCTATTCGAGGTTTTGTCCTTTTAGATCTAATCTTCAATATCTCACTAATCCACCTTTCTTTCATTTTTGAAAATTCATCTTCATTTAATGAATTTGAACTAAGCCATGATTTTAAGTCTCTTTTTGGTATTAGAAGAAACTTGTTATTATCCCATGGTTTATCTAGGTCAATATTAAAGTATGAATTAAATAAATCAGTTTGTTCACTAGAGATTAATTCAATTTCATTTAAATTGAATGAATAATACTTTCCTTCTTCACCATCTGTATCAGCATCCATTGAAGCATAATATAAGTCATTTGATGAATTCATTTCATTGTTAAGGAAATTAATAGTTTGATAAACAAGATCTTTATACTCAGGTGTTTTGAATAATTTATATGCATTAGAGTATAAGCTAATCATTTGAGCCTGATCATAAAGCATTTTTTCAAAATGTGGAATTTTCCATTCTGGATCAATCGTATATCTATAAAAACCACCTTCAACTATATCTATTATCCCACTATTAGATATTATATCTAATGTTTTTTTAACATAATTAAGTATTTGTTCATCTTTATAAATAGAGCCATAATTTATTAAGTACTGATATTTTGAAGGTGAAATAAATTTTTGTTGAGCTATATCTCCACCATTATTTGTATCCCATTTATCTGACCAAATTTTTGTATTTCTACTTAAAAAATCTTTATCGAATTCAGATACTTCATTTTTCTTTGTAATTGTATTTATATCAATTACTCCACTTTTTACATTATTAGCTATTTCTTCAAGACCTTCGTAATTAGTTTCTTTAACTCGAATAATTCTATTTAATATATCAAACCACTGCTCATTTGTATGATATGTTCCAGCGTATATTGGACTTCCATCAGGAAGAGTAATAACATTTAAAGGCCACCCTCCCATACCTGTCATAAGTTGAGATGCTGTCATATATGCTTGATCAACATCAGGGTTTTCTTCCCTATCAACTTTTACATTTATAAAATTATCATTCATTAATTTAGCAATCATTTCATCCGTAAAAGTTTCATCCTCCATTACATGACACCAATGGCAACTAGAGTATCCTATACTAACAATTACCAATTTATCTAACTCTCCAGAAAAGTCAAAAATTAAATTTGACCATCTTTGCCAATTTACTGGATTATCAGCATGTTGTTTTAGATAAAGACTAGTTTCATTTTTTAATTGATTTGATTCCATTGAGTTGATAGTTATTTCATTGTTACAAGACATTATTAATAATGAAAATATAATATAACTTTTTGTGTAATTATTACTCAGCATTTTTAAATTAATAATTTTTACAATATTAATAAATCAAAGTATTAAAAAATAACCACTTTTTTTTAAATATTGATAAAAATTAAAAAATAATCATTTGTTTTATTTAACCTCTGTTTTTGAGGATATAATTTTGCTTTACAATTATACCATGTTAATAGTAGAGTTTATTTACCTACTTAATAGTTTAATAGTAGTATCTGATTTATATATTATTGAGACCTGCCTTTTGGTTTTTTAGGCAGGTTTCTTTATTCACAGTACTTATCTCCAATATTTGTTGAATCATAAGTATCCTTATCTACTATACCAGAAGAATATTCATCAGGAATATAACCACCTGAATTTAAACCATCTCCAGATGAATATCCTGGACCATCATTTAATGGAGTATTAAAATAAAAATAATACTTTCCGTCAATAATCTTTTTTTCCCTTATTGTAAAACAATCTTCTTTATTACATGAAGAAAAAATAATTAGAAACAGAAGACAAATAGATTTAACCTTCATAAAATTTATGTGATTAAATTATTGGTATTTTTTCCATATAAATGTGGAACCATCATGATTAACAGCTAGAACATCAAATTCTACTCTTTCATTAATTGTTTCCATTCCTGGAACATTACTTCCAGCAGGCATTCCAGGAACTGTAATTCCTTTAATGTCAGGATTTTCTAATAAAAGTTTTGTTATTGCATCAGATGGTACATGTCCTTCAACAAAATAATTACCAATAAATGCAGTATGACATGATTGAAGTGTATAATCAATACCAGCTTTGACTTTTGCTGAGTACATATCATTTGTCTTAATTGACTCTACATTAAAACCGTTTTGTTCCATATTGCTTACCCAACCAGAACAACAACCACAAGTAGGTGATTGATAAACGACTAATTTTTCTTTTGTGTCTTGATTACAAGAAAAAAGAATTATTGAAATAATTAATAATATTTTTTTCATATTACAAATATCGTTTTTTTATAATAAAAATTAATAATTTAATGCTATACTTTTATCTATAATGAACCAACTAATCAAATTATTAAAGAAACTTTATTCTGATTTAATGTCTCATCCACTTTTATCAATTATAGTAAGGATAATTTTTATTTGTTTGATTCTTATATTGATAGCTTATATATTATTCTATTCAATAGTTATAGCTGTAATATTAATTCCAATATATTATATTTGGAGATATTTTAAATAAGAGGCGAATGTCTGAGATACTTGATGAGAATAAGATTAAAGAAAGTCTAGAAGCTTTAGATGGTTGGGTTATAAAGAATAATATTTTATATAAAAAAATTTCATTTAAAACCTTTATGAATGCATTTAGCTTTATGAATATAGTTGCTGATCATTCTGAAAAAATAAATCATCATCCAAAATTAACTAATGAATATAACATACTAGAAATTGAATTGCACACACATAGTCTAAATGCTATTACTGAAAAAGATTTTTCATTAGCTAGATTTATTGATAATATCTATGAAGAAATGTTTTCTTAAAAACTCTATGTATAATAAAATAAGATCCCTTATTTGTTTTCTAATCATACCATTTATTATTTCTTGTCATGGACCTGAACCCCTTGATTTAGATGATGGAGAATCCGAAATTACCTATACAGGTGAAAACATTCAAAGATTACCTGAAGCAATCATATCAACCCTAGGAGAAGAAATTGTTGATGAACCTAAGATTAATGCTACATTAAGTCTTATTGAAGAAGACTTAATTAAATCTGATTATAATATAGGTATTGAGATTAGGGGTAGCTCTTCACAAATGTTTGATAAAAAGTCTTATGGATTTGAGACTAGGAGTAGCGACTTTAATGATGATATAGATGTTTCTCTAGGAGGTTTTTCACCAGAAGAGGATTGGATATTTTATGGCCCATATAGTGATAAATCGTTAATAAGAAACAAATTAACATTTGATCTATCTAATCTAATAGGTTACAAGGCTAGTGATACAAAATTTTACAATTTATCAATTAATGGTGATTATAAGGGTGTTTATATTTTAATGGAAAAAATCAAAAGAGATAAAAACAGGGTAGATGTAACAAAACATTCAGGTTCTTCAGCAAATGGTGGTTATATAATTAAAATTGATAAGGCAACTGGTGATTCATCATCAGGAACCACTTATGATTCATCTATGTCATTTAGATCTAATTATAATACGAAAGGTAATCTGTCAGATCAATCAGAAATATATTTTATATATGATTATCCAAAACCAGAAAAAATTTCAACTGAACAAAAAGAATATATCCAAACATATATAAATGATTTTGAGTCAAATTTATTGTCTGATGAATTTAATAATTTAGAAAATGGTTATTTAAGTTATATCGATATAGATTCATTTATCAATTTTTTTATAATAAACGAAATCACGAAAAATATTGATGGCTATAGACTGAGTACATTTTTAAATAAAGATGTAAATGGAAAATTAAAAATGGGACCAATATGGGACTTTAACTTAGCTTTTGGTAATGCAGACTATTGTAATGGATGGACTACAAGTGGATGGGGGTTTAAATTTAATGATATATGTCCTGGAGATATTTGGCAAGTACCTTTCTGGTGGAATAGATTTATGGAATCTCCAGAATTTAAACAAGCTCTCCTGACAAGATGGGATGATCTTAGATCAAATCTACTTTCTAACCAATCTATAATGGATAAAATAGATGGATATACTGATTATCTTAATGATAGTGGAGCTGTATACCAAAATTTTTCTAGATGGGATTTATTAGGAAGATATATTTGGCCAAATAAATTTGTTGCAAATTCTTATAAAGAAGAGATTGGTTATATGAAAGATTGGATTAATAATAGATTGCAGTGGATAGATGAGGCTATAATAAACTTATAACTATAATTGACTAATGACTAAATATATACATAAAGCACTATTAATACATAGAGTAATAATATCAATTCTTTTTGTTTTTGGTTATGGACTTAAAAAGCTTAAGATGCTTATTAATGGAGAAGATTTCTTCTATAATTTTCTTGGCTTTGGGAGTGACATAACCTTATTACTTGCATTGATAGGTGAACTTATAGCTCCTATTTTTATCATAATAGGATATAAAACAAGATTTTTTACAGCACTTCCCTTATTTATGATGTTTATTGTTGTTTTCGATGTTAAAAGTGGTGAACCATTTAAATCATATGAGAGTGCACTATTGTATTTAATATCACTTTCAATTATTATAATTGCCGGTCCAGGTAAGTATTCTACAGATAATTATATAAAAGGCAAGTAGTCTAAGGAGCTCTTTTCCCAACACTAGCTTCTAATATTTCGAACCAATCAATTAACTCTAAATTAATACTACTAGAATCTATAGATTCTTTTAATCTATCAATTTTAGTTGTTCCAACAACAGGAATAATATTAGAAGGATGTTTAATCAACCATGAGAGGAGAATTTGACTTTCAGAACAATTATATTTTTTTTTGAATTTTAAAAGCTTTTCTCTTATTCGATTATTTTGATCATTCTTTTTTAAATAGAATTCACCAAGTGGTTTCCAAGCCATGGGAGTTATATTGTTTGATTGCATATACTCTAGTGTGCCATCATAAATTGGATCTAAATGAGTTAGCGAGCATTGAATTTGATTACAATCAATTTTAATTTTATTATTAAACATTTGCATTTGCTGAGGGTTAAAGTTTGAAACCCCAAATGACTTAATCTTTTCAGATTCTAAAAGTTGATTAACTGTATCGGATATTTTATTAATATCCATAAGCGGGCTAGGTCTATGCATTAAAACACAATCTAAATAATCAGTTTTAAGATTTATTAAGGAATTTTCAACAGATTTAATTATGTGATCTTTTGAGTAATCATAGTGCTTAACCTTAATTGGTAATTTATCTGATGGATACATTATCCCAAATTTTGAAATAAGTTTTATTTTTTCTCTATCAATTTTAGATTCTATTAACCCCTTTCCAAATAATTCTTCTGTTGTATATCCTCCATAGATATCAGCATGATCAAATGTATCAACTCCAAATTCAACAGAATTTTCAATAAGTTCAGATACCTGCTTAGTAGATAAGTTATTACCCCAAATACCCCAATTCATTGTACCTGAGATGATTTTAGAATAATTCATTTTTTATAAGGAATAGATGAGTGATGAAGGAAAATTTTAATAGAATTATCTATTTCTATGTATCCAAAACTGAATTCAACTTTTATTTTTGTTGACTCATTTTCAAAACAATAATTTCCTGTAGCAAAACCTAAATCATTTATTATCTTAATTTGACTATTTTCAAAACTAATTTTTTTCCATTTTGCTAAAGCAAAACCTTGATCTTCACTGCATTTTCTATCATCTCCAGCAATAAAGTATGAAATAGTTTTTTCCTTTGTATTTCTAAATTGAATTTCTGATGCTTTGCTAGGTTTGAATAATAATTGATCTCCTTCAAAGTTATATATCTCATGAAGAAAATTATTTGTGAATTTTTCTAAAGAATCTTTATCATCGGAAAGCTCACCCATTTTTATTATTCCATTAGCCCACTTTTTCTGTACTTCAATTATTTTTTCTTTCATGATATAAATAAACTCATAATTAAGTTAAAAATCAAAACAATTAGAAAAAGTATTAGAAAGAGGCAAATTAAGCTCGTTGAAAACGATTTAATGACAACTTGCGTTATATTTTTTTAGTCTCCAATAATTATAGGGTAGAGGAGTTAAAAAGCCTGCAGTAAGCATAATCGGTATAGCCCACCAAGTTATTAATGCTCCTCCAGTTAGAAGTATATCTGTAATATTCATAGCTATTTCCATTGAAACCATTGAAATAAGACTCATTCCAAGAGCTGTTTTTATTGCATTGAATAATCCTAGTTGTTTTAATAGTATAAATGTCTCTAGAATAATTGAAGTTAATAATCCATTAACTATTGCTAAAATCATTATACTGGTGATTGGCCAGGTATGGTCAATATGTTGGAAATAATAAATAGTGCCAAAATCACCTATTGAGCAACCTAATAGACACCATAATGTATTAAGTCTTGCTTTTTTCCAAGTGTGTTTGCAGTTCCAAGAAATTGATAAAATCATTTTTTTTATTTTAAAAAACAAACTTGCAGAGTAGATATCCAAGTAGAAAACCTTCTAACCAAGCTAATAGTGTCACTTGATATTTGGTAAAGCCAAACTTTTTAGCAAATTTCCAAGTAAATTTTTCATGCCATTCAAATAAATTCTTCATTAAACAAAGTTACGAATATTTATTTTTTTGTAAACCAATAAGCAAATAATAAAAATACAGCTTGAAAAGGAAGTCTAATAATTGCAGTTTCTTTTGTAATTTCTAATAAGGACTGTGCTAGAGTGCTTTGAGCAAGATATATATTAGCAGGGAATACTCCTATAAGAAGAAGAATTATTCCTTTTGCAGCTATAGTTCTATATTTATTAAAAAGAAGCATAAACCCTAAAAGAATTTCAAAAAAACCACTCAAATAAACCAATTCTAGATGAAAGCTCATATACTTAGGTATTATTGATAAAAAATAATCTGGTTCAGTAAAGTGTCTTATTCCAATATAAATATATGCTGTTCCAAAAAAATATATAGAGATTAATTTAATGTATTTCAAAATTTAAGAGTTATCCAGTTACAAGGCCAATATTAGTTGAAAAAAGTTTTACTGCTATTGATAGAAGTACTATTCCAAAAATTTTTCTTACAACTGCTATTCCATTTTTTCCAAGAATATTTTCAATTCTATTTGATGACTTTAGAACTATATATACAAAAAGAGAATTAATTATTATTGCAACAATAATATTTAATAATTGATATTCAGCTCTAAGAGATAATAATGTTGTAAGTGTTCCAGCGCCAGCTATTAATGGAAAAGCAATAGGGACTATTGATGTCGTTTCTGGTTGATCATCTTGAAATAATGATATGCCTAATATCATCTCAAGTGCTAAAAAGAAGATAACTATTGATCCAGCCACGGCAAATGAATTTACATCGATTCCAATCAAGTTGAGTATTTCTTCTCCTATAAATAAAAATGCAATCATTAGACAAGAGGCAACTATTGTTGCTTTCTCAGATTCTATCTTACCAACCTTCCTTCTAAGTGATATAATTATTGGAATACTTCCAATTATATCAATTACAGCAAATAGAATCATACTTACAGTGAAGATTTCTTTAAAATTCATTTCAAATTTTTGCGCAAATATAGATTTAATTCTTGGAGAATTGATAATAAATTAGTATAATATAAAAAGCATCTAAAGTATTGATACTATTAGTTATGCGTAAAATATTATAAATGGCTCGTAAACCAAAAATAGAAAGATTCAATCAAAGGGTTCTGTCAAAATATCAGATTTACAATAATTTATTTTTAACATTACCGTTTTCTTCACTTAAAAAAACATCAATTCTATTGCCTCTATTCACGGATTTTTGTAAAAGTCAATATAAAAATAATAATGATCCTAAATCTATTGTCGATTCATTTTTTAGTAACTATTTACCTAAAATTAATAGTTGTGAAAAGAATGATATCCTCTTCAATTTCATTAAATATATTGAAAGACAAGTTGTTTTATTTGATGCTATTGAGGATGCTGCTTTTCCTTATGTTAACAATATGCATGGAAGAGGAACAATGCGGTATATCAAAGAAGAGGCTGTAAATCTTCAAAAATCAAACAAACTCAAGTTATATTTAAAAAGAACTAAGGTTAGAATAGTATTAACAGCTCATCCTACACAGTTCTATCCTGACACTGTTCTGGGTATAATAACTGACCTTTCAAATGCAATCTATAAAGATGATCTTGATGAGGTTAAACTATTACTAGCACAGTTAGGTAAAACAAGGTTTTATATTAAAATGAAACCAACGCCTCTTGATGAGGCTATAAGTTTAATATGGTATTTGGAAAACGTGTTTTATAACTCAGCTAGTTCAATTGTCAATTATCTACAAGAAAATATTTTTGAAGGTAAAGAAATAAATAATTCAATTTTTGATTTTGGCTTCTGGCCAGGAGGAGACAGAGATGGAAACCCCTTTGTTAATTCAGATATAACTCTTAAGACCTCTAATAAATTAAGATCCGCAGTACTAAACAATTACTTTAAGGATATAAAAAAACTAAAAAGAAGATTAACATTTGATAAAATATCTAATCAGCTTCAAACTCTCCAAGATCACCTTCATGATGAAATTTACAATGTTAAATCAAAACCAAAAATTACAGTTGATAAATTCTTAAGTGTCTTAATTTCGATTAAAAAAGAACTTAATAAATCTTATTTTGGTTTATACCAAGAAAAAGTGACGGATTTAATTAATAAAGTTACTTTATTTGGATTCCATTTCGCAAGTCTTGATATAAGACAAAACTCAAGAGTTCACTCAAAAGTATTTAATAATATATGCTCAATGAATAACTCATCTATCATACTAAAAAATGATTATAAAAATTTATCAGATTTCACAAAAGAGATTAATAAAAACTTAGACACTAAAAGTATATTGTCTCAATTAAAGTCTAAGGAGTCAAAAGACACAATTAATAGTATTAATGTTATGAGGATGATACAAGATAAAAATGGTGAGAAAGCATGTAATAGATATATAATAAGTAATTGTAGTTCATTAGATGATATAATGAATGTTTTTATTCTTTTTAAAATGTGTGGTTGGAATTCACCCTCTGTTGACATCATACCACTGTTTGAAACAATTGATGATCTTAAAAACTCGGAAGAAATATTAAAAGACTTGTATAAGATAAAAGAATACAGAAATCATCTTAAAAAAAGAGGGGATAAACAAACTGTAATGCTTGGATTTTCGGATGGAACTAAAGATGGCGGATACCTTATGGCTAATTGGAGTATATATAAAACTAAGATTTCTCTCAGTAAAATTTCAGATAAATTTAAAATAAAAACTATTTTTTTTGATGGTAGAGGGGGGCCACCTGCTAGAGGAGGCGGTAATACTCATGAGTTCTACTCCTCTTTAGATAATTCTGTACATGCAGATGACATTCAACTTACTGTTCAAGGTCAAACAATTAGTTCTAATTTTGGTACTATAGATTCATCAAAATTTAATTTAGAACAACTTTTAAGCTCCGGTATTTCAAATAAGGTGTTTAGAAGTGGTAAGAATAAATTAACAAAGAAAAACTACGACATCTTAAATACTCTTGCTATGATTAGTTATAAATCATATAAAAAGTTCAAGTCACATCCAAAATTTTTAAGCTATTTGGAAGAGATTACAACATTAAGGTATTATTCTAAGACTAATATAGGGAGTAGACCATCTAAAAGAAATAAGAGTTTGGAATTTATTTTTGAGGATTTAAGGGCAATTCCCTTTGTTGGAAGTTGGAGCCAATCAAAACAAAATGTACCAGGTTTTTATGGTGTTGGAACTGCATTAAATTATTTTAAGGTTAATGATGATTTTAGTAAATTAAAAAAGCTATATAAAAAATCTCTATTTTTCAGAACATTAATTTCAAATAGTATGATGAGTCTAACAAAATCATTTTTTAAACTAACACACTATCTAAGTGATGATGAAAAATATGGAGAATTTTGGAAATTAATATATGATGAATATGTCCTTACAAATAAACTAATTCTAGAACTTACCGGCTTTGCAGAACTAATGCAAAATGAAGATGCAGGTAAAGCATCAATTCTTGTTAGAGAAGAGATAGTACAACCACTAATAACTATTCAACAATATGCCTTAATGAATATAAATAAAGCTAACGAAATGTCATTAACAAGAACAGATATTAAAACTTTTGAGAAAATGGTTATAAGATCAATGTATGGAAATATTAATGCAAGTAGAAACTCTGCCTAATTTATTCAATAGGGTCAATTTAATAATAAATTTTACAGGGCTTATGAATTCTTAACAAGTATAAATAGTTCTAGTCTCGGTGGAATGAGATATTATCAAAAATAAAAAGATTATCTAACTTCTATTGTTCAACAATAATTTGACCTACCATATCCCCATGAATAGAACATTGATAATAGTATGTTCCAGCACTTCCAATTGGAACTGACCATGTGACTGTGCCTTCGTCAGCACCATTATTATTAACACCATCTATTTGATCATTTGTCCCTGTGCCTTGTGTAGTTTTTAAGAAAAAAGGGTGGCCAGAAGCATTTACATTAAAGGATAATTCATCACCTTCTTTAACTCTTAATATTGGATCATTACCTGATTGGGTACTATTACTGTCAGCAACTGATATAATGTAATCTGAGGAAGTTTGAGCAGTAATATTAAAAACAAATGTGCCAGATGGAAGTTCTGTTAGATTAGTAGAGGAGCTTGAGCTTGATGAGGAGCTTGAGCTTGATGTTCCAGTTGACTGGCTAGAAGAATAAGAAGATGAAGCAATTGATGATCCAGAATTAGATGAACTAGAATAATCTGAAGATGAGTTATCATCTTTAGAGCAACTTAACAAAAGAGAAAACACTGTTAGATAAATGAATATTCTCATAAAACTAGTTAACTAGATCAATATTCAAATGTACATTAAAATATATAATTAATACTTCAGATAGTGCATGGGAAAAATCGTTCCATTGAGTTGCGTTTTGTCTTATACCTGGAGCTGGCATTTCTAATTGAATTGAGCTAATGCTTCCTCCAGTTTCTGCTGATCCATGAACATATGTATTGTAGCCACCACTAAAGTACCTCATACCTTCAGGGCTAGGACTAACTATGCTAGGCAGCGATTGATAACCTCTTTCTTCAAGAAGGTTTCCAAAACTATTTGTTCCTCTAAGAACTTCAGAAATTTTTTCAGATGATTTGTTTACAAGACCATATATGCTGCTTTTTGATATATCAAATTCTGTATCAAGTTCTTCATCACTTTGATCTAATTCACTAGAAGATAATAGATATCCAAGCCATGTTCTTAGATCATAAAACCCATCTGGATTCTGTCCATGTCCATGAATGTCAAGAAAAAGTCCATCATTATATTGAGTTAAAATATTCTCTTTTGCTTTTGATATATAATAGTGATATTCATCAAAAGCCCTTTCGGCAGAAATATCTCCTTGTGCAGCCTCAGCCTTATCTCTATTAGCATCTAGTTTAGTCCTTTTAAGATTATTAATTATTACATGTGGCTTAATATTATAATTAGAATCAAGAAAGTTCATAATAGCAAGTGTTAACTGCTTAGTATTAGTATCTGTCACTGTAGTCCCCCATGTTCTATTTGGAATATCATCTGGTGTTAAATCACCTCCATGAGGTGCTGATAAGATTATTGGACTATTTCCAGGATAATAGGTTGTGTAGTTACCAACTCCATTATAAACCTTATTCAATTCATATGGACCATCACTACCAAGTTCAGGGAAAGAGACTAATATTATTTCCTCTTGGGAGGATTCTTCCTCTACAGATTTTTTTTCACATGCTGAAATCAAAATGATTATTATAAATAGATGCTTGATGTAATTCATTTTATTTTAAAATCTTTTTTTTCTCTTAAATAGCCACCATATTGCAATTACAACAAAAGTAATTGTAAAGATAATTCTGAAAAATTCTGCATCTGACAATTTAATTAACAGTTAAGTTAGGATAGATAACTTCTCTAATCTCACCCCATGTTATAAGTTTAATATTATTCTCTTTTATTAAATTTTTCAATTCTTGTGAATTGAAAACATCATAATCAAGCTGTCTCCATAATGAGCCATATTCTGGATGTTCAATTGTTACTGCTTGAAGTTCTGAATTGTCATATCCTAAATGTAGAAGAAACACATTAAGTCCAGGTTCTAATGATTTTATTTTTGTTGAATAGAGTTTAAACCATGTTTCATGATTATAACCTTGTTCAATAAGCATTTTTTCTGCATTTTCTTTTCCAAAAACATATTCTACAAATTCCCTATCTAGTTCTGGGTAAATCATAAACATATCATTCACTATTACAACATAATTTGGAATTGGAAACTCATCATCAAATAAAGTTAAACTTCTACCACTTGTAACCATGCTAACTAATTTATTTTTATGACCCGTTTCTATATATACTCTCCATAAATATTTATTTGTTCCTAATGCACCCATATGAGTATCAATATGAGTTGGGTTTAAACCAAGTGCTCTTGAATAATCAATTTGAGCTTGTAATTCTTTTCTAACTTCTTCAGGATTGGCATTTTTATCTACATCACTAGTGTTATCATAAAATTCATCAAATTCGTTTAATAGTGAACTAATCTCATTTGATGGTAATATTCCATTCCATTTATAGTTTTTCCACTCAGCATTTAAAGTAAGATGTAAGCCTAAATCAAATTGAGGATTTTTTATAGAAAATTCTGCTACTTCTTTAACCCAAGGACAAGGAATCATAATACTTCCAGAAGTTATTGAATTATTAGTAAAACCATTGAAGGATGCTTGATTAACAGAGTGAGAAACTCCAATATCATCAGCATGAAGAATTAATAACTTCGCATCTTTTTCATAACCTAGTTTTTCAGCTATATTTTGAATTTGTGAACTTGCATTTAATGAAAATAATGCAATTATTATGGATAAAAATTTTTTCATGATTTGTATATGTTTTACATTAATATAACAATATATTTATTTAATAATAAATCGTAATGATTCGAAATCTTATTTTAATCTTTTTAAGTATCGTTTTTTTAGGTTGTCAAGAACCATCTGACAATAAAATTGCAATTGTTATTCATGGTGGTGCTGGAACAATTCTAAAAGAAAATATGACTCCTGAACTTGAGAGATCTTATTTTCTGAAATTAGAGGAAGCTATAAGAGTCGGTTATGATATATTAAAAAATGGAGGTTCAAGTAAGAAAGCTGTTGAGATGACAATACATGTGATGGAGAACTCCCCTTTATTTAATGCTGGACATGGAGCAGTATTAACTAGTGATGGAACTGTTGAGCTTGATGCTTCATTTATGGATGGAGAAACACTTGATGCAGGAGCTATTGCAGGTGTTAAAAATATTAAAAACCCCATAAGTGCTGCTATAGCAGTAATGGAAAAATCGCCATATGTATTGCTTTCATCTAACGGGGCTGAACAGTTTGCATCTGAAGTAGGTCTTGAGATAGTACCTAATTCATATTTTATAACAGAGAGAAGAAAAAACCAATTAAAAGCTATTCAAAACAAAAATGAAGTTAGTTTTTATGACCCTTATATAAAAGATTCAAAATATGGAACAGTCGGATGTGTAGCATTAGATGTTAATGGTAATATATCTGCTGGAACATCAACAGGTGGAATATCCAATAAAAAATGGGGTAGACTAGGAGATGTTCCTATAATTGGAGCTGGAACATATGCAAACAATGAATGTTGCGGAATTTCAGCTACTGGTTGGGGTGAATTTTTTATAAGAAATGTAGTTGCTTATGATATAGCTGCTTTAGTAAATTATAAAAAACTTAACATTAAAGAGGCTTCTAAGCTTGCTCTAGAAAAAGTTAAAGATTTAGGAGGTGATGGAGGAGTAATTGTGCTTGATAAAAATGGGGATGTGTCTATGGATTTTAATACTGCTGGAATGTATAGAGCCTACATAAATAATGAAGGGGAATTAACAGTCAAAATATATAACGACTAATTCCTATTTAAAGGATAATAAACTTTTCTCTTTTCAAGATTTCTTAAAATTTTACTTTTAGAATAAAGTAATGGGAAGTAAATATCATTAGCCCAGTCTTCATATAAATTATTATAAAATTTACTTTTTGGATTTCCTGATTGTCCAGGTGAGTTTGTCGCAATGCTATTGTCCCAATCCCCTGTGTTGATTAAAACTCTAAAACTTCCCCCTGAGGATTGATTGTTATTAAAACTAGTTGAACCAGGAGTGAATCCATTTCCTCCTCTAGGATAAGATTTAAAGGAAATTAAGCTATAAATAGAATCATTAACCACTCTTTCTAAAGGGTGTCTTATTTTAACATGTTTATATTCATTTTGTCCATAAACCCAATTATTAGTGTCTTCGCCATAAGTATTAATCATATATTCAACAGCTTGCTTAAAAGAGCTAGCTAAAATTTCATTTCTATCTTTTTCTGAAAAGTCCTCAAGTTTTTCAATTACTCTAGATAACTGCATCCAAATAAAATTTTTAACCTCTTTCGGAATATATCTTCTATTGAATTCATTCCAAATTGTCATCTCCCATGCATTATATAATCCTGCTGCTATTGAATCTTTTGATAGCTTATTATCCCAGTTTGATAAAATATTAAAGTATTTATCATCATCATTTAAGACATTGGAAAGCATCATAATTAACTTTTCTGATGAAACAGAATGATAATCTACCTGAAGGCTAATCATATCTTCCATGGAAAAATTAGAACTATTTATTAAAACATTATTTATTCTATTACCTCTAAATGGATCTGCCCAATCAAAACCAATAGCATCCCAACGATCATAATCATCCGGAGTAACATTTTGGTTAGAAGTTACTATAAGCTTTTCTTTTGGATTAAATTTATTTGGTTTCTCAATTATAGGTAGATATCCATCCCACTCATAATCACCATTACCCATAACAGGAACCAATCCACTATGAGTATTTCTAATTGGTGCTATACCAACTGCTTGCCAGCCAATATTTCCATCTTTATCAGCCCAAACCATATTTTCTCCAGGGATATTACTGTAGTTACAAGCATCTCTAAATTCTTCCCAGCTTTTCGACTGATCCATCCTTAAAGAGGCAAGATAAGGTGATCCACCAACCTCAAGCCATCCACACTTAACAGCATATGCTTTATTCCTTTTTTCATCAATAAACGTTACTGGTCCATGTATAGAATAATTCAGACTTACTTCTTTTTCTCCCTTCCCTTTAATATTTATCTTTTCTTTAATAACTTCAAATTTTTTCCATTTCCCGTTATATAAATATTCTGAAGGATTGTTGGGATTTAAATTATATACATAAAGATCCTCAGCATCAGTTCTAAAAACAGTCAATCCCCATGCTCCATAACCATTATGTCCTATAGAAATCCCTGGTATTTCAGGTTCACCTCCACCTATTACATTCCAACCTGGTGCAACTAAATGAGCCATATATCTTAAAGAAGGAGCAACTATTGTCCTATGAGGATCGTTAGCTAATAAAGGATATCCATTAAAAGATTTGTCTCCAGATATTGCCCAATTATTACTTCCTATAGAATAATTGTCAAGATTTTTCTCAATCTTTATTTCTGCTATTTGATTATTATCTGATTTATATTTTTCTAAAATATAGTCTCTTTTAAATTCTATTGGTTGTCTATAAGCATTATATAACCTTAGTATATCATTTTCTAAATCTTTTTTAGTAATTCTCTTATCGATCTTTAAGGATGGTTCCTTTGGATGAAACCACATTAAATCTTTTACTTTTTTCTCTCCAATTATCGAAACAGCTCTTCCGATATTAAGTTCATCTTCAATATTACCTAATAGACCTTGATGCCTTGATATTACAACCTCTGGAGTCCATTCCATTGGTTCTATTCCAAGTATCTTAAATTCTAAAGGAAGTTCCAGGTTGTTGTCTTTAATTTCTTTTATATATGCATTTACACCATCAACATATGATGTAATAATTTCATACCCATTTTCATGATAATGATTTAACTCTTCTTTTATATCACCCCTGAATTTAAACAGCCTCGTTCCTAAATCTCTTTCAAATTCTTCTTCACCAAACATCTCAGAAACAGTTCCTGTTGCTTGTCTTCTCCATATTTCAAATTGAAATAACCTATCTTTCGCAGCTAAGTAACCTTGCATAAAAAAAAGATCATTTTCATTATTTGCATAAATATGATTTATCCCATATTTATCCCTTAGCACTTCAACTTCTTCTTCTAAACCATTAATATTTTGATTGTTTGAACATGAGGCTGAAATAAAGAATATTAGTAGCAATATTTTTTTCATACTTAAATATAAAAAAAAACCCCAAAATGGGGTCTTTAATAATAAGATTAAATTTTGTTAATTCCCAGATGAGCTCATTTCAAGCATTAACATTAAATGACGAATTCTTCTTCTTATTCTTATTCTTCTTCTTGGATTTATGAATTAAAGCTTCTAGGGTAAGGTCATAATCTTTTGCTTGTGCCCTTAATGTATCAATCATAACTTCAATTTTTTCAATATCAGTATCTTCAGGAATTGTTATATCAACATTAATTGAATCAGGGAACTGAAGTGAAATACATGAATTAAGTGTTATTAATGCAATAATAATTGGTAGTAATTTTTTCATTTTAAATTGAATTATGTTTTCACTAAGTAATAATAATTTTTTAAATTGTAATATGAAGATACTAGCACCAATAGTTATACTATGTGCTTCAATAGCATTTAATACACTAGCTGCATTAATGATAGCAGGTATTATAGATCATTTTATAGATCCATATATAATATTGGGGATTGGATTACTTTTATTTATATCGACTTTATTTATTATTAAAAGATAACTTAAGATGAGAGACTTTGTAAACTATGGAACTTCTATTGATATTAAAATACTAATACTAGTAGTAGTTGTAATTGCAATTTGGAAATATATAAAGTGGATAAAGAAAATAAATTAATTGTAAATTAGAGTTTACCTAAAAAAAAAGAATATGAAAAAATTAAAAAACATTTTATTGCTTATTGTAATAATGATATCATCTACTGTATTTTCTCAAGGATTATCTATAGAATCTAACCTTAGTGGTCTTAAATTAAAACTTGGTGAGGAGTTTACTCCTGATTCTTATGCTTTAGATAGAAATGGTAAGAAAATTATGTGTGCAGGTGTAATCTATTATAATAAAAGAGGAGTTTTTAGTAGAGCAGATGCAATAACAGTTGATCGTGAAGAAGGAAAAATAATAGCTAATAAGCCCGGAATCCATGAGGTTGTAGCTTTATGTGTTAGTCAAGATGGACAAAGGTTAAGTAGGACTTTTGATGTAGTTGTTGATTATCCAAAAACTGAAGAAATTAAAATCACATTAGGAGGAGATAAAATATACGCTGAGACATATGTTCCCCTTAATTTTGAAGTAATTGATGAAATGGGGTATAAAAGGGATGACGTCTTATTTAAGCTTAATTCATCTAATAATGTTTTAGAGGTTGATAGTTATAATAATGTAAAAGCTATTAAACCTGGCTCAGCCTCTCTTGAAGCTTCATATGATGGTATTTCTGCAAAAATTAAAATAAATGTTTTAAAAAATCCAGTGTCTAAAATTGAGATTAGTTCTAATATAGATGTTGCAAGAACTGGAGATGTGGTAAAATTTAAAGCTGTCGGCTATGATTCAAGAGGTAGGGAGATTAAAAATCTACCTTTTGAGTATTCTTTTTCAGGAAAAGCAATAGATAAAACTACTACTGCTTCAGGTTTAATAATTGATGATGGAAGATTTGTTGCGGAAATAATAGGAGACTATTTAATTACAACATCTTTAGGTAATATTTCAGCTTCTAAAAGGTTAAAGGTAATTGATAGAGGGGTAGAAAGGGAGATTGTTAAAGTAGGTAAAGGAATAGTAACTGATAAACATACTTCTGATTTCTGGGTATTTGAAGGCGTTGATGGAAGAGATTATGCTGTAACAGGCACATGGGGTGCTGATGGTACATCTTTTTTTTGGGATGTAACTGACCCGTCTAATCTTAAAAAGATTGATAGTGTTAAAGTAGATGCAAGAACTATTAATGATGTTAAGGTCTCTGAAGATGGAAGAATAGCTGTAATTAGTAGAGAAGGTGCCTCTAATAGAAAAAATGGAATAATAATTATTGATGTGTCAAACCCATATGATGTAGAAATAATTTCAGAATACACTAAAAATTTAACAGGAGGAGTCCATAATGTTTTTATTTATGATGATCATGTTTATGCATTAAGTGCTGGTCAAAAGTATTATATAATAAATATAGAAGATCCTAAAAATCCTTTTGAAGTTGGGATGTTTGAAGTTGGGAAAGAAGGGCAGTCAATTCATGATGTGTGGGTTGAAGACGGGATTGCATATTCATCAAATTGGAGAGATGGAGTTTATCTTGTTGATGTTGGTAACGGTATAGCTGGTGGATCTCCTTCTAACCCAGTAGCATTTGGTAATTATGATTACCCAACAGGTGCTCATCATGCTACATTTCCATTTAAAAGTAAATCAACAGGTAAGTTCTATACTCTATTGGGAGATGAGATATTTCCAGATGGTGTTGATGAAAACAACCCTAATATAACTGCTGGATTTGTTCATTTTGTTGATTTTTCAGATCTAGAAAACCCTAAAGAAGTTGCTAGGTATGAATTACCGGGACAAGGATCTCATAACTATTGGATAGAAGATGATGTTTTATATGTTGCTATGTATGGAGGAGGTGTTAGGATTGTAGATATTAGTGGCGATTTAATTGGAGATCTTTATAGACAAGGAAGAGAGATAGGTTATATTATGACAGGCACTTCAAATGGTTATATACCAAATGCTACTATGTCTTGGGGAGCTCAATTATATAAAGGATATGTTTTTTATTCAGATTGGAACAATGGGTTAGGAGTTTCAAAAGTTTCTAAATTAAAGCCTGATACATCGAAACAAAATCAGTATATAAATAATGTCCCTTTAATTGATTAAATGAAAAAGATATTAATTTTTATTTTTTCAGTTTACACTAACTCTCTTATCTCTCAAGATTATTATATATATGTAGCGGCAGAGTCAGAAGACGAAGTTTCATTAATAAAATTTAATGGAACAGAGGCTTATGAGAAAGAAAAGATTCTAGTTGGAATCATGAAAACTGAAATTGAAGGTCCTCATGGAATAACTGTTGATCCAAATGGTGAATATTGGTATTTATCTTTAGCTCATGGAAATCCTTATGGAAGTTTAGTTAAGTATTCAACAGAATCAAATAGACCAATTTCTAAAACTAAATTAGGATTATTCCCTGCTTCTATGCAAATATCCCCTGTAACAGGACTGCTTTACTGCGTTAATTTTAATCTTCATGGAGACATGAAGCCAGGTTCAGTTTCAGTTGTAGATCCTGATACAATGACTGAAATAAAGAAGATAACAACTGGTTTAATGCCTCATGGATCTAGAATCTCTCCTAATGGTTTATTTCAATATTCTGTTGCTATGATGTCAGGTGAGTTATTTGAAATTGATGCATTAAGTCTTAAGGTAAATAGAGTCCTAAAACTAGAATCTAAGATTCATAGAGAAGATTCTCATGAATCAATCATGATGCATTCAACAGTTAAGCCAACATGGGTAATACATCATCCTTCTAAGCATTTTGTATATATTGCATGTAATGGTTCAGATGAGATTATAAAAGTTGATCTTAAAAAATGGGAAATAACACAAAGAGTTAAAACTGGAAAAGGACCTTATAATCTAGAGGTTTCCCAAGATGAGAAATATTTACTTGCTAGTATAAAGGGAGAAGGGAAGACAGGTGTTTGGAAACTTAAAGATTTGAGCTTTGTGAAGAATATTGAAAATTCGGGAAGTGTATCACATGGTGTTGCGATTTCCCCTGATAGTAAATATGCTTTTGTATCACTTGAAGGTGTTGGAGGTGAACCTGGAATTGTTGACGTAATTAGCTTAAAAACCCTTAAAGTAATAAGTTCAGTTAAAGTTGGAAAGCAGGCGGGAGGAATAGCTTTTTGGAAAATAGAAGATTAATACCTTTTATTTATTTTTTAACAATAACAGTAGTTGGAACATAAAGTCCAGCCGTAAGAAAACTTATGAGTCCATCAATAAGAGTCATTTTTATTTCAACTTCATAGTTTTTCTCGTTTTTAATTTCTTCTAAAATAGAAGTCTCTTCAGAGATAAAGCCTAGTATAAAATTATGTTGTTTATCAGTTTTTGTATATCCTTCAACAGCTCCCTCACCATATGATAATTTATGAATATAACAAGATGAAAAAGTTATTGAAATTATTAGTATTAATAATATTTTTCTCATTTTAATTTAATTCAATAGTTTGGTCTTTAAATTCTAATTTTTCAATATTCTGCAATATATTAATTCCATCTCTATCTAAAATTTTATCCATTATAGAAGTTTTATTGTCCGAAATATTGAGAATATATTCTGAGCTATTCCCAGAGAATATCACTGTGTTTATTCCTTGATTTCCAGTGATATTATTATCAAGTTGATTAATAGAAACTGAGATATCATTACTCCCTAAGAGAGTTATATCTTTTAAATATTGTGAATGATTAGTATACGGTTTTGAAGAATCAAATCTTAATGAGAAATTCCCATTAAAACTCGAGTCTATTCTAGCGTTATAAGTTAAGTGTGGGTGAAAGAATTTATTGTTCATTATTTCAGCACCAATAGAATCTTCTGTTAAGATTTCATCTCTTGTTTTTGCAACATATATCCCCCACATTCCATGAGTATTACTATCTGTCCAAGCACCCCATAATCCGTAATAAGAATCTATAAGAGCTGCTAAGTATTCTTGAGTTAAACTGTTTTCATCTATTAGCTCATTTATCCACCTTTCAGCATCTATTCCCCATAAATTATTTGACAGTGCATTTTTTTGAGCTTCTCTTATTTCTGATTGATATTCTGGCATTGCACCTGGAAAAGAGTTGTGACCATCTATTCCTATTCCATAATCATGGACTAAATGGAGAATCTCTTCATAAGTTGCATCTCTATGATTATTGTAGTCTTGATTAATATACCAAGGATGTCCTTCAACTTGAATTTCATTTTCAAATAATGCTTGACCATTAACTTCAACAGGATTATTTCCATCATCCTGGCCATTAAGTAGTGTAAGAATTGCACCGTTTTCAGACATTTTGTTTGCTAATTCAGATTTGTCACTACCATATTTGGAACCTGGATAATTTTCAAGAAAATGTTCTAGTGTGCTTCTAGCTCTAACAATTTGTTCATCTGTTAAATTACTTTGAGCTACAATGTGTATTTTTCCTCCATTGGGTGTTACAACATTAGTATAACGATTAAAATTATTAGAATATTCTTTACCTAAACTATTTGGGATTATGTTTTTAATTCCTAATTCAAGATTTGCTAGTCCCATAGGTTGATCTATTGAACTATCGTTAGAACATGAAAAAAATATTATTGAAAGGAGAATGATATTTTTCATTTTTTAAAAATCAAGCAATCTTACTTTGTGACCACCCTGCACCTATAGCACATCCAATAGCAATTCCTAATAGAGAGTCATCAAAAAGAAAATACCCAATAAGGAAACCGATTATAAAACCTAGAAAGAACTTTATCATGGTCTTTCTATTACTTCCACTTTATATTGCAGCCAATACTTTGCTTTTGTATTCTAGTGTTATCTCTCTTGTTTGTAAGACAGTCTATAGCATTTTTTAAATCTGCTCCATCACATTCTAACTCATTTCCCGGGCGAGAATCATCTAGTTGACCTCTATAGATAAGTTTTAATTCAGAATCAAACAAATAAAAATCGGGAGTACATGCTGCATCATAATCTTTTGCAACCTGCTGTGATTCATCATATAGATATGGGAAATTGAAATTATTTTCAAGTGCATTACTTTTCATTAATTCAGGACTATCTTCTGGGTAATTTATAACATCATTACTAGAGATCGCTATAAAGCTAATATCATTTCCATGATATTGTTGACCCATTGATGCTATTGTTGAGTTAACATGTTTAACAAAAGGGCAATGATTACATATAAACATTATCATTGTTCCAACTTCTCCTTTTAAGTTATCTAAAGAAACATTTGTATTACTTGTTACGTCAATAAGATTGAAATTAGGAGCTGTTGTTCCTAATGATAACATATTTGAAGGTGTTCTTGCCATTTTTTTAATTTTAATTGATTTATGATTAATGATTAAAAGTAATAAATTATTAAATTGGTATTTATGAAAAAAATAATATTGTTATCTATTTTATTCACATCCTGTCAAGTAGGTGTTAATGATTATGAATATGTTGTTAAGGATGAGGCGTTTAGAGATGAAGTTCTTAATAAAACTAATGGCCAGTATGTTGAGTTATCTGATGGTTATACATATTTTGAAGAAGCGAATCAAGACTCTAATTTTGGTAATGTTGTCTTAGTCCATGGATATTCAATACCATCATATATTATGAAAACAACCTTTAATTCTCTTAAAGATAAAGGATATAGGGTTGTAATGATGGATCTATTTGGCAGAGGTTTTTCCGATAATCCAGATCTTCCTCAAACTGACTATTTACGTGCAAACCAAGTAATTGAATTAATGGAATATAGAGGGATTGAAAATGCCGCTCTTGTGGGTTTGTCAAATGGAGGAAGAATAATTTCGAAAATAGCAGACCTTGATCCAAATAAAGTAAACTCATTATTTTATGTTGCATCTGTTGGATTTTTTGAACATACTGAGTTGTCAGATAAATCTGTTTCACAAGAAGAAATAAATAAATTCATTGAAGGTTACCCTGAGCTTTCTCAAGGTCAGAAGAATGATTTTTTTAATCCAGAAAAATTTCCTGACTGGTCAAAAAAATATGATGAATTATTAACTCACTATGGTTTTGCAAAAGCATTAATATCAACAACAAAAAACTTAGTTTCATTAGATGATGCTCATTACAGAATTCATTCTCTTGGTATTCCAATTTTTACTTTTTGGGGAAGACATGACAGTGTTGTTGTTTATGATGAGTTTAAAGATAGGCTAGAGGAGATGCTTCCTAATAGGAAAGAGTTTTTTATTGAAAAATCAGGACATCTTCCGCATATGGAGAATCAAGATGACTTTGAAAAGATTTTCTTTAAATACTTAGAAATTGTCCTTAATTAAACCTAATTCCTATTGCGAGTTTGTAGCAACTTTAGAGTCTGATAATATTCATAAAATATATCATGATACTCAATATGGGTTTTCAATAGAATCAGATAATGAATTATTTGGAAGGTTAATTTTAGAAATTAATCAAGCAGGATTATCATGGACCATAATATTAAATAAACAAGAAAACTTTAAATCAGCATATTCAAATTATAATATTGATCATATTGCTAATTATGGATACAGAGAAATTAATAGACTTCTTTTAAATAAAGGTATAATAAGAAACAAATTAAAGATTAAAGCAGTGATTTATAATGCCAATAAAGTATTAGAGATTAAAAATGAACATGGATCATTCAAATCATGGTTAGATTTAAAAACACCAATGAACATAGATGAATGGGTTAAGCTCTTTAAAAACACTTTTAAGTTTACAGGAGGAGAGATAACTAAAGAATTTCTAATGAGCACTGGCTATATAAAAGGAGCCCATGGAAAGACTTGTCCAATTTTTCATAAAATAAATAAGTTAAACAATGGATCCTAAAAAAGGGACAAATAATCCTTAGTTGAGATAGTTTTTATAAATTTGAAAAAACCTTTTCTTGTGGAAGAAAATCCGATACCTACATATGTAATTGAATTTTTATCTGAAGAGTGGATAATATGGACTGCTTTTTCAATACTTGTTATATCAATGCCGCTAATTTTAGCTAGGGTTTTAAATAGAGATCAAAAGAAACTGATAACCTATATAATGGGTGTTATTATGATAATTGACTTCATATCTGAAAATGTTAGTTATTTTTTTAATGGTACTTGGGATATTGAATATAACTTGCCTCTTCAATTATGTGGAATTTCTTCTTTAATCCTTTGTGTTTTGCCTTTTATGAAAAACAAGCAAAAACTATTTCAATTTGTTTACTATACAGGGATAATTGGAGGAATTATGGCAATCTTAACGCCTCAGCTAAACTATTTTGACGGCACACTTAGATATTATTTAAATTTTTATGTCTCACATAGCTTATTAATAGGTATGCCAATATTTATGTATCTACACCTAGATTTGAAACTTCCTAGATTGTCATGGTTTAAGCTTTGGGTTAACCTAAATATTTTACTTGCTATAATTATGCCTTTAAATTTTTTAATAGGTTCTAACTACATGTATGTAGCTCAGCCACCTGAAGTTGATAATCCTTTGGTTATAGGGGAGTGGCCTTATTATATTTTACTTTGGGAAGTTTTTATGCTAATTATTGCTTATTTAGTTTATATAATTAGCAGAAGACGTATAATCCTTTAAATTAAATGAAGAATAATTATTTGTTAATATTACTAACCACTTTTATATTAGATTATGTATTCCATTAAAGTAGATAAAGATATTGTTGTAGCTATTAAAGAAGTGGATGTAGATATCATCATGCCTCATGAAAAAGTTCTATTAGATAAAAAAGATATCTTAAAAAATAATTTAAAATATAAGGATGAGTATATAATAATTTCGACAATACTAATTTGTAGTAAGTCTAAAATGATAATTGATGGTCATCATAGGTATACTGCACTTAAAGAGTTAGGGTATAAAAAAATCCCAGTTACTTTAATTAACTATTTTTCAGATAAGATTATAACAGATAAAAACGATACTTTATTGAAGAAAGATATTATTTCTAATTCCCAAAATAATAATCTTTATGAGCCAAAGACAACAAATCATCTTATTTATTGTAATGAAAATAAAAAATGGTTTCCTATAACCCTTGTATCCTCTTTATATAATCTATCTTTGAATAAATAGGTATATTTATTTCAATTTCCTGATAATTTTTCTTAATTCTTTTATTTGATTTTTATATCTCTCTTCTTTACCAAATTTCACCAATTGTGATCCTGATTAACAGGTAATATTTACTAATTATCTATAAACCACATTATGCTTTTTATATATTTGATTAATGGATAAGTTAACTAAGTGGTCATTAACTGCCGCTCTTGCAGGTTTCCTTTTTGGATTTGATACAGTAGTAATATCCGGTGCTGATCAAAAACTACAACTCTTATGGAACTCAAGTGATATCTTTCATGGTTCAATTGTTATGGCTATGGCGCTATGGGGAACAGTTGTAGGAGCTATTTTTGGTGGAATTCCATCAAGAAAAATTGGAAGAAAAAAAACATTACTTTGGATAGGTGTTTTTTATACAATTTCTGCTTTAGGATCAGCTTTAGCAAATGACCCATTCGTATTTGCATTTTTCAGATTCTTAGGTGGCCTTGGTGTTGGTGCATCTACAATAGCAGCACCTGCATACATATCAGAAATTGCCCCCGCAAAAAATCGCGGAAAACTTGTAGGACTTTATCAATTTAACTTAGTTAGTGGAATATTAATTGCATTTTTATCAAACTACTTGTTAAATGGTATAGGAGATAATGACTGGAGATATATGATGGGTGTTGAAGCTATACCTGCTTTATTATATACTTTTCTGGTTCTAGGTATACCTAGAAGTCCAAGATGGCTATATCTTAATAATGAATCTAATGAAGCAGAACAGATAATTAGATCGGCATATTCAGATAAAGATGCATCAGAGTTAATTTCTGAGATTAAAAAAGATAAAGAGGATAGTCAGACAACAGATAGTATTTTTGGTAGAAAATATAGGTTTATACTTTTACTTGCCTTTTTAGTGGCAGCCTTTAATCAATTTTCAGGTATAAATGCATTTTTATACTATGCCCCAAGAATTTTTGAAGAAGGTGGATTAGGAGAGAGCGCAGCTTTATTAAATAGTGTTGGAATTGGACTAACAAATGTTATTTTCACATTAATTGGTATAAATTTAATTGATAGGCTTGGTAGGAGAATTTTGATGTATATAGGGTCAATTGGTTATATTATTTCATTAACCTTAATTAGTTTGTCATTTGTATTAAACTGGGAGAGTATATTTCTGCCAATTTTTCTTTTTGTTTTTATTGCCTCCCATGCTATAGGTCAAGGAGCAATCATATGGGTTTATATATCTGAAATTTATCCGAATCATCTAAGAAGTTATGGACAGTCATTTGGTACATCAACACATTGGGTTCTTGCTGCTATTATACCTTCACTTGTTCCATTTTTATTCGGAATTATAGGCCCAGGGGTAGTATTTGGAATCTTTGCATTTATGATGATTCTGCAGCTTTTATTTGTTCACTTTATTATGCCAGAAACTAAAGGTATATCACTTGAAGTGTTAAGTAAAAAATTAATTAGAAGATAATTTTTTTTCTTTATTTCCTTTGAATATATCGAATAACCCCATAATTTTATTTTTTTAATTATATTTTTATAAAAAAAATATGGGAAGTAAATTTTTTAGCAATAGACACGATAATAAAACTTCAAAGGGAAAACGCCAAATTAAGGGTTCCAAAAAGAACACTAATAGTAAAATACAATCAAAAGGTGTTGGAAAGTCTAATATGTCAGGTGTTAGAAAAGTGGGTAGAGGCAAGTAATTAAATAATGAAAAATCTTTTATTCTATTTTTTATGCTCTCAATTTTTGATTTGTCAAATTCCTCAGGACAAAAAAATAATAAGCTCATTGTATGTTTATGATTTAGATAGCAGAAAATCTACTCTTTTATTTAAGGAGGAAAGACATTTTGAAGCTCCCAATTGGTCCAAAGACGGAAATTATCTATATATAAATAGTCAAGGTAAACTAGAAAAATATGATCTTAAGGGTAACAATTTAGGAGTAATCAATACAGGTAATTTAGATAAATTAAATAATGATCATGGTATTTCATTTGATGGAAAATTTTTATTTTTTTCATCTGGTAAAAATGAAATTCAAGGTCACTCATCATATATTTATAGTATTCCATTAGCTGGAGGCAGCCCAAAATTACTTACTAAATTTTCTCCATCATATTGGCATGGTGTATCAGCGGATGGTAAGTATATAGTGTATTGTGCTGAAAGAGACGGAAATTATGATGTATATAAGTTAAATTCCGAAGGAGGAGTTGAAGTTAGATTAACATTTGACGATGGACTAGATGATGGTCCAGAATATTCACCTGATGGTAAGTATATATACTTCAATTCATATAGAAGTGGTAAAATGCAGATATGGAGAATGAATAGTAAAGGATCTGATGCAGAACAAATAACTTTTGACAAATATTCAAATTGGTTTCCACATATATCTCCAAAAAATGATTTAGCAGTAATAATTAGCTATATAGAAGATCAGAAGCAACTTCATCCTTTTGGAAAAAATGTAAAACTAAGGCTGATTAATTTGAATACTAAAAAAGTGACAGATCTAACAGATATTTTTTATGGTGGACAAGGGACTATAAATGTTAATTCTTGGAATCCTGATGGAACAAAATTTTCTTATGTTAAATATTCATTAAAAGACATAGAATGAAACTAACGTTTAAATTTGTATTAATAGGCTTACTAATTCTCTCTTTTAGTAGTTGCAAACAAAAAGAGACATCATTAACAAACTCTAAAGTAAAGCAGTATGCTAAATTCATTTCAGACATGAAATCAAAGGGATTTATGACTGGCAATATTTTGGTTTATGAAAACGGAGAAATCATTTTTCAAAGTTCAGATGGTTTGAGGTCTATTGACCCAATAGATTCTTTAACCTTAAACTCTCAATTTCGTTTAGCATCAGTAAGTAAGCAATTCACAGGTGTAGCTATAATGAAACTTAAACAATCAGGTAATTTAGACTATGACCAAAAAGTCAATACTATATTAACGGATTTTCCACACGATAACATTACAATAAAACATTTACTACACCATACCTCTGGACTTGCCGATTATATAGAAATAATAAAAGAAAATTTTGTGCCTCAAGATTCAACTAAACGATATATCCTGGGTAATAACAAAATCTTAGACATTTTTTACGATACTAATCCAAAACTTAATTTTCAACCTGGGGAAGAATGGGAATATAGCAATACAGGATATATGGTTTTAGCCTCAATCATAGAAAAAGTTTCAAAGCAACACTTTCGAGATTTTTTAAAGGAGAATATTTTTGAACCCTTAGGAATGAGTAACACAACACTCTACAATTATCAAGAAGGTAATGACCCTAATATACCTAACCGTGTATTTGGTTATCAAAAAACACTAAATCAAAAAGACTATAAGCTAAATGACTATCATATCGTTAATGATGTAAGAGGAGACGGAGGAATATACTCTACATTAAATGACTTGTACAAATGGAATACGGCACTTGTAAATTATAAAGTTCTTCCAAAAGAATATTTAGATGAGGCTTGGTCTTGGGGAACACTCAATAATGGTGAAAAGACAAGATATGGCTTTGGATGGATCCTTGAAGACAAATCAAAACCTAAAACTGTTTTTCATTCTGGTGGATGGGTTGGATTTTCAACTTATTTATTTAATGAAATTGAGACTAAAAGTGGCTACATTGTTCTTACCAATAACAGTACGCGTGTTGTATCTGATATTATAGACGCCATTGATAGTATAAGAGCAGATGTTCCGTATGTTTTGCCAAAAAAATAACTCCTAGATTATCAATAGATTAACTATTTCCCAATGTGGAATATCTTCTTTTTTTGAATCCCTTTATTCATAAAACCTAACAATGGGTTATTATTATCTTTATACAAATATCGAGAAAAGATTTTTGTCTATTTTTCCCTGTTAAATGAGATGTTGATAAAATCCCTAAATTAGAGATATGGATAAGATTTTACTTATTGCTCTCTTATTTCTTATTTTTTCTTGTAATAAAAATAAAGATTGGAATGTATATGGAGGCTCTTATCAAAGAACTCAATATATAGATTCAGATAAAATAAATAAGAAAAACATTTCAAAATTAGTTAAGACTTGGGAGTATAGAACTCATGATAATGATAAAAATTCGGAAATTCAGACCAATCCATTAATTGTAGATGAAAAATTTTACGGAGTATCTCCAAAACTTAAACTTTTTTCATTAGAGGCAAAAACAGGATCAGAAAGATGGATATTTGATCCTTTTCAAAGTGATCAAAAATATTTTGACAAAGAAGATACAAGTATACATGTATGCAGAGGAATCACTTATTTTGAAGATAAATTTAAAAATGCATTTATTTTTTACGGAGTAGGTTCAAAATTATTTAAAGTTAATTCCTTAAATGGAAAACCTGATTTAAACTTTGGTGATAGCGGCTATGTTGATTTGCATAAAGGTCTTGGTGAAAATTCAAGTTCTTTATATGTATCAATGACATCACCTGGAGTTATTTATAATAATTTAATAATTGTCGGTTCAAGAGTTAGTGAAGGAAATCCAGCTGCAAAAGGAAATATAAGAGCTTTTGATGCAAACACAGGAGATTTAATTTGGATTTTTAAAACAATACCTGAAATAGGTGAAGATGGACATGAAACTTATGATAATCCTGATGCGTATCATAGACTTGGTGGAGCAAACGCATGGGCTGGACTAACATTAGATGAAAAAAGAGGTATTGTATATGCTCCAACTGGTTCTGTAAGTTATGACTTTTATGGGGGTGATAGAGTTGGTGATAATCTTTTTGCTAATTCTATTATTGCACTAGATGCTGAAAATGGAAAAAAAATATGGCATTTTCAAACCGTTCATCATGATGTATGGGATAGAGACTTGCCTTCGCCTCCTGTTTTATTTGATTATAAGATTAATGATTCAATTATACCTTCTTTAGCTCAAGTCACAAAATCAGGCTATATATTTATATTAAACAGAGTTACTGGAAAGCCTTTATATGATATCATAGAGAGCCCTGTTCCAACAAACTCTTTATTAATTGGAGAAAAACTATCAGAAACACAACCAATTCCAACTTTTCCTGATACATTTTCTAGACATTCAATTTCAATTCAAGATATTAATCCATTTATAAGCAATAAAGAAAAAGATAGTATCAAAAAAGTTTTTTCTTCTATCTTAAAAAATAATATTTTTTCTCCTCCGTCAGAAAATGGAACATTGATTTTTCCAGGCTTTGATGGAGGTGCAGAGTGGGGAGGGCCTGCACTTGATCCTATTAATAATATGCTATATGTTAATTCCAATGAGATGCCTTGGATACTTACAATGAAAAAAGTTGCAAATAATAGCTCACAACAAATGAATATATACAATAAGCAATGTCTAATGTGTCATGCAATTGATTATAAAGGATCTGGAAAAAATCCTTCAATTATTGGCATGAAAGATAAATATAGTTTTAATGAGTTAAAATCACTTATTAAAAATGGAAAAGGGTTTATGCCTGGTTTTTCATTTTTAGACACTCAAAAAATGGAAGTTTTAGTAAACTATATTTTAGAATTAAAAAATGGAGATATGACCGATTTATCATCGATGGATCAGGAAGTATTTTATACTTCTACAGGGTATAATAAGTTTTTAACTAATGATGGTTATCCAGCTATTAATCCTCCATGGGGTTCACTTAATGCTATAAATTTAAATACTGGAAAAATTGAATGGAAAATCCCTTTAGGTCAGACAGAAATTGGTCAAAAAAATAATATTTTAACAGGATCAGAAAATTATGGAGGACCTATAGTAACTAAATCGGGAATAATTTTTATAGCAGCTACTTCAGATAAAAAAATTAGAGCTTTTGATAATCAAAATGGAGAATTAATTTGGGAAAAGGAGTTACCGTATGCAGGATTTGCTACTCCAAGTTACTATGAAATTGATGGTAAGGCATATATAGCAATTGCATCAGGTGGAGGGAAACTGGGAACCAAATCTGGAGACTCTTATGTTGTTTTTAGTATTAAATAAAAGAAATAAACTCAATTGGGGTCATTTTTTTTTAAGATAAATTTGTAGCATATATTACTGACTGCATTGCAACATTTTTTTACGGCTTTATAATTGAATTAACAATTTACCTATACAGACGTAACATTTTTCCTTAAATATTGATCTTTTTTGTTAACAACTGATTGCAAGTTATTTAATGTTTAGTTTCTTTTTTTAATTATTTCTTATTATATTTTGAGAATATTTAATACTATATTATGAATAAACTAATAAATCTTTTATTGGATTTACCGAAAACGGTAAATGATAAGCTCCCTGAAAATTGTTTTAATAAAATGATGGACGATTCTGAGGGATCTATAAAAAAGTGGACTGGTACGACATTCAAAGTTGGTGCACTTGTTCTGTTAGTCGTAACTCTAATTGCAGTTGTTACTAATGGAATAGATACTTTCTCAAGCGCCAGTGGCCTTGGACAAGTATCTGCAGTAATTTGCCTATTGATTCTAGTATATGCAGCTTTTCCAATAGCTCATGTAGTTAGAACAGCAGGTGATTCTCTTTCTGCATCAAAAAGCAATACAGTTGATTTTATAGCTAGAGACTTTGTTACAGAAAATATTAAAGCTTTAGGTCATATTACTGCCTTGGTGGCTTTATTTGGAGCAATTTGTTCTACTGTAGGATGGGTGTTAAACTCTGATGGAATGGCTATTGATCCAATTTTAATGGATTCATTTGACTATGCTTATGCTTTACCAACAGGTGCAGCAATTGCATTTCTAGAAATGATAAGATTAGACTTTATTGGAGGAATCCTTGAGACTTTTAATGGTTGGGATTTAACTGGATCTGGAGCATCAGGTTATAATATAAATGGTTTAGTTGCAGTTGGATATGAATATGTTCAGGTTATTTTGATTTTAGCAAAATTATACCTTGCATTGGCAATATATCATTTTTTCTATGGTATATTATCAACTCTAACAAGATGGATTCAAAAACCTTCGTTACCATTCAAAACTTCTTAATATAATACAATTAAATAAAACTATTGTTTATAAAAGCCCCACTTCTAGTGGGGCTTTTTCTTTACAGTAAACATTATGTTTATTATATTGATATATAATTAAAACATAAAAAAATGAAAAATAAAATTTTAATTATTTTCGCAATCATTGGATTTGGAACAATAGTTACAGGTTTTACAAACATAGTCGTTAATGATTCTCATCAAGAAATTGGTAGATATCAAATTACAGCAACTAATACTGAAGGTTTGAAAGGTACAAGGGTTTTTAGAGTTGACACAAAAACCGGAGTTATTGTTGAGATAAATGAAAGAAAGTTAACTAAGATAATGGACCCTAAAAAAGGTGACTAAACTAATTATACAAGGAATAAAATTTGATAAGAAATCTTCTTATCAGAAGGGGCCTAAACTTGCTCCGCCATTAATAAGAGAAGCATTGAATTGTGGTTCTTCAAATATGTATACAGAAAATTTAATCTCTATCGAAAACTCAAGGATTGATGATAAAGGTGATTTTGAAATATCTGAATATTTTGACATCGAGAAAATAACTAAAAACCACCTTAATTTTGGTGCGAAAGTTTTTACATTAGGAGGCGACCATTCCGTAACATTTCCAATAATTAAAGCACATAATGAAAAATACTCCAAATTAGATATTCTCCATATTGATGCCCATAGTGATTTATATGATCAATATGAAGGAGACAAATATTCGCACGCATGTCCTTTCGCAAGAATTATGGAAAACGAATTTGCTGTTAAGCTAGTACAAGTTGGAGTTAGAACATTAAATACACATCAAGCAGAACAAGCTGATAGATTTAATGTTGAAATACATCATATGAAAGATTTAGATTTAAGTCAAATTCCAAAATTTAAAAACCCTCTATATATTTCTCTAGATATGGATGCATTTGACCCTGCATATGCTCCTGGAGTTTCACATCATGAACCTGGAGGGTTAACTTCTAGACAAGTAATAAATTTAATTCAGAGCATAGACACTGAAATCATTGGAGCTGATATTGTAGAATATAATCCAAATAGAGATTTTCAAAATATGACTGCTTTTTTAGCAGCAAAAATGATGAAAGAAATATTAGGTAAAATGATGTAAATTTCAATGATGATGTTTATTTAGATTAGAGATATGAAAAAACTAAAACTTTATAAATTGATTCCCTTATAGATATTTGGCTTTTTTGTATTGTTTTCTTTTGACTTATTTATGGAAGGAATTGTTTTTGAATGGTTAGAATGGAATGGAACTATTAAAAATGATTGTTTTCGTTATAGACGAGATGATTAGTATATATTATAAAAATATTATTGAGGTTTTTTATACCCCGGTCCTCTAACTACCCTTCCAGGCTTAGCGCCAGTATGTTTACCATTTTTGAGCACTTGCACACCATTTACAAATACATGTATCATTCCGGTTGATAGTTGATGTGGTTTAGCAAAAGTTGCATGGTCTTGAATTGTTTCAGGATTAAAAATGGCTAAATCTGCAAAATAACCTTTACTCAAACTACCTCGTTTTTTAATTTTTAAATTAGAAGCTGGTAATGAGGTTAATTTTCTAACAGCTTCTTCAATAGAAATTATTTGTTCATCTCTTACATACTTTCCTAATAATCTTGAGAAGTTTCCATAAGCTCTAGGGTGTGTGCTTGAATTTAGAAATACTCCCTCAGGACTTAATGAGGAGGCGTCTGATCCAAAACTCATATAAGGTAATGCTACTTGTTTTTTTATGTTTTCTTCTGACATTAAAAAGTAAACGGTACCAACCCGACTACCGTCTGCAATTACTAAATCCATCGCAGTCTCTTCAGGTGATTTGCCGTGTATTTTAGCCACCTGAGTTAAAGTTTTCCCTGTATAATGTCGTAAGCTATCATTTTTAAAACCAACTAATAATAAATTATCTGGAGTTCCTGCAGAGTACATTAAATTTTCCCATTCATCAGTTGGATTAGTCATTTCTTTTAAAACTCTACGGCGAATTTTGGAATCTTGTAAACGCTCCACCCATTTTTCGTAACCACCCTCTTGAACCCAGGGCGGCATGGAGGCGTCTAACCCTGTTGCTCCGGCAATATAAGTATACATATTTGTTGTTATACTTAAACCGGATGTCCTTGCTGAATCAATTTTTTTGACAACTTCATCATATTTATTCCAATTTTCTTTACCACTCATCTTTAAGTGATAGATCTCTGCTCGAATATCCGCTTCATTTGCAATGGTTATTAATTCATCTATGCCTTGTAATAAACGATTTCCTTCACTGCGCATGTGTGAAATATAAAGACCATTATATTCTGATGCGACTTTACTTAATTCAATCAATTCTTCAGTACTTGAATAAAAAGCAGGAGCATAAATTAATGATGATCCAACACCAAGAGCACCATCTTCCATTGCTTCTTTTACCATTTGCTTCATAGAGGTCAATTCTTCAGCAGTTGGCGCTCTGTTCTCATAGCCTATATGATTAATTCTTACTGTAGTTGCGCCAATAAATGAAGCAATATTTGGTGAAATACCACGCCTTACTAATGATTGTAAATATTCGTCGAGTGTATTCCAATCTATATCATATTTAATATCGCCTTGTGCTGTTGGCAACTGTAATTCCTTTTTTAAATTTTTATTTAATGGCCCCATTGACCATCCTTCACCGAAAACCTCCAATGTAACACCTTGCATAATATCACTTTCGGATCTGCCATTTTGTATTAATGATTCGGTTGCCCAGGAAAGCATATTTATAAAACCAGGTGCTACTACTAAGTCTGTAGCATCTATTTCTAATCTCCCAGTTGCCTTTAGCTTTCCAACAGCTGCTATTGTGTCTGCATTAATACCAACAGATCCTATATAGGTAGGGCTTCCTGATCCATCGGCAATTGTTCCATTTTTGATTAAAATGTCATAATCTTTATGGGAAGAGCAGCTAAATATTAACAATATTAGTATTAGGCATTTGATAAGGTTCATAATATTCATCTTTTACACTTATTGTTTAATTTCTTTTTTTTCTTTAGTAGGAAGTAAGGTAACAATTATTATACCTAATACACTAAATAGAAGTCCTATCCAAAATCCCTCTGCTGAACTTCTATTCTTCTGCATTGCCACATAGCGACCTAAAAAACCCATCATTAATGATAATGCAATTAAAATTATTATATCCATAAATCTAATGTATTAAATAATTGCTAAATCGGAAAAACCCTTTTTTAATTAAGAGGGTTTTTTTTTACATTAGAGTATGATTAGATTGTTTTTAATACTAATTCAAGTAGGAACAGGCGACCCTCGTTCAGAGGATGATATGCTTGAAGCATATGCAGATGAAATGTATTATGGTGATGATGGATTGGATTTAATGTTAATTTTTTGGGCATTTGTAGCTGCATTCGCTTTCACTTTGCTTTTTAAGTATATTGAAAGACCAAGGAAATGAAAAAACTACTATTACTATCATTATTGATTATAGGTTGTAATAAAAGTGAAGAAAATATTGATATTGATAATTGCGTGATACCTGAAATTTATGCTCCTGTTTGTTATTTGCCAACTAACACAACATATATTAATTATTACGAATTAGAATGTAAATTAGGCGATACATATTATGTAGATGCTGACTATATAGATGGAGAATGTAATGGATAAAAAAAATCTTTTGATAATACTAACAATTGTTTTGGTAAGCATTGGTTGCCAGACTAAATCAAACCTTACAAACTGTAACCCTGATTGATTTTTTCTAAATAGAGAACTCCATCCACACCGATTCCATTTTACGTCATTAATTACTAACTTAGAGATATGAAAAGACTACTGCTATTATTTTTTTTGATCATTAGTTGTAATCAGTCCAATGATATTTCTGTTGATCCAGAAACTCATTTATTACCATACCCAAACCAAATCTTTTTACAAAAAAACACAATAAACTTAGGTAAAGGATTAAATGTATCTGATGGAATTTACAGTAGTTATTTGAAAGATCAACTTCTTTTGAATAATATGCCAAATGACAAAGGGGTAAAAGTTATATTTGAAAAGTCAAAACTCGATACATTGGGTGACGAAGGTTACCAATTAATAGCAAAAAATAATAAGATATCTATTTTATCGAATACTAAAGCAGGAACATTTTATGGTATCCAGACCTTAATTCAATTAATGAAATTAGGAGTGATACAAGAACTTGAAATTATAGATAAGCCACAATTTAAATGGAGAGCATACATGCTCGATGAAGGTAGATATTTTCAAGGAAAAGAAGTTGTGAAATCTATATTAAATGAAATGGCACATTTGAAAATGAATGTTTTTCACTGGCATTTGACAGATGATGCTGGATGGAGAATAGAAATAAAAAAATATCCACTTTTAACGCAGATTGGTTCTAAAAGAGATAGTACACAAATTAATTATCAAGGAAAAAAATGGGGTAGTGAAGTTTTTGATGGTGTCCCACATGAAGGTTTTTATACTCAAGATGATATTAAAGAAATTGTAGCTTATGCTGAGAATCTGAATATTACAATTGTTCCAGAAATAGCTATGCCAGGCCATGCATCAGCTGCAATTGCAAGTTACCCCTTCTTAGGATCTTCAACACAACCTATTAAGGTTCCAGAAAGGTTTGGTGTAGCAGAAGTTATATTTAATCCTGCAAGTCCAAAAACAATAACATTTATTCAAGATGTATTGAAAGAAGTTTCAGATTTATTCCCCGGGGATATAATACATATTGGTGGAGATGAAGCGAAATATGATCTATGGAAAACTAATGAAGATGTTAAAGCTCTTATGAAAAAAAATCAATTACAAAATTACAGTGATGTTCAAGTGCATTTCACTAACAATGTTTCTGATTACATTAATTCTGTCTTAGGAAAACGTATGATGGGATGGAATGAAATTATGGGTAATAATCTACATTATTGGGGAAATAATGAAGATAACACTACTATAAAACTTTCAAAAAATGCAATTATCCATTTCTGGAAAGGTGACCTTGAAAACTTAAAGATAGCTATTGATGCAGGACACGATTTAGTAAATTCTGACCATAATTACACCTATTTAGATTATACATACGAGCAAATTGATCTGAATAAAGCATACAGTTTTAATCCTATACCTGATGGATTTACAAAAGAAGAAGCTGAACAAATTTTAGGCTTAGGGACTCAAATGTGGGGAGAATGGACACCAACTAAAAAAGAAGTCTACAGTCAAACATTTCCAAGAATTGCTGCTTATGCTGAAACAGGTTGGACGTTAACTAACAATAAAAATTATAAAAGATTTAAAGCTTCACTAACAGTTTTATTTAAAAAATGGGAAGAAAATCTTGATTAGATTCTTATGAGTTAGTTTGACTAATTTTATTTTTCAGCTTATTTATTTTTAGTTTTCTCCACCAAACTTTATTTTCTTCATTTTGTGATTCTGCTCGATGAATTTTTTTATTGAGTTTATTAATTTTTTTTTGTAAATAAGAGATGTCAATTTTTTTCATATCTATAAGTTGCAAGTTACAAAATTGAATTGAAAATTTAACAACCTAAGAAACCTGTTACCACACAACCTGTTGATAAAATTCTTAATTAAGCAAAAGTATAATAACATAACTAGCTTATTATCAGGTAGTTATTTCATTTTCAATACAGAATATCTTCTTTTTTCAAATTACTAATCAAACAGCAAATAAGCAGGAGGGATAGCACCAGCAACTCTCATATTTGCTATTGCTTTTGATTTATGATGTGCTTGGTGTTCATATATTTTAAAAATTGCTCTTTCTCTTGATACTTTATATGTTCCGAAGTATTCTATTATTTCCGAATTTTTTGATGTATCATATTCTTCTAAACTTTTAATAGCCCAATCGTAACAATCTGATAATGCTTTTGCTAAATCAGCTTTACTAGGAGATTCTATGTCAACTTGAGGTGGTTCAATTTCTAGTGCATCAGACATCATACCATAAACTGAGCCGATAATATGTTTTAACTCAAAGGAAAAACTTCTTACGTCTTCAGTTGGCTTAAAATTTAATTTCTCCTCAGGCATAGCGTTTAAAACAGCAAGTACGTGGGCTTTTGAACGATTCCAATCTGTTATATGATTATCAATTTGTTTGCTTTCATAAGAGCTATTATCAACCTGAGTAGAATTCGTATCTACACAACCTACAAGAAGTAGAGCTAAAATTGAAGCAGAGAATAAATTTTTGAATTTTTTATGTATATCACTTTTTCTCATTTTATTGTATATTAATTTTTAAATCGCAATATACAAATTATCATAACACAATTTTTAACAAACTAATTAATTTATATGCTATGAATTTTTTGATAGATTTTTTAATTAGAATATAAAAAAGATCCTGTAATAAGAACTAACTTAGAATAAAAATTAACTATGAAGGAAGGTAAAAATAAAAAATGGAATGAGGCTAAAACAAATGACTCTTGGTCTATATTCAAAATAATGGGTGAATTTGTAGAAGGATATGAAAAGTTAAGCGCTATAGGTCCTTGTATATCCATTTTTGGATCTGCCAGAACTAAACCTGATAATAAATATTACAAACTTGCAGTTGAAATTGCAGCTGAAATTGTTAGTAGGGGTTATGGAGTTATAACAGGTGGAGGACCTGGAATTATGGAAGCTGCTAATAAGGGTGCTAATAAGAAAAAAGGTAAGTCAGTTGGGTTATGTATAGATTTACCCCATGAAGAACCTAACAACAAATTTATAGATAAAGACAAACAATTAAGCTTTGATTATTTCTTTGTTAGAAAAGTAATGTTTTTAAAATACGCTCAAGGATTTGTTGTTTTGCCAGGTGGATTTGGAACTTTAGATGAATTATTTGAAGCGATAAATTTAATTCAAACAAATAAAGTCGAAAAGTTCCCAATTATCTTAGTAGGTTCTGAATATTGGGAAGGAATAATTGATTGGATAAAAAAAACTCTTCTTTTAGAAAATAATCATATAAGCAAAGAAGATTTAAATCTATTTAAAATTGCCGATACAAAAGAGGAAGTAATGAATTTTCTTGAAGAATTTCATAATAATTATAAGTTTAGTCCTAATTTTTAAATTAGAGATATGAAAAAAGCTCTATTAGTTTTTTTAATTACTGTTTTAACTATTCAACTTACATTCAGTCAAATAGGTTATGGATATACTGGAGATAAGAGGGCCAACATAGATGATTGGAGCAAGATGGTCAAAGAATATAGAAATAATGAGCAGAGAGCTCTTGATGAATCTGAATTTGATAAATTAATAGATAGGGTGAGAGAAAAAACTGCAAGAGAACTTGGATGGTCATCTACAGCTGAAATGGATGCTGCAAGAAAGAAAAAAAAGAAGCAGCTTAGAAATGAGAGAAAAATCCGAGCGCTTGAGTATAGGATCAATAAAAGGAAAAGAAATGCCGAGTTAAGGAGAATTAAAAAAGAAGAGCGGCTAAAAAGAAAAAATGAAAAAAAATAATAGAAAAAAATGTAGTTGTGGAAACACAAAAAATTCAAAAGGATATTGTGATGGATCACACCATAACAAATTATAAATTTCTTAAATTAGAGATATGGAGAAGATAATTATAGCTGCATTTGCTTTACTATCATTTAATCTTTCATATTCTCAAAATAATAATCAACAAGGGTTTTTAGATGATTTTAAAGCATCAGCATCGATAACAAATAATGGTATTTCTCTTGTCCCCACCTTTTCCCTGGGCGACCCTGCAATTTTATTTGATGTAAAACTTATAAAGGGGAAGTATAGTTTTGAACCAGATATAAGATATTCTTTAGAGGGTAAACCTTGGACAATGTTATTTTGGTTTAGACATAAAACAGTAGAAAAGAAGAATTTTAGTTTAAGGACAGGGATTCACCCAGGAGTAAATTTCAGAACAATTCAAATCAACAGAGATGTAGTTAATGAAAACATAATTGAAGCAAGAAGATTTATTGCCGTAGAAATAGCTCCTAATTTTAAAATAAGAAATAATATAACTGTTGGTGCTTATTATTTATATTCAAGAGGATTAGATAATAGTCCAAAAAATAATCACTTTCTTGTAGCAAATAGTTTTTTTAGAAACATTAATTTATTTGATAATTATCAAGCCTCTGTATCTCCCCAAGTTTACTACTTAAAACAGGATAAGTTAGATGGATTGTATACTGTTGGATTTTTTACAATTAATAAAAAGCTCTCTCCAATTTCATTATCATTCATATTAAATAAAGCAATAGAAACTAAAATTCTTCCTGAAGATGATTTTACTTGGAATATATCAATTAACTATAAGTTTAAATAGTTTCTGACAGTGCTGTCACAGTTAATTTTACGACACGAGTTCGACACGACTATCGACAAATAACGACGAGAGATTTTCACCTGTATTTTCTTGTTAATTAGGGTATTGATAAAATTTTTAACTTAGAGATATGAGAAAGGTTATTATATTTTTTTTTGCTTTTATATTATCATGCTCTGATAATCCTATTATTGTATGGGAGAACTATGATGAAAGTCAAGAAATAGAGGAAAACTCTAATCATAAGATAAGTAGGATGAGATATAAAAGACTTCAATCTTTGACAAAAGATAGGAATGAAATATTTAAACCCTTTTATGATTTTTTGAAATCTTACGATATTGTATATCATGATTCAATAAAAGATTTGATTATTAATCAAGATATTTCATCAATTCAGTCACATATATCCAAAGGTAGATTCAATTATGAAGATTTAGTTAAATTTTATATATATAGAATTTACAAATTTGAAATGGATACAGATCTATACCTTAATTCAATTATATCATTAAATTCAGAAATAATTAATGAGGCTAAAGAACTTGATAGAAAAAATAAGCCAGACAATCTGCTATACGGTATTCCAATTTTAGTAAAAGATAATATTAATGTTGAAGGAATGGTTACATCAGCAGGTGCATCTGTATTTAGGAAAAACTTTATTGATAATAATGCAAGAGTTATAGACAATCTAAAAAAGAATAATGTTTTAATACTTGGAAAATTAAATATGAGTGAATGGGCTTATTATTTTTGCAGACCTTGTCCCGTAGGTTACAGTTCTTTAGGTGGGCAAACTCTTAACCCCTATGGTCGTAAAGTTTTTGAATCTGGTGGGTCAAGCTCTGGAAGTGGAGTTTCAATTGCAGCTAATTTTGCAGCTGCCTCAATTGGCACAGAAACCTCAGGTTCAATATTATCTCCCTCATCAAAAAACTCATTAGTAGGATTAAAGCCTACAATTGGTAGTGTAAGTAGGTCCGGTATTGTTCCAATATCAAGTTTTTTTGATACCTCAGGTCCAATGACTACAAATGTTTATGACAATGCTTTACTTTTCAATTCTATGATTGGTTATGATGATGAAGATAAATTAAGCTATAGGGCAGATAAAATTGATTTGGAGGAAATGAAAAATTTTAATCCAAAAAATATTGTTGCAGGTATATCATCAAATTATTTAAATGACTCATTAATTACAATTGCTTTAAATGATTTAAAGATTATCGGTATTTTAAATACTGTTTATAATCCTAAACAATATTTATCACCATCATTTAGATCTATTCTTACATCAGATATGAAAAGAGACTTACCTAAATATATTTCTAAATACGCTAATAAGGATATTCAAGTACTTAATGTAACAGATATTATTGAATTTAATAATAAAGACACATTGATAAATGCTCCCTATGGTCAGTATTTATTTAATCAAATAAAAAAAGATAAAGTTTCTGACTTCGAGCTGAATCAAATGAAAATAAATACAAAGTCTCTTGCAACTAATTATTTAAATAAAATTATGATTAACTATGATTTTGATATTTTTATTTCAGTTGATAATAGTATGGCGGGTATAGCTGCTGCTGCTCATTTCCCTGCTTTGACAATACCAATGGGATATAGAAATGATGGTCAGCCTTCAAATATTACATTTATAACAACATCAAAAAATGAACAATTATTATATAATATAGCTTATAGATATGAAAAACAATCAAAAAGAAGGGTTGCTCCAAAAAAATATAATTAACTACTTACCTATACAGTATATAACACTATTTCGTTAGCCCTTTATTTATAGTACTTTTCACGCTATCCTATTTTTTTAACTACGCCTAATCTACGGACTTGAAATGTTATATTCAGCCACGTTAATTAACGTGTTGATAAAATTATTAATTTAGAGATATGAATAGGCTTATATTTTTATCTATCTCTCTTGCTTTATTTTCTTGTGATTCTTATCAAAATTCAAAAAATCATATTAATCCTACTCAAACCATAGAAACAATAACACTATTAGGGGATACGCTAAGAAGTCCCGAAATAAAAAAAGGAAAATCATTTGATCAATTTAAATCAGCACAAATCACCTATTTTGATAATCAAAATAATGCTGAAGCTCTAATTTGGTATGGGCGTAGAACAGCTTATATGGGGTACTATAAAGAAGCTATTAAACTTTTTACCTTAGGAATAAAAACCCATCCTAATGATGCTCGTTTTTATCGTCACCGCGGTCATAGATACATTTCTACCCGTCAATATGATAATGCAATAAGTGATTTTGAAAAAGCAGTACAATTAATTGATCAGAAAACAGATCAAATAGAACCTGATGGTTTGCCAAATGCAAAAAATATTCCTCTAAGTACACTTCACGGTAATATATGGTATCATCTTGGTCTGGCATATTATCTTAAAAACGATATGAACAATGCACTCAAAGCATTCAACAATAGAAGTGTTGCTCATAAATACGATGATAATATTGTTTCAAGTGGTCATTGGTTATATATGATCTATAGAAGATTAAATAAAATTGAAGAATCCATTGCTGTTGTTAATGAAGTTTACCAAAACATGGACATAATAGAAAATATGAGCTATCATCAATCATGTTTATTTTACAAGGGGGTGCTTAAGGAATCTGAAATCGTAATTGATGAAGTTGCTTTATATAGCTTAGCCAACTGGTATGTATATGAAAAAAATGATACTTTAAAAGCTAAAACATATTATCAAAAGTTGCTTAGTACAGGTAATCCATATTCGTTTGCCTATATTGCTGGAGAAGCTGACTGGGTTAAATTATTTGAATAAAACTTTAACTTTTCATTCTTCCTTTTAATTAAAGGGGGTTTTGTTATACATTAGAGTATGATTGCAAAATTATTAATGATAATTCTAGACCAAACGGTTAGATTTAGATTTGGTGAAACTGAGGGTGAGAATTTACCTTCAGTTGAAGGTGAGAATTGGGTAATGGTAATCCTTTGGGCTTTTGTTGCAGCACTTGCTTTTTGGTATTTTTTTAAATGGATAAAGAAAAAGAAATGAAAAAACTAATTCTACTATTACTGTTTATTCCACTTGTTTCTTTTGGGCAAGATGAAACTAATGTTGAGGTGAACGTAAATACAGGAATTGCCAGTCAATTTGCAGATAGGGGATTAAAAAATTTGGGTAAAGGAATATATTCTATTACACAAGTTGGAAGTTCGGGTTTCGTTAGTTTAAAAAAATTAGAAAAAAGAGCTCGTCAAGAAATAATTAATTTTTCTACGTCAAATAAATATAATTGGGAGATTATAACTGTTGAACACCTTGGACTTGAAGATATCGTTGATGTATTTCCTAAAGTAATAATAACATTTCAAATCACCAATCAAGATGGTTCTGCTGTTTTAGGCATCATATCTCAAGAAGAATTTGATGAGAGAGCTGAACCTTTAAAGAAAATCATTCTTGATTAAATAACTATCTGTGTAGTGTTAAAGCCGCTATCTAAAGCACTTTTACTCAATTAGTGCCGAGTACTTCACACTAACTGAATTCAATAATCAAATTAATTTTTATTCATGTTTTTTATAATCCCTTTATTCATAGCACTTTCCAGGCTATACGATTTTTTTAACTACGCCTAATCTACGGACTTTAAATGTCATATTCTGCCACGTTAATTAACCTGTTTATAAAATTCTTAAATTAGAGATATGAAAAAGATAATTGTTTTTATTCTTACAATAATTTTTTATATAATTGGCTCACCATCTATGTTAGTTGTCAAAACGCTTGACATATAATTTAAAAAAGGTCTGATTGTTTTAAAATGTTCAATCACTTTTTTTTGAAAATCTTTATTTAAAACTTCTTTATCATCAAAGTTTTTTATAAACACATACTGTTTCTTTTTAATTAAGTCTATATGAGAATGATCTTTGCTAAAACCCTTAGGTGAGGTTTTTACCTCATCTCCTTGAATTGATCCCCACAAGCTTTTAATTGACTTTACATTGATAATTGTTTTCAATTCCTCCCCGTCTGCCTCAATCTCTTTTCTTATTCTTAATAAGTCTTCTTTATTTGGATTCCAAAAACCTGTAGCAATAAAAGTTTTTTCAGGTTGAATATGGATATAATATCCTCCTCTTAAATAAGGCTTCTTTCTGTGAAAAGAAATTCCAAAATGAGTTTTATATGGGGTTTTGTCTAAGGAAAACCTAACATCTCGATAGATTCTAAAAACTTTTATCTTATCAATATCGTCTTCTTTGTTTAAGTGTTCTTGTACTTGATAAGAAAACTCTTTTATGTCATTTTGATGTGCCTGAAAAACCTGTTTGTTTTTGTTAAACCAATCACGATTATTGTTAGCATTTAACTCATTTAAAAAAAGAAATATTTGAGAGTTTAATTTGTTCATTTTTTCTTATTTCCCTATACGGAATATAACACTATTTTTGTTAGCCCTTTATTCATAGTGCTTAACAAGGTGCTAAAGGTATCTTCCTACACGCTTCTACACGAGAGATTTTTAGCTGTATTTTCTTGTTAATCAAGGTGTTGATAAATTTCTTAACTTAATGGTAATGAGAAGTATTGTTTTTTCTTTTTTATTAATTTTTAGTCTTTCACAACCAGAAAACAGTGGAGGATGTCATTTGTATGGTAAAATCAAATTTGTTGAATATGGTGAAGATTACAAAGTTAAATTTGTAAAATATGGTGAGGATTTGAGAATAAAATATGTGAGATATGGTGAAGATAAGGTTGGAAAATGGAAAGTCGTTGAGTATGGGGAAGACTACAAAATAAAAGTCGTTGAGTATGGGGAAGACTATAAGGTTAAAGATGTATGGTATGGACAAGGTTGTGATTAAATTCTTAAATTAGATATATGAAAAAAATCATTTTACTAATAGCAGTATTGAGCCTATTGGCTTGTTCTGAAAAACCTAAAAAAAAATCTAGTGAATGGATCAACCTCTTTGACGGAACTTCATTAGAAGGCTGGAGGGCTTACAACGGAGATCAAATGCCACCGGGATGGAAAATTGTAGACAGTATTTTGACCTTTACTACCGCCCAAATCTTTGAAGAGGATTATGACTACACTGGAAGTAGGGACATCATTTATGGGGCTGAAGAATTTGATAATTTTGAACTCTATGTAGAGTGGAATATTCCCAAGGGAGGCAACAGCGGTATTTTTTATCATCTCAAGGAAGGATATAGCGGCCCTCCTGTTGTAGCGCCGGAATACCAACTCTTGGACGATGAAAACTATGCCCAAATTCACAATTGGGAATTAAAGGACTGGCAACTTACTGCAGCTGACTATGCTATGCACGTAGCCGATAAGACCAAAAAAATACTTTACCCACCCGGCCAGTGGAACAGTAGCAGGATTATTTTTACACCCGAAAATGTGGAACACTGGTTAAATGGTAAAAAAGTACTATCCTTTGTGCCTTGGTCTGAGGATTGGGAAAAAAGAAGAAACTCTGGTAAGTGGAACGATGCACCAGATTATGGTAAATATAAAACGGGTTACATTGGTTTTCAAGACCACGGCAGTAATTTATCCTTTAGAAATATTAAAATCAAAAAACTTTAAACACATCACCAATGAAAAAAAGAGATTTTTTAAAAACCTCACTTGCAGCTGTATCAACTGTTTTTTTACCAAAATCGATCATGGCCATGGGAATAACAGAAAACAAATTGAGAACAGCTCATATAGGTATTGGAGGTATGGGAAGTGCTGATCTCAAATCGATTACTTCTCATCCCGATGTACTGGTAGTGGGACTTTGTGATGTTGACTCCAATGCTATTAGAAAAGCCAGTGAGATTCATCCAAATGCCAAAACGTATAAAGATTATCGTGTAATGCTTAAAGAAATGGCAAATGAAATTGATGCCGTAATAGTCTCGACACCCGATCACACCCATGCGCCCGCCTCCATTATGGCAATGGAAATGGATAAACCCGTTTATTGTCAAAAGCCGTTGGCACATCACGTATCCGAAGTGCGAGCAATGCGAAAAATAGCAGAAGAAAAAAACTTAGTCACCCAAATGGGGATTCAGGTGCATTCCTTTTACGACTATAAACTGGCTACCCTTTTAATTCAATCGGGTATTATTGGTAAGGTAAGCCGAGTAAGGGCTTGGTCTCCCAAAAATTGGGGGTATGATGGGCTAAAGCCCAATGGAAGTGACCTCGTACCTTCGACCCTTGACTGGAACCTTTGGTTGGGAACGGCCGAAGAGCGCCCCTTTAAAGAGAATGTATACCACCCCGCGAACTGGAGAAAGCTAATCGATTTTGGTTGTGGTACCTTAGGAGATATGGGGGTTCATATTTTTGACACCCCTTACAATGCGCTGGCTTTAGACGTTCCAAATACAATTAAAAACAGATGTAGAAAGCCCAATGGCTTTGGTTACCCCGAAAAAAATGAAGTAATATTCACTTTCCCGGGGACGCAATACACTACGGAAAATTTTGAATGGGTTTGGCATGATGGAAAAGGTGCTCCCAAGCCGCACAAAGAACTCAGACTGCCCAACAAAGAGAAATTACCTTTGCAAGGTGCCATGTTTATGGGAGAGAAAGGTAGACTGCTTTTGCCTCACTTTATGGAATCACCACGTTTGATTGTTGACGGCGAATACCAACCAATAGAGGTCAAAAAATTCGACCCCGAAGGAAAGTTGGGTATCTCGGTCAACGATTATGAAAGGGATGCACCCAAACACTACCATCAGTTTGTAGAAGCATGTTTGGGTAGAGATGAAACTTCCGCTCCATTTTCCTATGCTTCAAGATTAACAGAAACCATTTTATTAGGAGTGATTGCGGGAAGATTCCCAAACAAAACCTTACACTGGGACAGTCAAAAAGCTGTGTTTAAGGAAAATAAAGCCAATGTTTTTTTAAAAGGGATGGAACGAAAGTTTTAGCTCTATTTTCTTGTTAATTAGGGTGTTGATAAATTTCTTAAATTAGAGATATGAAAACATCAAAAACTACAATTACTTTCTTCGTTTCGCTAATCACTATTCTTGTGTCAAGCAACTCTTTTGGACAAGCTAATCAGATAAGGCAGAGTCAAAAGTCAAGTGTCACTCAATATGTTGGAGTGGATACGCAGATAACCATCAGCTATAGTCGTCCTGCAGTGAAAGGTAGAGTAGTCTGGGGTAATATGGTCCCTTATGGATTAGCTTCAGCCGATAGATATTCTAACGGTAAACCATTTCCATGGAGAGCAGGTGCAAATGAAAATACAACGATAGAATTCAACAATGAAGTTAAAATAGAAGGAACTGCTTTGGCAGCAGGTAAATACAGCATTCATATGATTCCTTCAGAAACAGATTGGATTATTATATTCAACAAGAATAATGACCAATGGGGTAGCTTCAGTTATGATGAATCGGCAGATGCGCTAAGAGTTACAGTTACACCAATTGAGGCTCCTTTTGAGGAATTTCTTATCTACAACTTTGGAAATATTACTGAAAATTCTGTGGTTGCATTCCTACATTGGGAAAAACTCAAAATTCCATTTCAAATAAACCTTAATTAAGGGCTATTCCATTTAGAAATTTTTAGATTAAATTACAGAATAGAAAAATTCTTAAATTAGAGATATGAAAAGAAATAAATGCCAATAGAAATATTTATAAAATTTATAATATTAGGTTTTACTGGTGTTGGAATGTTTCAATTCAATAAGTGGCTTAAATTCAAGGACGATAGTAATAAACTTAAATACTTTTGGAACAGTCTTTTACTTGCATTACTTATTGGAGTATATATCCTAACAATATGGTTTATGTTTCAAGATAATTTAATTTATTAAACTATATTATAAATCGACAAGCACCCTCAAGAGATTGGGGGGTTTTGTTTTATATTGTAGTATGAATAAGATAATTATAGTATTACTGTTTTTTCTATTTACAATTACATTTGTATTTGTTCTGCTCAAGTTCAGATAACAAGAGTAGAAGATAACCCCGAAATGTTACCTAAAGAAATAACTATCACTAAAGAAAATCAAATGAATTTAGAGAAGATATTCGCTAATGGGACTATTGGTGATTGGATAAGAGAGAAAGTTGTAAATTAGATATATAGAATCCAATTAATATGATTAAAAAGATAAATAAGCTTGTTGGACTTAAAAAAACTGATTTTGATGAGTATGTAGAAAATGGTAAGATTACTCTGTCAGAAGCAAGATTAATACCTCTTTTAAAGACTGGTGATGAAATGGCTTTAACTTCTATATTAATGTCATCAATTCGTTTAGTAAAAGAGTTTAGGTATCAAGTATTTAAGGAAATACAATTAAAAAGAAGTGGAAAAGCTTATTGCTATACAGAGGTGTGTTTTAAAGATATTGATAAAGATTCAAGATTAGATGGTTTAATTTTAATTGTTATTTCAGGTATAATTCAAGATGCATTATTTATTGAAGTTAAGAATGGAAAGGACTTGATAAAGATTGACCAAATAATGAAATATTACAAGATTGCACAAGCATTAAACAATGTTCCAAAGATTCTAACTATTTCCAATGAATTTGTTGCTGATTCTTCTCAATCACCTATTCTAATTAAGAATCAATCAAAGAAAATATCATTATATCACTTCTCTTGGACATATGTTAAAACATTAGCTCAGTTGCTTTTATTTGATAATGATGATAACATTAAGGATGAAGACCAAATTGAGATAATGAAAGAGGTAATGTGCTATCTTGATGATGAACGTTCTGGTGTTAGTGGTTTCCATAGAATGAGTCCTGTATGGAAAGAGGTAGCTGAAAAGGTTAAAGGCCAACAGGCTTTATCTGATGAAAAAGTTCTAATTGGTGCTATTACAAGTTGGTATCAAGAAGAAAAAGATATGACACTTATGTTAAGTAGGAAGTTGGGGGTTTTGGTAAAATCAGACGTTGAAAATCCTAAAAACAAATTAAATAGAGATATTAAAAGACTTAAGAAAGATCACTGTTTATCTACTAAATTAAGAATAAGAGGAGCTGTTTCTGATATTAAAGTATCTGTGGATTTTGAGAGAAGAACAATAGCCATGTCAGTTAATGTTAGACCGCCTCTTAATAAGGGGGTTATTGCCAGGATAACTTGGATAAAGAATCAATTAGAGAAGATAAATAATCAATCTTTCTTAGAGCGCTTATATATTGATGCTGATATAAAATATACTGCAAATTCAATCAGATATAAATATGCGAATTTTGACAAGTTCTATGAACACGATAATATTAAAAATAAAGATATTATTGGATTTGATTTAGATGTGATTAAATCAGCTAAGTTTACTCAAGTGTCAAGTTTTGTAAAAGAAATTGAAGATATGTTATTAGATTACTATAAAATAATTGTGCAAGATTTAAAGACCTGGGAGAAGCCAGCTCCTAAATTACAACCTAAGAAAGAGATAGAAGCCTTAGAAAAACCTGAAGAACAATTAAAACAATAGATTAACAATAAGGAGCTATCGGGAACTATAAAGAATAACCATTTATTTCCCAATACAGAATTTAGAGAAGATAGCGCCTAAAATATCCTGATCTATATCTATTTTACCTGTTATAATTGAGATATTAAGTATCGCTTCATTAAGATCTACGCTAAGTAAATCACCAGATA